>PVMO01020206.1_pt1 | contig 49175 bp, 48 predicted proteins | sample 1853421 | NCBI WGS metagenome assembly PVMO01 (sample SAMN08533511, study PRJNA380276) | Human gut metagenome, whole genome shotgun sequencing project.
ATTCCCACTTTCCGTCCATGCAGGTCTGCCAAGCACTGCCCATACGGTGCTTTTGTGCAAGCCATTGGTCACGGTAGGTTTTCAGATATTCCATAAATTCGGGTGCTACATCTATGTCACGGACGTTGTCCTCTTTCGTGGTCGTTAGGTGATAGCCTTTGTTCACTATGAGCAGTGACTTATCCACATGGACGGTGCAGTGGTCGAAGTCAATATCTTCCCATGTCAGCCCGGCTAACTCACCGCGCCGCATTCCGGTATTCAGCAGCCCCATAACGATGACTTGCTCCAGTGTGGAACAGCGCGGCAGCACCTTAAAAAGAGCCTCTACTTCTTCCGGGTGCAGGCAGTCTACCGGGCGGCTGCGCGTACCTTTAACCGCGAGTGTTTGGGTATCGTTGTCTATGCCGTACTCGCGTTCGGCATATTGCATTACGAGCCGCAGAAAGATGGCATACTCCTTGATGGTTTTTCGTGCAATAGGGCGGTGATCCAGTTCAATATGAAACAGCTTTTCGGGCTTACATTTGAGAGCTGCTGCAATTTCCTGTGCTGTTTTTAGTGTGGTACGCTCTCCGCGGAACACTCGCTCTACAGATTTTGTCTGTATGGAGCATTGTGCTGCAATTTGGGGACAGGATAGTTTCTTATATTGCTTTGCGTTAGGTTTCAGCACTGCATACCCTTTCACGCTGCGCACATCGGCCTCACCCAGCAGATCCAGAAACTTCTCGCATTCGCGCTTATTTACCTTTGAAATCGGCATTTCTGCAAATGCCGGGCTGATTTCGCAGATTCGGCGCAGCATGGTTTCCTTACCTGCTGTGGTGTTGGCTTTATTCTTATGCTGTTCGTAGTCGCCCTCCAGACGAACGGAGGGGTCAAGCATCGATTTTTTGGAATCAATGTATGCTCTTGCTACATCTCGGAAGGGCGTGTTTTTGCCATCTTTTTCATCGTCGGCTTTCTGTTGCTCTGCGCGTTCAAAAACGAGTGCGGCTTCAATGGCAGCGTTTTCACGCTGGCGGTGGGTTTTCAGTACAGTGGGGTCAAAGTCAAAGCGCCCATATCGCCGCACCCTTTTTCCATGTACGGTCACATTAGCGGTCAGTACATAATAGGGGGCGCTGCGTTTGGGTATCATAAGTTTTGCCGATGCCATTATTCCGATTGCTCCGTTTTATTGTTGTAGTAGGCCGCCAGTTTACCAAGGTTAATGTACCACTTAACACCGGACTGAAATGCCAAATCCGGGTTTTCGCGGCAGACACGCCGCAGATAGTACGGCGGCAGGTTCATAATCTCACTTGCCTGCTTGATGCTGACAATCTGCGGCAGGGTGATTTTTTCAATTTCGCAGGCGGATGCCTGCAGCGGCATTTGCACAGGTTCTTTCATCGTTCTTCACACTCCACATAGTAAATTGGTTTTCGGTTGTGGCGGCGCAGCAAGCGTGCGTCCAGCCCCGTCAGATAGAGTTCATATCGTAGATTGGTTTCGGTCGTAATCAGTGCTGCGCCGTAATTTTGCAGAAATCGCAGGATGCGGTATAAGGTTGTAATGTCGTGACTCAACCGGTCAAGGCTCTGCACCATGACGGCGTTGACGCGACCCTGCTGCACGGCGGTGAGCATGGCGAACAAATCAGGTCGCCAGAACTCGGTGCCGTACTTCTGCTCCATGCAGGAGTTGACAATGATGTAGCCGCGCCTGTCGGCTTCGCGCATGACATCCGCAAGCTGTTCTTCCAATGCGGGCAGGTTCGGTGCTGCACTGCGGGCGAACGCCCAAATTTTGTATTCTTTCATGGGTGCACCTCAGAATTGATCCATAAGCGGGAGTCGAACATCAAAGCGTGGCTTACCGAACGAAGCCCGCGTGAAGCGGTCACCGACAAAGCGTTCAAGACCACTGTTAATGAGCTCGGTGTTCAGGTCACATTCGGTGGTGATGAGATAGACATCATTCTGACGCAGAATTTCGATAACTCCCACCAGTATGTAGCTGTTGCGGCTGATTTGCTCCAAGTCGCGCACCATCACGGCTTCGATCCGACCGTTCTCTACTGCGTCCAACATAGAGCGCAGACCAATGCGGTCTTTCAAGGTGTTTCCGCTGCAATGGTCAAAAGATGTGCCGCGCACGAGAAAACCGTGCCCAGCTGCTTCGTCGATAAGGTCATACAGCTGGTCAAAGGCAATGCGCGGATCGCTGTTGGCGCAGCGCACATAGATCCAGACATCGTGGTTTCGCATAAGGTACATCTCAGGTTCCTCTTTTCACAAAAAGTAATCCGGGCGCTTCTGCTCCCGAATGAATTGCTGCACATCTTCAATTTTCTCGGTGATTGGGCAGATCGGCAGCGCTGCCAGCGCGGCGTCATGGTACTTGCCGCCGATACCCGCACGTTCGTCCAGAATAGCGACCACACAAGAGTCCTGCTCGGTACGGATGGCACGGCCAAAACCCTGCCGCAGTTTCTTCTGCATTTCGGGGATGACTTCGGCGTTTATGTAGTCGCGCAGATTCGGGTACTGCTGGCGCTCATAATCGCTGACCGGGTCGGGTATCGGAAACGGCAGCTTTGCGATAATCAGCAGTGACACCATATCGCCGGGAAAGTCAATGCCCTCCCAGCAGGAACCGGCCGCGAACAGAACGCCGTTTCCGGATTCTTTGAACTGCTGAATCACCCTGCCGCCGTTGCGCCATGCCTGAAAGGTAGGGTACGGCCAACGCCCGTCTGTCATGGCTTTTACCTCTGCCATCTGGCGATAGGACGTGAACAACACCAGCGCATGGCCGCAGCAGGCATGGACAAGCCGAACAATTTCATCTGCAAGCTGCCGGTTATCCGTGCGTTCCTTGCGGCGCTGTGGGAGGTATAACAGACATTTTTTCTTGTAATTAAACGGAGAGTCCGCGCTGAAATGGCGCAGCGGTTTGTACGCTGCAAGGCCTAAAAGCTGCTCAGTGTGGTCAAAGTTTCCCGCTGCGGCCAGCGTGCCGGAGGTTAAAATAGCCGGTTCGCCGGTGTTCCAAAGCGCACTGCGCAAAAGCTGTGGCACACGATTGCTGGCCGCACAACATGTCAGCTGACCTTGCATATCGGTTTCGATGTAGAGAATGCGTGTGGGAACCTCCAAGAGAAAAAGACGCAGTGTGCTTTCCGCCTCTCCCAGCCGGTTCCGCAAGTACCGAGGCATATCTGCCCGGCAGCCTGCAAATTGTAGCTGTGCAATACAATCGGCCAATGCCTTGCTGCGAAACGGAGTAAGCCCAAAAGGACTGCAGACGGTTTTTTCTTTCCAAGTCCGGCTATGCTGACAGGCTAAAACCAGTGTCCGGAACGCCGTGCGCAAGTTCTGGGCAATGTGAGAATAGTGCGCTTGCCGCAGAAGTGTGCAAAGCTCTTGCATTTCGCGTTCTGACAAGGATTCCGTGTACATCTGGCGGGCCGCGTCCGGCAGCTTGTGCGCCTCGTCCACGACCAGCGCCTGATAACTGCGCAATAATAACGGTCTGTCCTGCTGGCGGTGTGCTGCATCTGCCAGCAAATAATTGTGGTTGCAAATCTGAATATCTGGTTTCATGGAATCCCGCAGATATTGCTGGAAACGGCAACTTTCATGCCAAACACAATCCCGTGGGCAGGACTGCGGCACACAGATACGGTTGCGATCAAATCGGGAAAGCTCCGGGATATGGTCCATATCTAGCGTTCGTTCCGCCATATGCAGACTGTTTCGCTGACGTTTTCTGGTGGCGGGAATTTGTGATTCGCGTTCTATAAGCCGAGCATCGCAGACAAAGCGTTCTTTTCCCTTGCGGATAACCGCTGTAAGCGGCACTTGGATAATTCTTTCTTCCAGCAAAATGGCAGACAGATTCGGTAAATAGTCGTTAATAATGGCGTCCTGCAGGGCCACACTGGAAGTTGAGATAACAACAGGCAGCTTGAGCCTGTCAGGCCGGTTCATTTGCCACAGGACACAAGCCACAAGATAGGCCAGCGTCTTGCCGATGCCGACACCGGCCTCACACATGGAAATTTCCTTATTATATAGGGTATCCAGAATTTCGTGGCAGAGTGCGATTTGCTCCTCGCGCACTGCCATGCCCCGCTGGGGTAGTATATCCCGGAAGATATGCTCGGCCATGCGGTGGGATTGCGCATAGCCGGTGGGATAGGTTTGCATTATGTTCACCCCTATTGTTCCGTTTAACGCAAAATAATGGGCCGCAGGTGCTTGGGAACCTGCGGCCCACGATTTGCCCTAAACGGCAAAGTTCATGGTTCGTTGTTGTGCCATATTTGCCGCCCGCACCCCTGACACCGGGAACACAACAGGCAGGCCGCTGGCGGCGGCCGTTCGCTGGCTCTGCCGGAATCTTACTGCTTACAATTCCGGCTCGGTCACCCCCTCTGACGCGGGAGGCTGCAGGTGTATCATTATAGCCTTTTCCTTGGCAACATATGGTTTTGCCAAACCGCCCATCGGGTCTGCCGGAAAAGGAACGTACCTGTTATGCTGGGTATTCAGTTGTCAAGGTGCTGGGTAATCATAATTGACTACCAAGCAAAATCGGTCAAAATTGTCTCAAGGATTTTCTTGATTTCATCAGGGACATACAGCAACGCTCTATGTAATGCGAGTGCCTGAACAGGAGTCATGTACATTTTCTTGAACAAGTGGTATCCGTCTGGTAGGGAAAGGCCTCCATTTCGGCCCCGGACTATTTTTATTGGATAGTCCTCGTTTAATGTTGCTATGTCCCTGCTGATAGTATCTGTTGAAACATGGAATTCTATTGAAAGATGCTCCATCGTATCTTTCCGGCGCTTATCTAACAAGCGAATTATTTTCTTTTGTCGCTCGTTAGATGTCATCTTTGAAATTCCTTCCGAATTTGCTTTGCACTTATAATATCGCAAATACCCTGCAACTTTTGCGGAGTTAAACTTTAAATCCGTTCGAATTTTATCTAGATCACTATAATTTATAAATATATGAATTTCTGCTTGTTGGTTCATGTGTTTGCCCGTCAGCATTTTCTGCTGGCATTCTGATGCCGCCTCACGATGGATGCCCTTGCCTTCGGCTAGCGCTTCCTACTGCTAAGCGCGTAGCATCCTTTCGCCAGTTGTTGCCCAACCGAGCGCACAAAAAAGCCCGCCGCATTTTGAGATGCGACGGGCTTGCAATTTTATCTCACTCAGGAGTCTTTCTACTATTTATGCTTCTGCGTTTTGGACAAGGCTTTCTCCGGGCGGTGCGGCTGATAGAAGAAGCCTAAACATTCCGGCGGCCATTTTTCAACGCCCTCCAAGAAAGAATGTCGAATCAGTTTTTTTGCAACAACTTCCATTCTCTGTGTGGTTTCTTTACGTTTTCCCATATGCGGCCTCCTAAATTTATTGTGATTTACGCCGTACTGTGAGCAATGAAATAGCCACAACAGCCACTGCCACAGCTATACAGTACGCCTTTTCCATATTGGCAAACACAAACAGTAAAAATAAAACCGTTAAAATCAATAAACGTATGCGAACGTGTTTACGCATAGCAGTCATTTCGGCTTCTGTAAGATGCATCTGTAGACTATTTGTAGGGGCAATCGCAAGAATTATACTGGAGCCAACGAACATCAGAATCAAAGCGGTGATAAAATTCAAAAGAGGAACAATATGCAAAGATAATAGTGTTACTGCCAAACTAAGGAAAATACAGGCAACGCAGCTTTTACAATGATAGCCATTTGTGTATGTACGGAGAAACAGAATACTTACTATCAAAACGATTGTGTTACTCCATTCGCCCAAAAGAGCGCCTACAACAGTGAGAACGCAAAGAACCGCAACGGTGAATGTATGACGGATAAGGTTGTAGAGGCACATTTCTACTTCGTCATCAGAAATATATCCCTTTGCTGCCCAATTTTGGACAACTTTCTTCGCAATTGTTTGCATTTGATGACTCCTGCTTGTTTGAGTTGATTATAGTTTACAAACGGAAAAACTGCACGGGATTTGTAATGAAAAAGAGTTTTTATGTCATAAAATCGGGTAATTATCAATTTCTCCCGTAAAAGTAAACCACCCCTCATCATATTCCATTGCATATTCTCCGTTATACTTGCGTAAAAGAGTTTTTACATTTTCCAAACCAAATCCATGTAATTGTGCGTTTGGCTTTGTTGTCGGGATATACTCTCCGATAATCTTGACCGGCTTGCAAGTATTACGTATCGCAAAGAACAATGTATTTCCAAGTAGTACTTTTACCTGAATCTGACTGTTTTCTCCATAAATTACGCAGGCCTCAATCGCATTGTCAAGAAGATTTCCCAATATCGTAGTAATATCAACCGAATCCAGTTGCAGATTGGATAAATCATTTACCTCAAAATGGATTTGAATATTTTTGTCTTTGGCAATGTATGCTTTCTGATTCAGCAAAGCGTCCACGATAGGATGGTGCGTGTTTACAAGCAGAGAACGAGTGGTTTGCTTTGCTTGAAGTGCAGTAACAAATTCTATGGCATCTTTGTTGTCGCCGTTTTTCAATAGGCATCCAATCGTTTCAAGCTGAGAATTAAAATCGTGTGTGATTTTTCGCTGTGCAGAATACGCTTTTCCCAAGGCTTCCATATTCTGTGCCTGCAATTGAACGGTCTGCTCCAAAGCGAGTTTCTGCTTAATTGCCTCATCGCTGCTATCTACCCAATCAAGCAGTAAGAATACAGCGATATTTGCAACTACAAGAAAAGTGCCGCAAAGAAGAAAAGCACTACTGTTATTAGGAAAATTCAGGCTCGTAAAAATCAATGTAAGAAGAACAACGAAACTGGCCAGTGGGAACAAAAATGTAAGAAATAGAATTGGCCATCGTATCGAACTTGCCCGTTTTAATGGATGAATCTTTTTGACAATAGAGCAGATTAACAATAACAGCAAGTAGTTTATGATACTACTTGCAATAAATGGAAAATATGTCTGCCGTAAGTTTTGAACGCTGATTCCAAGTAGGTAAGCTGAGGCACCTGTCACTGAAAAAGAGATGAAATAATAAACCACACAATATATCAGCACCAATAATGCCAGAAGTGTAATGTTTGTTGCCTTAAAAAGCAGGAAAGCCCAAATAAAAAATACAGCATAAGCGGTTAAAGTATGTAAAACCGTAATACCACTGACAACAAAATTAAACAAGTAGAAGGAAACGCCCAAGTTAACCGCAAAAACGCCCCAAAACTTCCAATCCTTATACCGGCGCTCCATAAATGCATCCATGCACCAGATCAATCCTAATTCGTCCATTGCCACATAAAGTAAGCTCAAACAATATTCCATCTGTTTTTGGCCCTCCACAAAGAATACCGCTGCTTGATTTCGGAATGGTTCTTTTCGCTCGACTTCAGAACAATGCCACCCTTTAGTCTTGTCTCGCCGTATTTAAGCGATTCTATATACTCCATGTTGACAAGATAGCTTTTTTGAATCCGCAAGAATCCCATAGGCTCCAGTTCCGCAGCCATTTGCGTCATACTCGCATAGAATCTGTGACAAGCTCGGTCACTTTGGAGCAAATGCATCTGCATAATACGTTGTTCGGACTCAAAATATAAAATGTTATGTACCGGCACTTCAATATGCTCGGCATCAATAGAAAACGATACAATCTGGTGATTTTTTTTGTATGCTTCCAGTGCATCCTCAAAAATTCGTTCGAAATTCTTATCCATCTCCGGCTTTAGCAGATACCGGAACGCGTTTACCTCATACCCTGCCGGTGCATACTCAATATAATTTGTGACAAAGATGATGATTGCATTCGGATTTTCGTTATGTAATTTTCTGGCCAGATCTATACCGTTATAGGGCTTCATATCAATATCAAAAAAGGCTATATCGCACTGATTTAACGGACTTGCCAGACACTTTTCAACGTCGGTATATTTTACAACAGACACTGCCAGATGGTGCTCTACAGCGGAACGGCTTACCAGTTCGGCGATTTTTTCTGCGGCGAATCGTTCATCATCACAAATTAAAATGTTCATACCTGTTCTCCTGTCGGCTAATTTCCATAGCTTGTTCGTTTCTTCCAACATAGCGTATCCCCCTGAGATAGTCAATGTAATTCCCGTAATATCGTATTTTAACAAAATAATACTACGACAATATAGAAATTGCAAACGGTAGACTATATATGTAAGGGGGAATATTCTATGGAGCGCTATCTTGGAGCCAAAATCAAGGAATTGCGTCAAAGTCGTAATTGGACGCAGGCATATCTGGCTGAACGGCTTAACAAATCTGTATCGACTGTCAGTGGCTATGAAAGCGATGCCCACCCCGTTCCCACCGATGTACTGATTAGTATGGCTGAGCTATTTGGTATTTCGTTAGACGCTTTACTTGGTCTCGAAAGACCAACGGGCGTCTCCACGCAGGGACTGTCAGCTTCGCAGATAAAAATTGTTGAGGCACTGATTCAGGAATTCCGTTCTCCCACAAGCAAGGGAAGTAATCTCAGCAAATCCAAAATGAACATTCTTCACGATATTCTTGAGGATTTTGGCAGAGGTTAGTGATACAAGGCAGCGAGGCAAATGACTTCTGGCGGACAATTTCCCCGTGAAAATAGCACATAATAATATGAAAAGGGTTGCAAATCGTTTTGGCGGTTTGTAACCCTTTTGCCGTTTTCATAGCAAAAAATCCGTCTTGTATGACACTTTCGTTGATTTTTTTCATTCCCAATGGTATGGTTATGGCAAATCAAAGCACATCTTTTCTCAGATTAGAGTTTCTATGTATATTTAAGCGTCGGTGCACAGGCGCTTGTAATTGTCCGAATACCAACCCTACAAAATCCATTAGATTGGAGGATTACAAAATGACAACCATGAAGAAACGCATCCCCATGTTCCTGCTCGCTCTCGCAATGATGGTGGCTATGGCGGTACCCGCTTTTGCTGCCACTGCTAGAGCTGTCCCGTCGAACACTTTAACTCTTTTTCCGTCCGCAAATAACCATGGCGTTCTGACCGTTGCGACCTATGGAAACGCAGGAAACAATGACCCTGTATATGCGTGGTCCGAGATGACCGATGGGAACCAATCTACAGTTGTAAGCCAAATGTGGATCGTCCAAAACAACGCCAAGGGCTTGATTGTCAAACCCGCGAGCAATCAAAGTTTAAGCCTAAATGTGTACCGCTCTGGGAACTGGCCATGCACAGTTTATAGCATTAGCGACAATAGTTACGAAGATTATATCTTAAATTCGCCTAGTTATGGTAACAACCTTTGTCAGTTTCGTTTGACTTATCGTAACAACTATGCATTGACCGCTTCGAATACTTCGGCTCCCCAAAAATTCTCTAGGGGTTCTGGCTATATTGCCACTTGGACGTCCAGTTCTGGTGCTAATAGTCAGAAATGGTATTACACAACTCCAAACTGAATTTGAGTTCAAATTAGAAACACTATAGTCCGCGCACAAGGGTTGTGCAATTCTTTTCTGATTGCATCTTTTTTGATTTCATTTCGAATCGTTATTCATTCTTCCCCCAAAATACCCAAGCATATGATATGTATATACACTCTCTGATATGGTTTCCACCATGAAAATGTGTATTTACATTATTCCTAATAGCCAACTGCTTGTTTTCGTAACATTCAAGCAGTTGGCTATTTATAAAAGGAGGAACAATTTTGTGAAAAAGAATCAACATCATTTTATGTACTTATGTGTACTTATAATTTCTATATTTACGCTTTTCATGGTAGGCTGCAATAAGGCAATGTCTGATATTTCTGTAGGCGAAAGTAATGTATCAAGTGACATATCGCAAAAAAGTGAATCTACGAACGACTCTCGTCCGAAGACTATTGACGGAAGAAAAGAAGACTTGAGATTTCTCCGATCAAGTAACAATAATCTCGGAACATATAACAGTGAAGGATTTTATCGGCTAATAACGCTTAGTGAAGGCTCCTCCAATATTGTGTACATTGATTTCAAAAACGAGCAGCTCATTTATTTGTGCAATCAACCGTCGTGTACTCACAGTGATTCCTCCTGTCCAAGTTGGATTGGAAATGGCCTAGAGGGTGGAGCCTTAATAGCCGATAAAAGCGTTTTATATTACTTTGCTAACAATGGCGAGATTTATCAAATGAATCCCGATGGAAACCAAAAGGAAAAAATCGGAACCCGGGCAGCCGGGACACAGCTTGTTGGAGACATAGCGACAGACGGAGATAACTTGTTCTGGATTCAATCACAATCCAACGGAACTGTATCATACTCGGAATTGTATGTAATCAACCTATCTTCGAAAGAAATCTCTCTACTCGCACGATTCGAAGATGCAACTACGTTATGCGCCACATACGGAAGAGCGCTGTTCTTGCGGCACGATACTGTTGATGGGCAAACACTTATTACGCAATATACTGTTGATACTCAAGAAGAACGCACTTTAAGAAGTGGCGATTCAAGTTATGAATATGGCGCTTCGACTCACGATAGATACGTTTATATAGATTATCGAGACAAATCTGTAAAAGAATACTTCTATAAAAGCGGTGAACTTAAAATTCTCCAAGAAAACATTCCGATGGATGGAAACACTCCCATTTATCTGAATGCACTTGTTGACAATCATTTTGTGTTCACAATACATAGGGCAAATGGGAATAGTCCGTATATGATTCATGAGTATAATGTTGTGGATTTAACTACCGGTGAAATATCGCATCTATTGCCAACTGCGGACAATATGGGCGAAGAAACCGCCGCAGAAATTGCTGCGATTACCGAGGATAAGTATCTGGTGCGTTATAAAATTGTAGACACAACATATCACATTTTAATGAATGACGGCACAACATCAATTCAGCAAGGACCGCTGGCTCATTACGCATTTATAGATAAAGATGACTATTGGAATGGCAATCCAAATTACTCTGTTGTAAACATAAACATAAAAGTTTGAAAGGACACAAAAGCTCAACACGTTTGCATGCACGATTACTTTTCAAGGAGTGCTTTACTATGGCTACACATATAGGCACCGCTTCATTTATAACCCTTTCGATTATTGATTTGCAAAAGACATATGTATTGTCAAATAGGCAGTCATTTTTTTGCAAACCGTTTTCATTCAATTAAGCACGCTTTGGCCGGAGTCACACTCACCCTGACGCCGGATCTTTACGGATTACTGGGCCCCAACGGCGCGGGGAAATCCACTTTAATTCACATTATCACAGGTACTCTTGCTCCGGATTCCGGGGAGGTTCTCTGGTGCGGCAAACCCGCAGCGGGTATTGCCTTTCGCCGTATTCTTGGCTATATGCCGCAGCAGCAAGGCCTGTATGACAGCTATACCGGCCACCGTTTTCTTGCCTATATGGCCGCGCTGAAAGAAATCCCGCGGAAATCCGTTGCGTCTGAGGTGGCCCGTGTGGCGGCTGCCGTAAGGCAATGCAGGAAATGACTTCTAGCGGGTAATTTCCCTGTGAAAATAGCACATAATAATTGAAAAGGGTTGCAAATCGTTTTGACGGTTTGCGACCCTTTTGCCGTTTTCATAGCAAAAAATCCGTCTTGTATGACACTTCCGTTGATTTTTTTCATTCTCAATGGTATGGTTATGGCAAATCAAAGCACGGCCTTTCCCAAATTAAAGTTTCTATGTGTATTTAAGCGTCGGTGCACAGGCGCTTGTAATTGTCCGAATATCAACCCCACAAAATCCATTAGATTGGAGGCTTATTAAATGTCAACAATGAAGAAACACATTTCCATGTTCCTGCTGGCCCTCACAATGATGGTTGCAATGGCATTGCCCACTTTTGCGGTGCCAAATGATAAACTCACTCCCGATGACCTTCAAGAACTTGACGCTCCCCATGGGCATTATTTTTGCTATAAAGACAATTACTACTTAAATCAATGGGGAAGCAATCCGGTATCTGGCACACGGGTTACAACATGGCAGAAAACTGGTGACATTACTCAAGCGTGGGATGTTGCCTATACAAATTACGGCGATTGGATTGTTACAACGAACCAGAGACGAGATTTAGCATTAAATATTTATCGCTCTGGGGCTCAACCAGAAGTAAACATAATTGCTTATATCGGAAACGATTATAACGATTGTGCACTGAAGCCTACTAAACTCACACTATCTCGGCAGACCGGAACATACGCCAACTACGGTGTTACAGTTACAAATCAAAATACAACACCCTACAATGAATACGGCAGAATCTGTAGATGGACTAGTAAGCCGACCACTTGGGCTCATTTTGATCGCTTGAATCAAGATTAACTTTTCCCTTTCTATTTAATGTTCCGCCACAGTCAGCATAGTCAATCTGACTGTGGCGTTCTTTTTCACCCATAGATTTAAGTTTAAGATAAATATAAAATTTAGGTTTAGAAACCTCTCACATCTTTACAGTGTTTCTTGCGCTGTAGAAAGGTCTGGTTAGAGTATGAAATATTTGCATACGCGCCTTTTAGCTCTCTGTCTATGTATTACCTTATTTTTTTCTTCTTGTGGAATATATACCGCAGAAAGCTCCCAACAAGATTTTATTTCGTCTGCGGAGAATCCCGAGACAATTCAAGAAGCACCTCTCTCTACAGAAACTCCCCTCTCTTCATCACAAATGAATATCATATCTTCGCATAACGGGATAATTGCTTCTGGTATGGTCGGTAATAAGAATGGATGCTATGAAGTTCTATACAGACCTGTCGGGGATGGCAACATTCTCTATACTGATTACGCATCGAAAAGCCGTATTTATCTTTCAAGTCGTATAACCGGTGAACACAATAACGAGTCTGATTCTAGTTGGCTCAAAAGTACCGTAGGTGGTTGCTATTTCTCGCTTACATCTGAATATCTTATTCTATTCAAATTAAACACCCCTGCTTTTGCTGATAGTGAAACCGATATGCAACGAGGATATATTGCGAAATATGATCTTGATGGCTCCAACCGTCAGATTCTCACATGGCTCGCTCCTAACGAAACTATCGCAGATGGTTGTATTGCTTCGGATTCGGAGAATTTATATTATCTCAACTATTTTGTACAAGAAGATGGAAATAGTTCTCCTCTCTCACTAATACAGCTAAATATAACGAGCGGCGAAAAAGATGAAATCTGTCAGCTTTCACAGAATGCACGACATTTTATCGTAGGAACCTATCAAGATAAAATTGTAATAAAAAACATTTTAAATCCGATTACAATAACCGAAGACCTTTCCAGTGAAGATATTGTTAATGCCTTTAAGCAACAAGTACATGAACTTGTTCTGTTTTCAACTGATGGGCAACAACAGTCTCTTTGTCAATGGCATCAAGGGACTCGTAGTGAAATGTATCTCGATAATAAAATGTTTTTCTGGGATAAGGAGCAACCCGGTTTATACCAGTACGATTTGGGAAGTGGTTCCACAGTCTGCCTATATTCTGGTGCTATTATTAGCGAAAATGGGGATACATACACCAACATAACACTATCTTCGGACGCTTTTGATAACCATATCTTATTAACCGCAATTCCTGATTCCACGGATGTAGGTAAAGCCACCCGTTTTGCATTTGATTTGGAGAAGAACACATTTCAAACTCTAACATTGAGTCGTAATGAATACAATGTCAATATTTTGCAAGAAGGGTTCGACTATTTTCTTGTACAAGCTGGAGTAAAGGAATATTCTGTACCTGATTTAGCCCCAGATGGGCAGGAAATAACCACAAATATGTTGCTTCCTGATGTTTCCTTGATGATTAAAAGCGATTACTGGAATAACATTCCAAATTATATAGCGATAAATGACGATGTGCTATAATCTTACTCCGTTTCATTCAAAGAATTAGTTGATACATATCCTCATATGTAGGGACATAAGAGACTCGGAGATCGTATTATTCTGATTGCATAACAAAATGAACTTCTAATTCATACTTATGATTTATGGATACTGTATTTACCCTTGATTTTCTTTACAAAACCTACATTTCGAATATTCCAATATTTACATGGGGAAAAAACGAGCAGCCGCAAGTGAAAAGAGCGCTGTCGGGCGTGTCGCTCACCCTGACGCCGGGGCTTTACGGATTACTGGGGCCCAACGGTGCTGGGAAATCCACTTTAATTCACATTATCACAGGTACGCTTGCGCCCGATTCCGGCGAGGTTCTTTGGTGCGGCAAACCCGCAGCGGGTATTGCCTTTCGCCGTATTCTTGGCTATATGCCGCAGCAGCAGGGTTTGTATGACAGCTATACCGGCCGCCGTTTTCTTGCCTATATGGCCGCGCTGAAAGAAATCCCGCGAAAGACCGTTGCCGCCGAGATAGCCCGTGTGGCTGCCGCCGTAAATTTAACCGCCGAATTGGACAAGCGCCTTTCTGCCTATTCCGGCGGCATGAAACAGCGTCTGCTGTTAGCCTCCGCCTTGTTGGGTGACCCCAAGCTGCTGATTTTGGATGAACCAACGGCGGGTCTTGACCCAAAGGAGCGCGTTCGCCTGCGTGAATTGCTGGCAGATATGGCAAAAGACCGCATTATTCTTGTGGCAACGCACGTTGTTTCGGACGTAGAAACGGTCGCTACCAAGGTCATTCTGCTGCGTGCGGGCAAAATTGTGGATGCCGCGCCCGTGCCGGAGTTGATTGAAAAATACGCACCCGGCCAAGGTCTTGAGGATGTCTACCTGAATGTGTTCGGTGAGGGGGACGGCAAATGAGCCTGTTTTTTGCTGAACTCCGCAAAATTTGGGGCGGCAGGGTGTTTCCTGTCCTGTTGGCGATACTGGCATCCGCCAATCTCTTGCTGCTGTGGATGGGCACCCGCCCCACCGCCAAACAGCCGCCCGCCTCTGCGTACCGGGTTGTAGGCGCAGAACTGACAGGCAAGACCATGGAGGAAAAAGGCAGCTATCTGCATGACAAATACACCGAGATAGAAAGCCTTGTAAAAATCGGACAGTATTACCGTGAAATGGCATACGGTGGCTATGGCCTTTCCCAGTATCGGCAGGACAATGCCGCTATGTTTGATGCCTATGAGCAGGAATATAATGACAAATCCTACACCCTATTCACAGATGATTTGAACATAGAGTACCGCCTGTTCAGCCAGCTGCAAAGCGAGTATGACACCGTGGCTGCTTACAACGACTTCTTGGAGGGGGTTCAAACCAAGGCCACCCAACTGTCCGGCATCTCCATTTTTCAAAATGACCGTACCGGGTACGATTTAAAAAACATAGAACTGACCGCGCAGGTTTATGCCGGGCTGGCAGATACGCCTATAGAGTATTACCCGCAAAAGGGTTTGTACACGGCCATCAGCTATGCATTCACGGATCTTATCCTGTTGGCGGCTATGCTGCTGCTTGCGCTGATTCTTGTACGCCAAGAGCGCGACAGCGGTTTGTTGAGCCTGATTCGCAGCTTGCCCGGTGGACGGTTAAAGACGGCCATTGCAAAGCTGGCGGCATTTGCTGCCAGCTTATTGGTCGTTCTTACGGTGCTGTATGGGGTCAATCTCGCATACTGTTCGGCATCGTTCAGCCTTGGCCCCATGAACCGCACGATTCAAAGCGTTCCGGCTTTGATGCGCTGTACCATGCAGATTACCGTTGGGCAGTATCTTTTTCGGTTTTTACTTGCTAAGTGGGCCGGTGCGTTTGTGATGGGGCTGTGGGTCATGCTGGCTGCCCTTATCGCCAAACGTGCTGCGGCCGGTTGGATTGGCGCGTTGGCGCTGCCCTTGGCAATGTACGGTATTCGTGCTGCAATTCCTGCCACAAGTCATTGGAACGTTGTAAAATATGCGAATATGGTGAGCCTGCTGCAGACCAATGAGCTGCTGGGAAACTATCGGAATCTTTTCTGGTTTGGTAATCCTGTCAGCCTGCCGCTGGTCGAATGGTTGACGGCAGCCGTTTTGGGTGGTGCGCTATTTGCAGCATTCTGTACGGTATTTGCCAAGGCACAGCTGCTGCCGGCTGCCAAGCACAGCTTTGCACTTACGTTTTCCCGCAAAACGCGTGCGACCTCTGTTACCCATGAAGAGGGCAGGAAGTTATTGTTGATGAATGGGGCCGCAGTATTCTTGGCAGCGTTTCTGGCGTTTGGCATCTATCAGGGCGTGACGGCGGAGAGCTACATAGACGCGGACGAAATTTACTATGCCTATTATATGAAGCACATTTCCGGCCCGTGGAGCGAAGAAAGCCGCGACTGGCTGAAAGATCAGCGCAACGAATTTATTCCCATGCTGGAGACCCAGAAGCGCGTCAACAGCGGTGAATTGAGCAGTGATGCGCTGCTGGCCTACAATTCACTGCAGCAGAAATATTCTGTCTATCAGCGTGTAGTGCAGTCCAACATCAATTACTATCTGAAAGAGAATCCCGGTGCATGGCTTGTCTATGAAACCGGATATAAAAAGCTGTTCGGCTTTACCGGCACCGGCGATGTACAGGATACACTTCTGGCGGGGCTGCTGTGTGCGCTGTGCTTCAGCGGCCTGTTTGCCATGGAACGCAAAGGCGGCATGGATGAGATTCTGGCCTGCACACCATTGGGCCGCAAATACACTGTAAAGGCAAAGCTGCGGCAAAGTACCGCCGTGGCAGCGGTTATATCGTTCGGAACCGTTCTGCCTCACCTGTGGCAGGTGCTGCGTGACTATGGCCTTCCCTCTTTGCTGGGGCCTGCGATGAGTATCTCCGACTTGCAGGCTGTACCCAAGTTTATAACCCTGTCGGATTTGCTGATTTTCTGGCTAATCTGTCGTTTCGCGGCCTGCCTCTGCATGAGCCGAATTACTCTATGGTTGGGACAGAAATTGGGAAATCTGCTGCCTGCATTGTTTATCAGCGCTGTTTCGTATTGCCTGCCCGCGCTGCTGAGCCTTTCCGGAATGAAAAATGGTATCGAGTGGCTGGGATTCTATCCGCTTTTCCATGCAGCCGCGCTCTGGCAAAACCAAGGATATACCGCTGACGGAGAAAGCTATAATGCAATGTGGATTCCGATTTTTCTGGTATGCGCAGCATTCTTCCTCGCATGGGCAATCGGACAGGCTCTTATTGACGATTATGACATGATAGGTGTTCCAGATGAAGTACTATAAAAATCTGTCCATCGATGAAAGCGATTTCTCCGTTCAAAGGCAAGGCTGCCGCATTCACCTGACGACCACAGAATATCAACTATTCATTACGCTGCTCGACCATTCTGGGCACATCTGCTCCCGAAACTTTCTTCTGGCATCTGCATGGAATATCACAGTGCCGATTCAGACGCGAACGGTTGATGTGCATATCGCAAAGCTGCGGAAGAAACTGGATCTAGGCCCGGATGATTTGAAAACCGTAATGGGACGGGGGTATGCGCTTTCAGGATAATGCGCGATGCCCGACAAATGGGTGAAATACATTTTGAAAGTCACATAAAGTATATCATCTATATTAGCGATTATTTTAGAGTTGACTCTCCCTTGCTTCCTTAAAGGAAGCTCTCGTGTTTAGCCTACAAGAGTTCTGGAGAATACACAATTAGAACGATTTACCTGCTCAACTAGAAAGGAAAAGTGTAAAATGATTACGAAAGAGAAAAACCGCACCAAAATTATTTGTGCAGTAGTTACCGCCATTTCCGCTATTGTAGCAGGTGGAAGCGCTTTTCAACTTCATAACGTCCAGAACATCTCCCAAACAGTAAATGGAAATGTCATCCAAATTTTAGGGGAAACTGGCAGCTATGTATCTGCCGGCACTGATTTAACAGACTCAACTGATGAGCTGATTTCCGCATACAGAAAGGTTCTTGACGAGAACAGTCAGTATCAGGCAAATCAATCAACGTTGCAGGGACAAGTCCAAAGCCTGCAAAACGAAAATGACGACTTGAAAAATCAAATTCAAATACTTAAGGAAACACTATTAAATACATATTCCTCAGACGAAATCAATAGCGTAATTGAGCAGGGTGGATTAAAGCGAGACATTTCCAAGCGCCTTGACAATTTGGAATGCCTTGACAGTGTTAATTGTGAGCAAGTCCCCTCAGTCAAGGATTTATATGGAACCACGCACAGTATATCGTATCGCTTTGAGGCTTCAGATACAGCATGGGCCAAGTTCAAGTTGGATGGTCAATATGATACCTTCGCGGCAAATATTGTCACATCGGAAGATACAAATCGAGATGCAAACATGAGCGTGGAGATCTATCTTGATGATGTTCTCGTTGGGCGTGTTGATGACGTTGTGCGAGATGAACATATTCGGCCTATTAGTGTCAGTGTAAATGGGGGTAATGTTTTGATGATAAAAGTTATCCGAACAAATTCCTGCTATGACAGTCATGCATATATTTGTGATACAACTTTATCTGTGTTGCAGTAAGTAACTTTATTCAAACCGTTGCTGCCATATGGTTAGTTGTGATGTCTATTTTTGTTTCCATGATTGTCGAACGTGCAATCGATGGATTTTAATGTATTTTATAAACGCTCTTTTTCCTTGCGCCTTGAGGATTAAACACCTCTGTGGCGGTCTGTATTTTTCGCTTGTCGCATCAGCACTCAGAATTATAAAGTGATTTCTATCACAGAAAATTTTGTAGTGGATTTACGCGATTTCCATTTGCTCTTACCTCAAAATGCAAATGGCTGCCTGTTGCCCGCCCGGTGTGCCCGACATAGCCAATGACCTGCCCGGCCTGCACCTGCTGACCGGTGGTGACGCAGATGGACGAACAGTGTGCATACAGCGTTTCAAGCCCGCCGCCGTGGTCAATTTGGACATAGTAGCCGTAACTGCCGCCCCAGCTGTCAAGACCGTTGGCAACGGTGACGGTTCCATCTGCGGCGGCGAGGATCGGCGTACCCTCGGCGCAGGCGATGTCGGTGCCGGTGTGGGAGCTGACTTCGCCGGTGATGGGGTCTACGCGATGTCCGAATTGTGAGGTAATGGTACCCGCAACCGGCAGTGGCCATTGCAGGGTGCCTGTCGGTGTGCGGGTGCTGTCCGGGGACATAAGTTTTCCACCACCCTGCGCAAAACCGCCGAGCAATTCTGCCCACAGTTCTTCATACTGCGGGTCTTGCAGGAGTTGCAGGTATGTGCTTTGGCGGGCGGTAAAATGGTAGTCTACCGCCATCACGTCGGGCGTTTTGTGGGTGAGTTCGATTACGAGGACGGTTTCGGTTATCTCTGTTGTGGTCGCTTTTCCGTTTTTGTCCGTTGTTTCTATAACAGCGGTTTCCGCATGGGTAGCGTAGTCCACTGCGTTCATTGCCCACATAGTTTCCCGCAGCTTGTCCACCTGTTCCTCTGTCAGCGCCGCAACGGGTGCGCCTTGTTCGCTGCCTGCCACATACGAAGAAAAGACCGCCAGGACATCTTGCCAGCGGATGTAGTACACGTCATCGTTGGCGGTAATGTCTTGGCGGTCGTGCTGTACTGTATCGGAGATTTCTTCCAGTCTGTCGCGGTATTCCGCCGTCAGCGTCTCTACCGCCTCTTGGACGGTGATGGTATCTGCACCGGGCGCATTGGCGGCAAAAAAGATGCCGTAGGCCGAACCGGACACAAATGCCACAAGACTGATGACAATGATAATGCTGAGTGCCACGCTGATGCCTACGGCAATGGCCGCAACAAGGCTGTGGAGGCTGGCGAGAAAGTGTCGTATGGCCGAGCGTACCGCTGTAACCGTCCTGCGGGTATTGCTGGCAGCTTTCTGGATAGCAAGCTGTACTTGGCGGGTGCGGGTATGCATTTGTGCTTGGGTTGTTACGCTCCGCACAGTTTCATTTTCGGCAGTACGCAGTTGGCGCTGACTTTGGGTCACACCGCGAATATCGCGCGGCACGGTCTTGGCGGTGACGGCTTTTTCTTTTGCCCGCTGTCGGGGCAAATCTGCCCCACAACGCGGACGTTGCTCTGCATCGGGCAACGTACCGTGCCCAGCCTGTTTCGGGCTGACACCGCACTCACTGGCGGTGTGGGCACGGGTAGTCTCAGCCCGCTCTGTTGTGCGGCGTTCCCGGTATTTCTGAATTTGCTTGCGGGTAAACTTGCGCACCTGCTGCACAGTGAAATCGGTGGTCTCCTTTACCATCGAATAAGTTGTATCTGTCACTGTTGACCCAGTGTCTGGGGCTGTGGTATAGTCACCATTCTCCTGCATAGAAGTGATTTCCTGTAGCTTAGTTCGACTTTTCTCTACGGCTTTTGTCAATAACATTTTCTGTGCTATTTTTGGCGCTTTTCTATATGAATTGCTTGTTGCCTCATATTCAGATTTGTTTTCTTCCATGATATCACCTCTGATTATATTTTTTGATTTGATTCAAACTCGCATAAAATCTAACCGTACCGTTTATATAGCCACCAAGCAAAATAGCAACTATAAGTTACTTTTGCACAATAAAACCATGGTCCCATACAAAAAGCTTGAATTATTAACACACATACAAAGTTAGTGCTTTATATTTACATTGGAAAACTTATTAATTTTCTTGGCAATGATTACAAATATCGCTATAATAAGCCTGTAAAAGCACAATAAAGATATCTATCGATATCACAGAAATCATGTCTCATGAATACCCACGCCCGTTAGATGCGACTTTTAATGATTGTCCTGATGAATAAAATCTGCTACAATCAAAAGTAATAGTATAAATTTAGTGAGACTATTCTAAAAATAATTTTTGTGCTTTAAAAGGCATTTATTAGCGCAATGAACGATATAAAAAGTAGAAGGGTTGGTGGAACAGTTTAATGAGACATATCAAATTATCTGAACATATATTTAAAAAAGGAAAATTCATTACCCCGTTTAACAATTTGCCCATGGTGAAAGAATTCGAAGACGAGAAGTCATGGGCTTATGGGCGTATGCCTGAATATCTATGGATCGGGCTTATTTTAAACCACTATGGACGTGATGAGGGTCTGAGGAAGTCTTATAATATAATTTCCTTATTACATAAACTGGCACCAAATCTTTATACAGCAAGACTATCTGAAATATTAAAACTAGACACTGATGTTCAAGAAGCCCTTTTTGAATATGTTGTGTCAATTGGAGCAAAAGAAGTTCTTAATCCTTTAACGGTTTTTCTTACAGTAAGTAAGGCCCCAACTTTCGCAAAATATTTTTATTGCCCGAACGTCAGTGCTTCAGAGAGATGTGAAACTCTAGTTTTCACAATGAGCAGAATAGCAGATCACCAGTCTAATGATGCTACAGATATTAGGTTTGTGGTTCTATATTTTAGTGTGCTTTCAGGGAAATTGCATCTTCACCAAAGTCAAATTGATTTGTTAAGATCTTATCCGGTATGCGATCATGCAGATGAATCAATGCGTATGATTCGTCCAACTGTTCGCGCTACGGAAATGACAATTTTGACTTTTGAGAAGGTGGATTCACTATTTCTGAAAGAATTTTGGAGGTGTGTAAGTGAAATGACTGATTGTAATATATTCGTTACTAAATTCCCATCTGAAAATCGAGAATTTACCGCATATATGGAAAGGCTTCACGAATTATTTGGGTATCTCTCTGATTTATTTGTGACAACAGCTCCGCTTGATGAAAAAATGGTTGTTTTGCTTGGACTTGCGACATATTCATATAAGCGTCTGAAGGAAATTTACGAATTACGGGCATTTAATTCCATTGCCGGTAGAAGTTGTGTGCGCGTTATGATAGAAGACTATATTATGATGAAATACCTTGTAAAAAACGAGCAATCACATGATAATATTTGGCGAGAATATCAGCTATATGGTATAGGGCTATATAAGCTCGTTTTATCAAGATATCGGGAATTCAAAGCATCTGGGGAATCACATTTCGATGAAAAATATATAGAACTATTGGTTAACGAGTTTAAGTCAGAAGAGTTTATCGATATGGATACAAAATATTTTGATAAGCAGAATATTAGACTTAAAGCTGAAAGTGTTAACGAAAAAGAACTCTATGGACTGTATTACGACTACGATTCTTCTTTTGAACATGGGCTATGGGGAGCAATTCGTGAATCCTCTCTACTAAAGTGTGATAATCCTGCGCACAAATGCCATTGTGTTCCGGATGTTGAAGATGAAATCAGATTAAAGACGGTCTTACCTGATTGCATTATGATTATGAATAAAACCGTATCGTTTTTAAATGAAATTTATGGGATTCCACAACAAATGTTGAATGGGGTAATCAATTTTGAACTCAAACCTATTGATAACTAGGATTAAGGGCATCCAAATCGAATACAAAGAATTGCTATCCAAACTTTCTCCCAAATTAAAAAGTGGTCAAGTTCCAGAGGCGCTGGATGAACTCAACTTGTTTTGGCTTCGTCATATCGATGAAGTACAATTGTATCTAAAATATTGGCTCTATGGAGAAGATTGTTATATTTTTACAGCCGCAACATTCATGGATTTTAACGATAACGAACATTTGCCATTTCTATTAATGGGGGAAAAACACATTTTGGATGACCCTTTAGGTAGATATTCAGAACTATGTGGAAAAATGGAGAGGGGTACAGATTCTGAATTCCTTTACCGTCAAGTCATAATAACCTCAGAAGATAATCTAAGGATACTAGAAGGCACCGATGAAAATATTCTTATATTGCCATTGCGGCTATTTAACCAATCAAGAGATTCTCGCGTTCTTTATGAAATTGGAGAGCAAGCTTTTGTCAGTCTCTTTGATGGAATCGATAGTATTAGGGACTACTTTAAAAAGTGTGATAGCATCGATGATATCGTTGCTTATGCTCGTGAAGACATTGGAAGAATTGTTGTGTTTTCAGAAGATGATGATATAACAGTGCCCATAAAAGATCGCTTCATACGAGCATTAGCAGAATTACCTTATATGGTAAATCCTCAAAAGCAAGATGCATATAATTTCTTTATGATGGTATTCGGCTGTATTCAGCAAGCAATTGATATTATAGCGTCTTGTATAGAATACAAATGTACGCCATATATTAGGTATCCTGTGTCACTCCATTATGTCAACCTATTGTCAGAAAATATACTAGATAAAGAATTTATGTCAAAGCTCTGCTTTAAGATGAACATTGCCTTTGCTGTTCATCAACTTTGTGATAAAGATAAACTTGCATCCGTTGGTTTTGAAAGATTCCTTGAAAAGCAGCAACAATATGATTTCGACAAAAAACTTCTTCACGCATTAAGCATGCATGGCATTAACGAAGAAAATTTTGAAAACCGCATAGTTCCACAAATAGTAACTGATGAATTAGAAAAATTCTATAGCACATTACTAGTGTCAGAATAAACAAATAATAGCATGATAATACGACAAAGCTAATCCTGTCAATATTTCCTGCTACTCTCAAATCACTAATTTCGTCAACCACTTTTATCCATGGGAGAATCGTTACCGAGCTTCTCGGCGGCCCTTTATTTTTATAAATCATTGTTTCACTCCTTTTGCTGTTCATCCGGCTTGGTCGTCATCAAGCCATAGAGTTTAGTATTTTTCGGAAAACTGTTGGTGAAAGGCACGATATTGCCCGCACAGCGAATCAGCCCGCAGCCTGCGGGGACGTTCGTGACATAGCCGAGCTGGTTATCCGAAATATTCAGCAGCTTCGCCAGTTCCTCGCGGTCGGTGGCGCTCTGGTTCAGCATGACCAAAAACTCCGAGTTTGCCAGCATCAGGCGGGCGGTGTCGGAGCGCAGCAGTTCGTCCACATTCTGCGTCAGTCCGGTCACAAGTCCGTTGTACTTGCGGATGCGCTTCCACAGCTTGTAGAAGAAATTGGCGCTGTATTCGTAGCGGAACAAAATGTAAAACTCATCGCAGAAAATCCACGTTCTGCGGCCTTTCTTCCAGTTCTGGATGACGCGGTTGTAGATTGCATCCAGCGTCACCAGCATACCCAGCGGCATAAGCTGCTCACCCAGTTCGCGGATGTCATAGGCAATGATCCGCGCCTGTGTGTCCACATTGGTGTGCCGGGCAAAGGTGTTCAGTGTGCCGGTAATGAACAACTCGGACGAAAGCGCCAGCCCCTGTGCTTCGGGTTCCGGTTGCATCTGGAGCAGACGGTAAAAGTCCTGCAGCGTAGGCGGTGTGCCTTTATAGCCGTTGCGAATGTAGGGCAGATACACCTGCTCGGTGCAGCGGCCGAGGATGGACTTTTCTTTCGCCGTCACCATGCCGTCACCGATGAGCTGCTCGAACAGCGACAGCACAAATTCCGACTTGCTGACGATGGGATTGCGCTCGTCACCGTAGGCACGGTCCATGTCCAGCGCATTGATGTGGGTGTCGGACGTAGCCGAAATGCGGATGACCTCGCCGCCGAGGGCTTCGGTCAGATAGCCGAACTCACTTTCCGGGTCGAGAATGAGAATGTCATCCTCGGTGGAAAGCGCGATCTGCACGATTTCTTCCTTGGCGCTCATGCTCTTGCCGGAACCGGACACGCCCAAACGGAAACTGTTGCCGTTGAGCAGCAAGCGGCGATCCGCTACGATCATGTTCTTGCTGACGGCGTTCTGCCCATAGTACAGACCGTTCGGCTCCATGATTTCCTGTGCGCGGAACGGAATCAGCACGGCGGTGCTTTCGGTGGTAAGGGTTCGCAGGGCTTGGATTTTCCGCAGCCCATAGGGCAGCACCGTGTCCAGCCCGTCCTTCTGCTGCCAGCGCAGCGTGGAAAGCTGGCACAGGTGCTTACGCGCCGTGGAGTAGAGCGTTTCGGTGTCGCTGTCGAGCTGCTCTTTGCTGTCAGCCAGATGCACCAGCGTCACCAGCCCGAACATCATTCGTTGGTCGCGGGTGGTCAGGTCGTCCAGCATCTCCTTGGTTTCCTTGCGCTGGAGTTCCATGTCATAGGGAATCGTAGCGGTAAAATTGTTGTTGGCGTTCTGACGGCGCTGCCAGTTGGCGACGTTCGTCTCCACGCCCAGCAGCGTGCTTTGCAGCTGGCGGGCGGCTTCGTCTGTCGGCACAGGCAGAATGTCGATGGACAGCATCAGGTCGCGGTCAAGGTCGCAGAGTTCGGACACAAAGCTGTCCTTGATGTAGCTGGCGTAGTCTTGCAAGTACAGCACCCTGCCATACCGTGCGTCCAGCTTGAAATGGTCGGCGGCAAACTCCATGCTGTCGGGGCAGAACCAATCCTTGAAATGCTGCCCGCGCCTGGCGTGTTCGTGGATATTGAACTCCGCCGCAGCCTGTTCCCCGGCCTTAAAAAAGTCGCGGAAAATGTGCAGGCGTTCGGTCAGCGTCAGTTCGGTTGCCACTGAGGAAAGCTGCGCAAGGTGTGTCACCAAATCCGTGCCGACGCGGGAGAAATAACTGCGGGCCTCATCTGCATTGCGCTTCACCACGCTCACAGTGAGATAGCGCTCCCGCACAATGCTGTTGCTGGTGCCGGTGACCTGCGCAGTCAGCATCTGGTTGAATTCGTAGCGATATTCGTCCAATCCGTCATCCTTGTCGGGCAGCAGGACGCTGCGCTCAAACTCGGCCTTGTTGATGCGGCGGTTGTAAATTGTGATTTTTGCCGATGCGCCGGAGTCGAGGGCATTGAGCAGTTCCGAGTAGTCAAGGAACATGGACGTTTTGTCCTCTTTGCCGGCGATAGCATAGTTGATGTCGGTAAACGACCATGTTTTGGAATACTGGTTGCCGACTTGGAAAATCCCATCCGCGAAAATGCGGCGGATGGGAATGGCGTCCTGCACACTGCGCGGAATACGGAACTTTTCGCGTTCCATCTTCTGCGCTTTCGACAGGGTTTTAATCAAGTGGTTTCCTCGCTGTTATGCGTATTTTTCTTTATAGGCAAACCTCTCTTTCGCTTCATGCCCGCGCGGATGGCGGGCTGCATGGCTTCGTAGTAATAGCTGTCGGATTTGAAAATAAGGCGCTTCGGGCAGAGGATTTCAGACTTGAACCACGCCCACAGCACCTGTTCGGCGGTCATGCCGTGGTAGGTGAAAAAGCCGCAGGCGGCAAACGGCGCAGCACCCAAGATGCACATCCAGCCGATTTCTTCTGTGCCGACATACGGCTGCAAGGCAAAGTAGATGCCGACAGCCACCGCCACAGCCAGCACCGAGCAGATGAATTGCCGCGTGTTCAGCCCGAAAAAGATATTTTCATGGTAGTCGCGGACTTCTTTCGGTATTTTGATTTCCATAGATTGCCCCCTTATAGTCCCATAATTTCCTTAACGATGCGGTCACAGCCCTTGATGGCACCGACCAGCACCAGCAGGTTGAACGCCAGTTCCCCGACATAGGTCCAAACGGCGGTGACAACCGATGCACCGGTATCCACGGCGGGCGGGCTGGACGAGATGGCGGAGAAAATAATGCAGGACAAGGCAATCACCACGCCCTGCAAACAGACCCCTGCATAGCTGCGGATGAAGTTTTTCCCCACGCTGCCGGTGGGCTCACCTGCAAATGTGGACAGCGGTATCGGCGCAATCGCAGCGTACATCCACAGGCTGAACATTCTGCCGTAGACCGTGAGGATCATGGTAAAGGACAGCACCGTAATCAGCAGCCCGCCGATCAGCGTAACCGCCCACAGCGGGATGCTATCCCAAAAGCCCACATTGTTAATGGTATCGATCAATTCCTGCGGCAGTGTCATGCTGCTCATGCCGGGGCTGCCCGATTGGGTGATGATGGTCGATACCATGCCCTGCACAATGGAGAACACCGCCAGCATCAATTCCAGCCCATACGTTACCGCGCCCTTTGCCAGCGCAAAGCGGATGAACAGCTTTAGCGCGTGTTCCGGCTTTTTGACTTCCACAAAGCTGCCGCAGGTTTTCATCACACCAACAGCAAAAAACAGCACCAGCAGCCCATAGCCGATTGCCTGCAAAGCGCCGTGGATGCCGGTCATCACGCCCCAAACCTGCCCGCCTTTGAATGTCTGCGGGCTTTCGGTCAGCAGTGACCAAATCTCCGCTAACTTGTCATTCCATGTAGAGAGTGCGGCGTTCAGGTTCGATACGATCCATGACTCACCCACAGGGCATCACCGCCGTTTCTTTGTGCAAAGCCCTCACGCGGTAATGAGGTCGAGGATTTCCTTGGCGAACGTGATAACCAGCCCACCGGCCAGCGTCAGAAAACCTTGGCTGCGCTGGCTGGGGTCGTGGCTCTGCAACGACAGACCGACCTGCACAATGCCCCACCCCAGCAGGATAAGACCCACCGCGCGGATCAGCGAAAAGATGAATGTGGAGAGATTTTCGACCACGACCAGCGGGTCATCTGCGGCAAAGGCGGGTAGGGCAAAAACAATGCCGCACACCATGACGGCGTACAGCATGAACAGGCTGCGAGAAATTTTTACGGATTTTTTGTTGTTATTCAGCTTCATTTGGGCCTCCTGATTCTTTGTATGGTTGGCTTCATTTCTGCCGCTTCGGCGGGCAGAAAGTCGTCCATATCCAGCAGTTCATAATTTTCGGGTGCGCCGGGCAGATCGTCCAGCGCGTTGTCGGCGGCGGTGTAGTCATAGGGAGCCGCGCCGCCGTCCTCGGTGCAGTGGATGTTCGGGTGTTTGAGCAGATTATATTTCAGGTCAATCACGGGTCGTTCCCCACGGATGAACAGGATGCACTTGCTGTTGTCGAGCAGCCGCACCTCGTCCGGGGTCATGAGGTCGCGCCCGGATTGCTGGTGGTTTATGCTGTAACTGCCGCTGCGTCCCTTGCTTTGGTTATAGCTGGTCGTGGAGATGGTTTCTTTTCCCAGCAGTTCCGAGACATATTTGTGGGTTTCTTTCTCGGTGCCGCCGAGATAGAGGAACTCGTCGCACAAACCGACCAGTGATTCCCAATCATCCTTGTACATAGCCTTTAACTGTGCCATATTCTGCACAATAATCGAACAGAAAATAGCGCGGGAACGCATCGTGGCCAACGCCGACAAAAAGGTGTCTTTCGGCAAGGAAATGTTCGCGTACTCGTCCATAAGACAATGCACCGGCACAGGCAAGCGTCCTTTGTGTATGCGGTCTGCTTGGCGGTACAGCGTTTGGATAAGTTGGGTGTAGATCATACCTACCAGATAATTGAGGGACTTGTCCGAATCCGGGATGCAGCAGAACAGCGCAATTTTGCGCTCGCCCAATTCCTGCAAATGCAGTTCGTCTGTCATCGTCAGCTTGGCGATGGACGGCAGATTGAACGCGGCAAGGCGCACACCCACGCTGACCAAAATGGACTTGGCGGTCTTGCCAGCCGCTTGTTTGAAAATGCGGTACTGCTTACAAGCGATGCTGTCGGGTTCGCGCATTTCCAAGCGCTCGAACAAGATGTCCAGCGGGGATTGGTAGTTGTCATCATCCTCGTGGACTTCTGCGGCAGCAATCATCTCCATGACCATCGGGAAGTTTTGTTCTTCGGGCGGAGCCTCGTGCAGCAGGTACAACATAAGGGCTTGCAGCAGCGCCGTTTCGGACTTTTCCCAGAAGGGGTCGCTGCTTTTTGAATGTGATGGCGTGGTATTTTGAATCAGATTTTCTATCAAAGTCAACACTTCGCGGTCATCATGCACATACACAAACGGGTTGTAACAGAACGATGCGGCGGGGTTTATGAGGTCGAATACGATAACCTCATAGCCCTTTTGCTTCAACAAATTCCCAGTCTTACGCAAAATTTCAGCCTTAGGATCTGTAATGACCATAGAGCAGGCACATTCCAGTACATTCGGCACGCCATAGGTGCGCGTTTTGCCTGCACCGGAGCCGCCGACAATCAGGATATTGGTGTTGTGCTTGTGTTTGTAGCCGTCTATCCCGATGTGAAAGTGTTGGGTCAGCAGCAGGTTCGGTCCGCGCTTATCCATGTAGAACTTGTTCAATCGGAACACATCGCCCCAAGCCGCCGAGCCATGCTCCGCACCGGGGCGGGTGTTCTTCTGATCCGTCACGGCCACGATAACCGCTACCGCATAAACCACCGTGAACACAAGCAAAAAGCGCGGGCTGTCGCTGACCCACGCCAACGCAAACGGCTCTGCCAGTGCGCTGTTCAGCGCATCCAGCAGAGCCGTTATTTTCATGCCCGGCTTCCAGCGGCAAGCCACCGCCAGTGCTGCCCACCATACAACAGGCAGCGGCAGCAGCCAGACCCACCAAGGGTTCTTTCTCCCCGGCGTGGTAAGTTACCTTTCTTCGCCGCGATAGGGCGGGCGCTTTGTACGCTCAGCATCCCATGCCTGACGCTTTCTCCACAACTTCGGCAAAACTACGGAAAAGTCCTGCGGCATACGTTCCGCCTTGATTTGCGGCAGATTTGCAAACAAATCGCTTTGCAGCGTTTCCCATGCAACCTTATCCGGCATATTTTGAGTATAGAATTCGTTGTAGCTGTACGCCAGCCCGCTGGTATCTATGTAGTGCTTGACTTCCGTTCGCAGCATTTGTCGTTCCCATTCGGTTTCCGGCGCACGGTGGGGTACAAGCTGTTCCTGCATAATTGCCTGATGTAAATCGGCAGACGATTTCAGCAGAGCCGGATACTTTCGGAATAACTTGGCGGCAATTCCTTCCTTTTCAAAATAGGTGTGCAGCTTCTGCCCCGCGTAGGCATACCACGCCACATTCCCGCATCCCATCCACTCAGTATCTCGGAACGGAATGTTGAGCGCCGCAAGGTTATCGGGGTCAATCAGCGCTTGCCGATAAGCATCGTACCCCTGCATAATCAGCCAGTTACGGAAATCGGTAAATCTGTCATCCGAACTGCCGTCATTGATGATGCAGGCTGCCGCGACCATTTTAGGAAAGTTGGCTTTATTGCGATAGCTTTGCCATACGCAATCAAAGCCGAGCAGTTCATCCTGCGGCAATTTCATGAGTTCCGTGTAAAGAAACTGTTTCACGGACGCTTCATCCTGCACATCCGCTTTGGCCCGGACTCGGTCAATGATCGACCAGAATTTTTTCCATGTCATAGCCAGATTCACCAGATAAACAGCGGCGTGTGGGCGTGCAGCAGTCGGGTCAGCGCGTCATCCACGGCATCGGTGTACCCGCCCTCAGCCAAGCGCTGGGTACGCAGTTGGTTGAGGGCTGCTTTTGCCAGCCGATACTCTGCCGCTGACATCGTCAGCTTACCTCCTGCTGGCAGATCGTTCACTCTCAGGATGAGCCGTCCCGTTTCTTCGGCACTGCCGCCGCGGGCGCGCTGGCCGTAGTAGACATCGCCCAGCGCCCGGAGCAGGATACTTTTGTTGGCACGGTCAAGTTTAACTTTACGTTCTGTCATTGTTTTTGCACCTCCTATCGCCAACATACCATAGAACCGCCGCAATAGCTATCTGCCATTTGAAAACAAACAGAAAACATTTATAGCACCTTTTCTTTGCGCCGGATTTTTACCGGCAGCTTGGGCATACGGTCTTTGGGTGCCTCTGCTCGGTTTCGCAGATAGGCGGTAATATCCTGCAGTTCCATGCGCACGCTGGGGCGCTCACCCTTGGCTCGAAGCTGATCGGCGCGCGGCGACGGCGAGTTTGCAAAAAATCTGCTGCTGTCGGAGAAAGGCTCGGACGGACTGGCGTTCTCCGAGCCCAGAGGAAAATCCACAGCGGGCGTGTTCTCGTGGTTGGGGGCTGCATTTTCCAAATTCTGCTGCACGGTATCGACCAGTTCTGCCGTGCCGGTGTCCACGACATCCAACTGCAGTTTTTCAATAATGCGGTTTGCTTTGGACGCATCGTCCTGCAAGATAGCGATTTCAATGTGGTCGGGGTCCATCTTGTCGCGGATGGGGCAAAACAGCAGCCCATGTGCTTTGGCAGCGCGGGCAAAATCGTGCATACGGTCTTTGTCAACCGTGAAAAACTTCAGCGGTTTCTGTTCTTTCAAAAGGCGGATAAGATGGGTTTTGCCGTGGGTCTTTTTGCTGTCGTGCAGCACGGCTTGGGCAAAAATAAAGAAGTTTTTCGCAGCGGTGCCGGAGATACGCAGAGCAAACTCCGCGCCCTCCAGCGAGTAGCGGACGACTTGATCCGCAGGTTCAGAACCGTAATTCATCTGGCATCACCGTCCTTTTCCTTGAGTGCGGGCAAGCGGCTGAACGAGTCCACACCGGGGATAAGCGCAAGGCTGCGCCCGCAGTCCCAATCTACATGGATTTGCCCAGCGTCGTCGATACATTCCACCGTGCCCATAGAACCAGGCGGCACGGGGAACTCATCTTCCATGCAGCTGAGTTGCAGCCGCGTACCGGGCGGGTACTTGCGGCGCAGGTGTTCGATGTAGTCTTTGTTTGAATAATTCATATACATCCTTCTTTCTTGAATTATTTGGATTCGATTCCAAAAAGTGCGTGACATTTTACACTTTTTGGCGTATACTATCATTAAAAGCTGCGGAGGGTTTATTATGCGGATTACCAGAACTGAATACCTGAATAAACTGATTGCGTTTAAGGACAAGCAACTCATCAAAGCCGTAACAGGTATCCGCCGCTGCGGAAAGTCTGTTTTGATGGAAATGTACCAAGATTGGCTGCTGCAGAATGGCGTCGAACAAGACCAAATTATTGCCATCAATTTTGAGGATATGGATTTTGAGGAACTTACCGACTATAGAAAACTGTACGCTTACCTGAAAGACCGTCTTGTTCCCGAAAAGATGACTTACATTTTTCTGGATGAGATACAGCACGTCACGGATTTTCCTAAAGTGATCGACAGTTTGTATATCAAGAAAAATGTAGATATATACGTCACAGGTTCCAATGCCTATATGCTGTCCAGTGAAATAGCCACCCTTATTTCCGGGCGCTATGTGCAAATCGAAATGCTGCCGCTTTCTTTTAAGGAATATATGCAGAGCACCGGCAGTATGGAAGATCGCGGAATAAAATATACCGAATATCTGGAAAACAGTTCCTTTCCCTATGCGCTGGAACTTAAGGGGCATCCGAACGAGATTCGGGATTACTTGGATGGCATTTTCAACACGATTGTCGTAAAAGATATTTTGACACGAAGAAAGATCCTCGATCCGTTGATGTTGAAAAGTGTGCTGCGCTATATTTTTGACAACATCGGCAGTCCGCTTTCCTCCAAGAAAATTGCAGACACCCTGACATCCGAAGGACGAAAAGTTGATGTAAAGACCGTCGAACGCTATCTTGATGCGCTGATCGAAAGCTACATTATCTATCCCGCACAGCGGTATAATGTCAAGGGTAAGCAGTATCTGAAAACCTTGGGAAAATACTATGTCGTAGATATCGGTATGCGATTTATGCTGCTTGGCAAGCGCAATACAGACGCAGGTCATATTCTGGAAAATGTGATTTATCTGGAACTGCTGCGGCGCGGCTATGATGTGTATGTCGGAAAGGTCGATTCTTTCGAGGTCGATTTTGTGGCAATGAACGGCAACAGTACTTTCTATTACCAAGTGGCGCTTTCCGTTCGTGACGCGGATACCCTGCAGCGGGAGCTGCGACCCTTGCTGTCCATCCGCGACCACTACCCCAAATATATTCTTACGATGGACGATGACCCGGAGGAACAGTATGACGGCATTCGCCGCATCAATGCACGGGATTGGCTGCTGGGTCTTACAGATTAACGCGTTGTAATATCGGGGCGGCGGTCACGCGTACATTCCTGTTCACGCTGCTGCTCGGCGCGGTCGCGGCGGGCTTCGGTGAGGTGCTGCTGCACCTCGATTGAATGTTCTGCAATTTTGCGGCAGAGCCGTTCCTCTTGGCGAAGCTGCTTTAGGGCGGTGTTGACCGATTCACGCTGCGATTGTACATCATCGGTTTTGGGTAGTTGCTTACGCCTTGTCAGCAACTGCCCAATTTCTGTTTGCAGGGCTTGTCGGTGAGTTTCCAGCTGCTCCAGCGTGTCAATGTTGTGCTTGGATAGGAACTCCATCTGCCGGATGCGCAGGTCTAACTTGTAGGCATCCTGCCGCACCGCATAGCTGGGGCGACGCGGCTTGCGGGGCAGCGCGCCCAATTCGTACAGGTAACGATAGTACAGTGCCCGCAGCCCGGCCAGCTTGCGATGGGGCTTTTCCCCGCTGCGCAGACGGCCATGTTGGATTGTTGGTGGATTTTCCACATAAGGGTGGGAGCTTTGTGGATACAGGATGCGCGTCTGGATTGCTTCTGGCGTGTACCGCTTGCCCAGCGTTTTGAATCGAACAAAGCGCTCTTTTCCGGGTGGGCGTAACACCGGGTATTTGCGGTTGAATCGCAGTTCGTATCCTTTAACCTGCAGTGCCGCAACAAACTGCCGCCATGTAAGGCTTTGCTGAATCGCTTCGTCCACATCCTGCCGAATAGCCGTGCGCCATGTTGGCTGACCGTTTTTCTCCGCCAACCATTCGGCGTAGGGCTTTGCCACATGATTAGAGTTTTCGGTGTCGATGACGGACAGTCTATATTTTTGGCAAAGTTTATCTGATACTGCGCGGATTTCCGTCACATAGCTTTTATAGTTGCTGCGATACTTTTTGCCATCCACACAGCTGACCGAGTTCCAGACAATATGCGAATGGATATGCCCGGTGTTCAGGTGTGTGCCGATGACATATTCATACCGTCCGCCCAGCACACGGTCTGCAAGTTCTTTTGCGATTTGGTGCGCCAGTTCGGGGGAGACTTCTCCTGCAACGAAGCTCTGCACAAGGTGATACCCCTGCACACCGCCCGAGTTGTGCCAGCGTTCCTTGGTTTGCCGCATATCGGCAAAGGCGGTTTCTAGCGTGCAGGCATACGAGCTTTCAAAGCAGGATTGCTCTGTTTTATCGCGGTTGGCGGCATAGTCGAGGGCGTCCTGCAAGGATACCGCCGTGGTCTTTTCTATGTTCATCACATACTTCACCGCCCGGTCAAGGCGGCGGACAGGGATCACGGATGTGTAAGCCATATTTCATAGAGCCTCCTAGTAGTTTTCTTTTATCTCACGCCAGACTTCCTTTGCAATGCGCGTCATCTCGTCCACGCTCTGCTGCCCCGCCACGCCCGTGCTGTTGGCACGGTGTGCAAGTTGGTTTGCGTTGTTGCACAAACCGGAAATTTGCCGTACAAGTTCCGCATGGTGTGTGCAGGGGCGCGGATGGATTTCTTTGTCCAAGATAAGGGAGCGCAGGTATTCCTCGCGCGATAACCCACTTATCTTGACCTGTTCACAAAGATGGCGGTACTCGCGCTCGTTCAGCCGCAGCGGAATCACATGACCACGCCTGCGCATTACGGGGGTTTGGGGATCACCCCAAAGGTGCGTTTGGATATCCAAACGCTATGCTTGCAAAACACGACACCCCGCAAAACGGTTCATGACACAAGGTCGTCGCCCTCCGAAACGGCTTTTTTCAAACCGTCCAAGGTTGTGACAATACGGTTGTATTTCTGCGCCAAACCGATCTGCGCATTGGTGGTCGCATCCTGATTGCGGCTGCAGACCACCAGCATCGGGCAGCGAAGCAGCTTATCCCGCACAATGGCGGTATATTCACTGCGTTCCACGGCATCTTCCAGCACCAAATACTGGCTGTCCTGCAATTTGGGGCATACAGGCAGGTAGCCCAGCAGGTACACCTCGCGGCAGTAATTGCGGAGATGCTTAGAGGTTGCGCCCTCACTGGCGCAGATAAAAGCCCAAGGTCGTTTCATTTTCGTGTTTCCTTTCTGAATTTCGGGAGTGAATCAGATTTGATTCACTTTTCGGTATTTCTTGCAAAATAGTGAATCAGTTCTGATTCACTTCGGATTCAAGGGCAGTTTTCAGCCGTTCAGTGCTGCGGCGGAAGTAGGCGTCCGACATTTCGATGCCGACAGCCTCATAGCCTTCCTGCACAGCGGCCAGCACGGTGGTGCCCGCCCCGGCAAAGGGGTCAAGGATGCGCCCGCCCGGTTCGCAGATCTGCACCACATCCCGCATAAGCTGCAAGGGCTTCTCGGTTACATGGATGCGGTTCTGGGGGTTCGGGTATCGGAACACGCCCGGCAGACATCCAACATTTCTCTCAAGCGGCATTTTGCCGTTGGACCCCCACACAATGTACTCGGACTGCTGACGAAAGCGTCCTTTCTGCGGGCGGCTGGCGACTTTATCCCACACGGCTACACCGCGCCAGGTCCAGCCCGCCCACTGCAGGGCCAGCGTCATGGCGGGCAGCTGCCGCCAATCGATGAACAGGCAGACAGGCGCGCCGGGCTTGGCAATGCGGCGGGCATCCTGCAGCCATGCCGCCGTCCAGAACATCCAACTCAGCTGATCCATCTGGTCAGAGTCAAAGTCGGGCAGCGCCTTTTCCTTGCTCATGCTGCTGTACTTTTCGCTGGTGCTGCGGTTCTTGGTGGTCTGGCTGCTGCCGCCGCTGGCATAGGGTGGGTCGGTGATGATGGCATCGAAGCTGTTCGGCACAAACTGGCGGAGGATCTGCAAAGAATCCCCGTGCAAGATCGACCAGCGGTCACCGCCGCAGTGTTCGGGCATCCGGAAATCAGGGTCGAGAATGTTGAGCGTTTCGGGAGTGTTCGTCAAAGGCATCTTCCTTTCGTTTTATCGTTCAAAATCATGGGTACGGGGTTCTTTCGGGGGCGGTGTGCGGCTGGCTGTCTGCACAGAAACACTGTCATCTTCGAGGACAAAGCAGTCCTGCGTCCTGTTGTCGAGCTTGGTACCGGGCAGGACAACGGCATTTCCGCGGCAGACTACATTGCCGGAAATTTCGCCATAGATGCGGGTGCTGCCGTCAATGATCGGTGCGCACAAGGTTTGCTCATCCTGCCGAATCACGGCATACCCGCAGACACAGCTTTCGCCCGTGAGCAGCCCGCCGCAGACGATGGCATCATCCTGCACAGTGGCATCCCCTGTCACGGCGGCGTTCTTTCCGACATAGGCGCAGCCCTTTGCAACGGCGTGATCTGTAAGGACTGCATCCCCGCAGACAACTGCATTTTCACAGGCGATGGCATCCTCCGAAATCCACGCGCGACCCTCTTGGTCGAGGTTATCGTAGCTTTCCACATAGCCGCCGAGCATCCCGGCAAGGACATCCTCGGTCAAGTCTGTCACCGCGCGAATGCGGTGCAGCTTCGGGTTATCGGGATGGACAATGTCGGTGATCTCGTATTTCTTCATCTGGCATCACCTCGGTCACGCTTGGGCGTAGGGCTGGGCGACAGTTCGGTTTCCACATACTCGGAAACGATGCTGAGTGCTTCGGAGTAGCTTTGACTTGCCGTGACCCTGTCGCACATTTCCTTGGCCTTATCGCTCTGCCCGGCATTTTTCAACAGGCGCGAGGCTCGACCCATGATGGCAAAAATGTTGCCGTCCTGCCCAATCAGCTGCATCTTGGGGCGCAGAGAATTCTTTTCCTGTTTCGGGATTTTCTCAAAAGATGGCGTCATCTTGAATCCATCTTCCTGCCAGAAATGAACAGCCAACGTGCCGTCCTCCACACGAATATCCCTCTGTTCAAAGCCCTCGCCCCAGCCGTCACTGTACTGGCCAGAGATGTAGTCGCAGAGAACAGCCTGCTCACCCTCGTTCAAGGACCCCTGCAGTTCCACATTCAGACAGCCGCACAGCTTGTTACCGTGAATTTTCACAGACGGCACAGCACTTACCACCTTGCTGCGGACAGAATCATCCTCGTGGTAATACTGCATCAGGTCACCGTCAAAATCAACAATGTCCTTTTTCACAGCCTCATCAACAGCGTCTGCGTATTGCAGCAGGTCATGGCCGTCCATTGGATAGCCTTCGTACTCGTTGTAAGATTCGTCCTCATAGTCAGGGTCATCTGGGAAAAATTCCGCAGTCAGCGGAGAATAAAATTTCATCTGCAAATTGCATCACCTCAGTTTCCGCCGCACAGGTCGTGGTCGATCTGCGCGGCATAGTAGTTTTCTATCGTCAGCGGCGCATTGTAAAGCGCCGCCAGTAAGTATTGCTTGATGTTTCGGATGCGGGGCGGGTTATCCTTGAGACAATCCAGAACATACTGGATGTGTTCTGCGCCCAATTTTAGGAATCGAGATTTTACTACTTCGGCAGGCATTTCCTCTCCCGAAATGCGGATAGCCGCCCGTCTTGAACAAACCACATCCAGCATCAACTCCACCAGTTCATCCAATCGCATCGTATCCATCAGGTTATTCTGCGCCAAAATCGGATACTCGATGTTTTTCAGCAGCAGAGCGCGGTACTCTGCCCGCTGGCCCGCCGCGCGGATAGGATTCGATACGTTATTTGTTTCTTCTTTATTTATTTCTTTAGTATTTAATTGTGCAGGATTTTCCTGTACAGGTTTTTCCCGTTTAGGCTCTGCCTGTTTTGGTTGGGCACACTTAGGCGCAGCTTCTGCGGAACCCTGTTCCGGGGGCTGCGGCTGCTCTAAAACCGTGTACTCCATACCGCGCATCTGACCGTTCTTGTCGCGGATGCGGCGGCGGATAATATACCCCGCCGCTTCTAACTCGCGCACGGTGGCACACACACTGTCCACGCCCTCTTTGCAGATGGATGCCAGCCCGCGCGTGGTATAATCCCAATCTTCGGGCAGGGACAGCATCAAAGATAAAAGCCCCTTCGCCTTGAGCGAAAGAGCCTTGTTGCGCAGATGATGGTTGGACATAATGGTATAATTTTGCGTCTTTTGTACACGGAACACAGCCATTTTCTTTTCCTCCTATGGCCCAAGGTGGGCGAACGAATGTGTATTTTCATTTCATGTTCCTATCGGCAGGCTGCGGCCCGGTGGGCCGCCGACCTTGCCATCAAGTTGTTTTTTGCTACATCTGCGTAATCCCCGCCCTCAAGGTAGGGCGGTAAATCCAGCATTTGATAGTGGTCAGCGTAGATTTTCTGAATGTGGGCGCTTGCCATACGGCCCGGACTGTCGTTATCGAGCCGCAGCTCTATTGTCCTGATTTCCGGGTGCTGCTGTAAAAATTCCTGCAGTGCTGGCGGCTCCTTTTCGGAGGCCGAAATACCGCCAAGCGACAGCCGCCATTTGTTGGCCATGCTGCCGCAGAGCGTCATCTCCGCCATCGCGTCAATGGCCGCCTCGAACACAGCCACCGTACTGCTGTCTTTGCGCGGCGAGATACAAAATCCGTATGCCTTATTGCTGCCGGGCGCCTCCCGCTTGAACGGCTTTCCGTAGTCATAGATACCGCGCAGCGCCGCATATTTCGGCACACCCTGCGCGTTTTTTCCCAGAAAGACACAGTTGTGATATTCTGCACTTTCGTACAGAATTTTTCTCTCAATACAATATTGAATTACTGCATTAGAGATACCTCTCCCCAGCAGATACCGCGTGATTCTGTCGCAGTTTTCTGCTATGGGCGGCAGCCTGAACGGCGGGCGCTTTCGCTCCACCTGTTCATGCGGGGTCGGGACATAGCCGGGGCTTTCCTCGCATAGAAGCCGGACGGCCTCGACAAACGGCACGCCTTCCACATATATCAGGTAGTTCAGTGCGGATTTGCCGCCGATGTCCCGGCTTTTCCAGTGCCAGAGGCTCGATTCGGCGTTGATTTTGAAGCTGTCATGCTCGGCCAACTGGTACTCGCCGTGGGCGCTGCTTTTCACGAGCGAGTTGGGGCGGTATTTTTGTAAGAATTCAATCGCCGACATCCGTCTGGCGGCGGCAATCTGCTCTTGTGTTACGCCGGGCATTACTGAATGTAAGAGATAAAGTCGCTCATGTTATCGACCTTTTCCCACGGGAAATCCTTGCGGCCAAAGTGACCTCCTGCGGCTGTATATTTGTAGATTGGGTTCGTCAGGTTCAGCTGCTTAATAATGCCAGCCGGGGTCAGGTCATACGCCTTACGCACGGCGGCAGCCAAACAATCATCTTCACAGGCGTCACAGGTGCCAAACGTATTCACATCCACCATAACCGGCTCGGCCTGCCCAATGGCATACGCCAGCGTCACCTGACAGCGTGTTGCAAGATGTGTAGCAACAATGTTTTTGGCAATGTACCGCGCCATATATGCGCCGCTGCGGTCTACTTTGGTGGCATCCTTGCCGCTGAACGCACCGCCGCCGTGGGGCGCAAATGTGCCGTAGCTGTCCACCATGAGCTTGCGCCCGGTCAAGCCGGTATCGGCATCCGGACCGCCCTGCACAAACTTACCGCTGGGGTTCAGGATGATTTCCGCGTCGTCGGCGGGCATACCGTCAAAGGCCAGCGGAAAAATGTTTTTCTTCAGCTTTTCAAACAAGTCATCCAAGTCGGTGTCGGGCTGATGCTGAACCGAGATGACGACGGTGGTGATGCGCACAGGAATGTCATCGTTGTATTCCATCGTGACCTGCACCTTGCCGTCCGGGCCGATGTCGGGGATAACGCCGGTCATGCGGGAGATTTCCAACAGCGTCACAAGGCGCTGGGCGGCAACCACCGGCATCGGCAGATATTCGGGTGTTTCGTTGCAGGCGTAGCCGACCATAACGCCCTGATCGCCCGCGCCGAGGGTGTCCTCGTCCTCTCCCTCAGCCAATTCCGGCTCGACAGCGCCCGCAATGTCGGGGCTTTGGTCGTGGATGTAGCAGTCGATCTGGTACGCTTTCGGGTCATAGCCGACATCCCGCAGGGTGTCGCGGACGATGTTGAACACGTCGGGCTTGGCCAAGGTCGTGATTTCACCCGCCACGATAATGTGACCGTGGGTTGCCATTACCTCACAGGCCACGCGGCTGGCGGGATCATGCTGCAGACAGGCGTCCAGCACGCTGTCGGCAATGAGGTCGCACAGCTTGTCGGGATGCCCGCGCATAACGGATTCTGCGGTGTAAAAGCGAGGATGCTCGTTTTCCTGCATGGTTTCGGTGTTTGCAAAAATGTCGTTCATTAGTTCTTCTCCTTGCTTGTTGGATGATTTCGGACAAAGAAAAAAGCCCGCAGGCGGACTGCGGGCTAGGATGGTGATATTCATATCAGCGCTCCGGGAATTCTTTTGTTTTGGGCGGCGGAGCCATAACGCGGGTATATTCTTCCGGCGTGGTGTGTTCCACGCACAGGGTCTTGCCCAGCAGGAAAAACAGCTGCGGGTCGTGGTACAGTTCCTCGTAGCGCTTCATCTGCTGCGGGGTAAGGTCAGTAAAATCGTTGCTGGTCAGCCCGCAGACGAAAAACGTGCCATGGATGATGTCATAGTCGCCCAGCATACGGTTCAGCGGCAGGTTTTCTGCAATGCCGTTATCGTTGCAGACGATGCAGGCGTTATCTTTCCAAGGGTACACGGCCTCGATGGTGCCGCCGACAACTGCCTGCTCGGCTTCAAGGGTGTGTTCAATGTCGGCTTCGCGGGGGTATTTTCCGGGTTCAACGATCAGAACTTTCATCGGTATTCTCCTCATCAGAAGTTTCTTTCGGCGCATTTTTCTGCTTGACGGTCAGCAGCACGATACCTGTCGCAGACGCAAGGAACACGACCACAATAGCCAGCAGCGGGAAACCGTCTCCTGTCTGCGGGAGGGTCTGCACCTTGTGCGGCGTAATAACCGGCGTAGGTGCCGGGGTTGCGGCGGGGGTCGGCTGCGGTGTGGGTGCAGGGGTCGGTGTGGGCGTGTCCTCGCGGGGCGTGGCATCGTCAATCATCTGGATCAGGCGTTTGTCGGTGCGCACCCATTCGGCATCTGCGTTTTCGCGGACGAACAGGCAAACATTTTCGTCTGCCTTCTGTACTTTGAACTGCACTGATTCGGCAATTTCAAAGCCAGCCGGGGCGGCATCTTCGGTCAGGGTGTAGATGTACTCTTTGGCTTCGTCTGACAACTCGATAAACTCATCCGAGATGGGAACACTATGCGTTTTGTAATCTGTCACCCAAGTGTCAATAGCTTCACCGTCTGCATCACGGATCGTCAGCGTAGCACCTGGCAGCAGATTGCCCGCAATGTCCGTTTTGTCTATGTCAAGTACAGGTGCGTCCTGCATAATGACGGTGGCATCGTCGAGTTTTACCCAATCATCGTCGGATTTTACATATACCTCATTGACCTGCTCTGTACCTTCCTGCACCAGCTTGAACACGATGCTTTCGGCTTCGGCGTAGCCATCCGGGGCGCGTTTCTCCGTCAGGGTGTATTCCTTTTCCAGTTCCAGACCTCGCACGGTGTGCGGCGTTTTTGTGGAAGTCCAGCTCTCCACCAGATTGCCGTCTGCAGCACGGATTTCCAGCTTTGCACCGGGCAGTTCCTTGCCGTTAGTGATGTCCTGCTTGGAAATGTCTACACTGGTGCGCAGGTTGGTGTTCGTAGCGTCCACGACCTGCCACGCGATTTGCTTACCTTCATAGGTGAAGGAAACTTCCATAGGGGTGCTGTCCAGCAGGTAACCCGCAGGGGCGGTGATTTCCACAATGCGGTATCTGCCGCTGTTCTCGCGGCTGGTGCTTCGCGGACCTGCAGGGTCAATGTAATATTCGCCGCGAATCGGCACGTCCACATCAAACCAAGTAAAGCCGCTGGCGTTGGTTGTGCTACTGGTGGCCAGCTTTGTACCGGCGTCCAGCAGCTTTGTACCGTCTGCGGAATAAATGTCATCCACGGTGTAGAGTTCATACACCGCGCCGGGCAGATAGGTCAGCGCCTCCCGATCCTGCTTGTAAATGCCTACACCGATTTTGCTGACTTTATCACCGGGCTTTTTGGGAACAGGCAGCACCCGCGCATTTTCAAACACGAGCGTCTGCCCATTCTTGTGGGCATCCGAGGCGTCCTTGACATTCACAATGCTGTACGAACATTCCTTGTCGCCGTCCTGCTCGTGGCTGACAATAGTTTTTGCCAGCACAATGTCATTTTTCTGGTTATCCCAGCCAAATTCCACCGTGTAACTCTGCTGGGTCAGCACAAAACCATACGGTGCTTGAACCTCGGTAATGGTGTACTTGCCCAGCGGCAGGGTCACGGTGACTTCGCCTTTGGTGCCATCATGGGTAATTTTCAAGAAATCATAGGTTGCCTGTGTGCGGGTGGGACTGAATTTCACTTCATCCACCTGCCCCTCTGCGCCAGTAGTAACGGTGGCAACGAGGTCTCCGTCTTTGTACCAGTAAGTGCCTTGGCGGTCTGGTGTGGCAATGTCGGCTGCAGCGTGAATTTCGTACACCGCGCCTGCGAGATTGTCCTGCGTGTAGATGAACTGTCCATCTTGGTAGTCGGTCAGCACATTGCCCAGCTTACGAATGGTAAGCTGACCGAGCGTTTCGTGGTTGCAGTATTTCTCCGTGATGATGTACTCATCCATGTCGTTGGTGGCATTGCCCACGACCTGCCAGACGCGGTCTGACTTGATTTCAAACTCCACCGAGTAGGCAGGATCGTTATAGTACCCCTCCGGGCCTTGCAGTTCCTCAATCAAATATCTGCCCAGCGGCAGTTTTTCGGGTGTTTTCATAAGACCGTCTGCATCGGTGTAGAACACATCCGTTTTCTTGGTGGCGCTACCGCTGGCGGGGTCGATCATGGAAATGCGGGTCTTATTACCCTTGTCATCTAATTTGTACAAGGCAAAAGAGGTGTTGGCGATTTTGACCGCTTTGCCGGTTTCTGTATCGGTCTTGATGAGCTGCAAATAGCCCTCCAATTCCTCGTCCAGCACGTTGTAGGTCATATAGTTATTGGTGGCTGTAGTGACACAGCCCGCCGGAACCGTAAATCGGCTCTGCGGGCTGTTGGCGTCCACTGTCACGATGAACGGGTCGCACTGGAACACATCCTTGGGGATGGTGGTTTCCACAACAAGGTATTGCCCATAGGGCAAGCCTTCAACGCGGAAAACGCCCTCATCGTTGGTGAACATTTCTCCCAGCCTATATTCCGCGAGCTGATCCGTGGGCATCCAGCCGTTACCCCTGCCGTTGGCGTAGTCGCCGTCTGCGGTCAAGGTCGCGTTATAGGCATTGACCGTGTCGGTGTCGTCCTCGAACATATTGGCGATGGCTTGCCCCTCGGCGCCGAAATCGTATTTTAGTGTTGCGTTATCGTAATTATCTTTGCGGTAGGCGGACAGGATGCTGGCGGCATCGTAGCTGCCATCCGGGTTCTGCTTGAACTGCGCCGCCTTGCTTAACTTGGAAATGCGGTAAACCGTAAAGCCCGCGCCTTCCAATTTCAGTGCAGGGCTTGGCTGACCGGTGGTCGAAACCAACTTCTGCAAACTAAAGCCGGATTTGAGGACTTCGTCTTGGCTTTCCTGCTCGGCGTGGATGTGGTAGGCAGACTCATCTGCGTAGGTCAGCGTTTTGTAGTGGTTGACCTCATCACAAAGATAACCCTTGGCATAGGACAAGTAATAACCATCCCACGCTTTGCTGCCGTCCAAACGGCGGCTTTCGACCACGGCGGAATACTGGTTTTTGTAGATGTAATCCTTATATTCGCCGCTATCCACAGTAAGATTCGCATATTTGCCGGTGCGTCCCAGCCTCTTGTTCAGCTGCGGATATTTGCCTGTAATGTACAATTTACCGTTGCCGTCAATCGGCAGAACAAGCCCTGTGGCGCGTTCCACAAGGTAATATCTGCCCATATACAGGTTGGCAAACGCCAGTTTGCCGTCAGTGATTTTCGCAGAGGCTACCAGCCGGTCTTTCTGCAAAATGGGCAGGTAATCGGTATCCCAACCGCCGTTGGTTAAAACCGTGGTGTGCCAGATGGGTGCGCCGTTGGCATCGGTAATTTGGGAGTAATCCACGACACCCGAAACACCGTCCGGATGTTCAATGGTGTCTGCGGCGTACAGATCGTACACAGCACCTTCCAGCGTAGTATCTCCGTTGCTGCCCGCAGCCAGATACCGCGCGGCGTCCAAGTCCACTTTTGTCAGCTGAATATTGCCGAGGACACGGTCGTTCTGCATCTTGTCGGCATTGGCGTGCATGGTGTAGGAATCTTCGTTGTTGGCAATGCCGGTGGGGTCTATGGCGTAGGTCTTATCTGCATCGCGGCTGCCAAAGGTGATAGTTACGATGCCCTCGCCGGTGTCGATGAGGGTACCGCCGCTGTTGGCCGTGGTAATGTCGGCGTTATAATCGGCGTTCCCCAGCCAGATCGTCTGACCGTCCTGCGCTTTGGTAATTTCAAAGGCATACGCCCGCTTGCCGAGAACAGAGCCTGCCGCGCCAGGAGTGTTCACATCCGTCCAATCACCGTAGTACCCGCTGGGTGCACGGCTCTCCACAATGACGAACTTGCCCTCGTTGCGCTGGGTGTAATAGAGGTTATCCGAGCCATTGGCATAGCTGCTGTGGTTTATGACCTTGTAGGTGCCATCCGCCTGACGTTCGACTTTGTACTGGTTGTAACCTCCAGCTGGAATATACCGCTGCTTTACGGTATCCCACTCAAAAATTTTGAATTCGGTATCACCCTTGATGCGCTGCTTGGTTTCGCTGTCGATTTTGTCGATGCTGACCTTTACCGACCATTCATCGTTCTGCATTTTATAGTCGTTGGAACTGTCGGCAGGAACGGTAATAGTCTGGTGGCTGCCCAGCGCGCCGGGTGTAGAATCGAAGCCATGCGGGATGGTGATCTCATCGTAGCTGAATGTAATATTGGCAAGCTGCGCCCGCGCCGAGGCAATAGCATCATCCACCATGCCCTGCGCTTCGTTCTGCAGCTGCCCGATGGCCGCATTCTTGGCAGCTTCTGCAGCAGCGTCCGCTTCGGCTTGGCTGGTGAACGGACCTTCCTGCCGGCTGAGCGTACTGGTGCTGGTCTTGGACACCTCGTAGTGCACCGTCCATGTGGCAGAACCGTCACCGCCGTTTAGGTGGTAGGTATCGTCCTGCGTGTGACCGCTTGTGGTAATGGTTTGTACCCCGGCAGGGGTCATCTGCCAACTGCCGCCGTCCACGCTGCCGCTTGTCCGGCTGGGCGTGATGGTAATGACCGCGCCGTCCACCTTTTCCAGCGTGTTCAGCTGAACCTTGTCGGTGTTGACGGTGAATGTCAAATCAAAGCTGCCGCCGGCAGTCTGGGCGGGAGCCTGCCAGTCGGCATAGTACTCCTGCGGCACGGGTTCCGGCTCCGGTTCTTCTCCCTCAATGGCGGGACCGATCAAGGCAACCGTCTGCCAGCCACTGGCGGCGGGTTGATAAATGTAGGTGTAATATCCCGCTTCGGCGGTATAGGTCTGCACCCCGTTCAACAGTTCTTCCGCCGATTCCCGGTAAAGCGCAGCCGCCCGGCTGTCGGGGTAGTGCTGCATAATATACAGCTGCAAATCGTCATAAATCATTTCGCAAAAATCCGAGACAGACAGTTCCGCCTCATCTTCCGCGCAAAAAACAGCGGAAAAATCGCCGCCCTCGTCCAGAGAAAGCTGGTTCAGCCCGCCCCAAATGCGAATCTGGTTGCCGTAATGGTCACCGGGGATGCACTGGTCTGCGCCCACGGTGGACGTGTGGGAATAGCTGTACGGCGGGCAGCCGTTGGGCTGTCCGTTGGCGCCGTGGGTGCAGCAGTAGGCGGGTTCGCCGTTAAACCAAATCAACCATGTGGCGTTGACTTTTGCCACCTTGGTGATGCGCCCGCTTGTCACAGCCGGGGTGGGGCGTCCTGCGTAAGGTGCAACCCCCATATCCGCAAACGGAGGGGCTGCCGTGCTGCTGCGGTCAATTACGACATTCAGATTTTGAGTCAGTGAATTACCATCCGGGGCAGTGTAGACAAGCTGCACCGTGAAATCTCTGTCTGCCAGCAGATACAGCCCTGTGGCAGCGGCAGAGGTTTCCGTATACTCGCTGTGCAGAACGGTCGTGTCCTGCGCGGGTTCGCCGTAATAGTCCAGCAGCGTAATATTTTCGGGCAGCAGCACATCGGTTCGGGAGCCGTCCGCTGGGTATTCGACCTGCGCCATAAGCGGCACAATGGCATAGTCGGTATCCTCGGTCAAGGGTACGGTCACGGTTTTGTCGCCGCTGTTCAGAGCATCCGGGTCAAGGTGGCTGTCCTGCTCCAACTGACCGTCCGCCCACAGCGACAGGCTGATTTTTGTCTGCCCTGTCGCAACCGGAAGCCCCTCGCTGCCGATGTAGGAGCCGGCAGGTGCATCCGGCAGGTCGGCGTACAAAACCGCCGCGTCCGGGTCAAGGGTTGCCGTCTGCGCAGTTTCGGGGGTTGCTGCGGCATCGTCCGCAAAAGCGGGCAGCGCTGCGCCCAGATTTGTGAGCGCAATTCCTACCGCCAGCAACAGCGACAAGCCCTGCTTTATTCTGTGTTTGTTCTTCATACGAATTTCTCCTTTTGTTGCAAAAGAAAAAGCCCGCTGCGCGGCGCAGCGGGCTTGGTTAGCGTTCGGGAGCGCGTTTTTTGGGACAGGGCGCGGCTCTGGCCTTGTAGGCTTTGCGGTATTTCTCGTCAGCATCATAGAACTGCTGCGGAGAGATACCGGCATCCAGACACCCCTGCAAAACAACCGCAGTGTAACGGCTGCTGACCGGGAGCAACTGGTCGCGGTACGGTGCGTTCATCGTGTAAACCATAATTTCATGCGGCGTGCCGCCTGCATCCGTAACCGTCATGGTTTCCTTGTCATAGAATGTCGGGTAGCCTTCATAACAGTCAAGCTGTGATTCGTCGTGGTCGGTGACAGACCAGATCAGCCCTTCGACGCTTGCGCCCTCTTTGGGCAAAATCGTCAGGTAGCCGCGCCGGAAAGCCAATTCATAGCCGTCCAGCTTGGCAATTCCGACTGCCGTTGCCTCCGGGCAGCGGTAGGCCATCTGCTCAAAATTCAGATTGGAACCATAGGCAAAATATTCTTTTCGGGACATTTCTTCTCCTATCTGGACTCGTCAGTGCGGGGCCTTGCTTGGTTGCTGGGATATAGCGACTTGTCGTACCGCCACGCTTTGTCGCCGGGAAGATTCTTTAGCAGGTGCATCCGCACATTTTTGTACTCAGGGCCGATCAGCCCCAGTCGCAGCAGAAAGGTGCGGAAGGTAAACGCCGGGTTATCCCCGATGGGCGTTTTCCGGAACTGCGTGTACTTCTGGTTGATGCCCTGCGCCGAGATCGCCATAGCCAGAATGATGTTTGCTTTGGCTTCACCCGCATGGAGCGTGGAATTGAACAGGCGCCATTCGATTGTACCGTGATAGAATACAGAATGCATATTGCAAGCCCTGTACCGTGACGAATGGTAGTGATAATCACTCCCATCCCGCCCTTGATACCAGCGATCTTTCAGTTGATCCATACTCGCACCGCTGGGCAGCTTGCGGATTTCTTCCAGTATCGGCTCATCCACCGCCTGACAGTAGCTGTCGATGCGGGCAGGGTTGACTTTCAAGGCTGTAAATAGAATGTCCTCTTTGGAATACATGATGGACAGCACATTTTTGAGGCTCTGCGGCGTGTGCTTGCTTGCATCCACATGGACGTGCATTCCGCAGCTGTCGTTTACGATACCGCCTGCGCGGCGTAAGGAACGGACAACCTCCTGCAGCTTTTCCATCTCGCCGTATTCGAGTTTCGGAGAGTTCAGTTCGACCTTGTAGGTTTCTCCGATAAGAACAGACCGCCTACGGCATTCGGGATGGATGCTGCCGTCGCGGACGATTTTCCACTCTTTACCGTCCAAATCTTTGACCCTGTAGGCATCGTAGCCACCACCGGAATGCTCGGCGCGGGTGCCAAATAAGTCGGCCAGCGTTTGGGCTGCCGTGGCGCGGTTTATCCCGGTCAGTTCGATTTCACAGCCAAAATACTGGTCACGGAAATCAAGGGGCGGGAGTCTCACCCCGCAGTTCTGCATCCATGGCTGCAATGCGCCACCCGATGGCCTCGATTACATTGACCGTGACGCCGTTTCCAGCTTGCTTGTAGGCTTGGTTATCGCTCTGGATGGTCAGCACCGTGTCGATGCGATCATCCGTCCAGCCCTGCAGACGCAGGCATTCGCGCGGTGTCAGGCGGCGGATGCGACCCTCGCACAGAACACCGTGACGGTCTTTTGTGGTAAGTGTATGCATGGGTGCGCCGGGCTTACCGGTGCGTTCGGTGTTGCGGGCGAGGTCGGACTTGATGGGATTTTTGACCGGGCGAACTTCAACAGTGCCTTGTTGGCAGCCCGTTGTAAGTGTATGCGCAATCTCTTTACCGACCCGTCCGCGCCGACTGTTGACTGTGGCGTAGCTCAGGTCGATGCTGTCACCGACCTGTGCCATCTGGTAGCCGGTTTTTGTGGCGCACTTGATCGGCACTCCCACCTCGTACAGCCCGGTCTTGCCGCCGAACCCGCCCGGATTGGCAGCCAGCGTACAACTTAATCCTTCGGGGGAGTAGACGCGCTCCCCTTGGTGGCCGCCGTGGGTTTGAATAAGAGAACTTCCTGCTGTTTCGGTGAAAGGAAATACTTTTCCTCTACATCGCTCATCAAGATATCCGACAATGTACACGCGGTTTCTTGACTGGGGGACGCAGAAATCTTTGCTGTTAAGACATTGCCATTCCACACCATACCCCAGTTGATCCAGCGTGTTGAGGATTGTCGCAAATGTCCGCCCTCCGTCATGAGATAACAGACCGGGTACATTTTCAAACAGCAGATACGAAGGCTTCCGCGCTTCAGCCAGGCGGGCCAGTTCAAAGAAGAGAGTACCTCTCGGATCTCCGAATCCTTTTCGGGAGCCTGCAATGCTGAAAGTCTGGCAAGGAAATCCGCCGCAGAGCAGCTGGAAGTCGGGCATAGTGCCGGGATCGGCTTTTCGGGCATCTTCAATGAACCACTCTCCCTTCGTGTCAAACAGGGCATTATAGCTGCGATTGGCGTATTTGTCGATTTCGCAGTGCCCTACGCATTCAAATCCTCCGGCACGAGTCAGTCCTTCGCGGAAACCGCCGATGCCGGAGAACATATCTACGAACTTGATCAAGGGCACAACTCCCTATGGGGATGTTTGCCGGATCTGCGAAGGTACTTAATAGGCGCCCCTCATCAAAAACAAAAGCAGCCCGTCATAGACTGCACCAAACAAGATTTTTTTACCGTTCATAATGTATAAACCTCCTCGTATTATAAAGTAGTAGTTATTAGA
>PVMO01020149.1_pt1 | contig 48319 bp, 45 predicted proteins | sample 1853421 | NCBI WGS metagenome assembly PVMO01 (sample SAMN08533511, study PRJNA380276) | Human gut metagenome, whole genome shotgun sequencing project.
TCCATCTTCCGGGCAAAGCAAAAGCGCCGCAGCGATGTGGCGCTTTTCTATTGCCACAAAGCAGCAAATAGAGGGCTTCCCCACCACCGTAAAGCCATATCAAATAAAAACGTCCAAAATCGCCCCGAAAGCGAACAGTTCGGGAGATGTTGGGCGTTTTTCTATGCTCTACTTGTGGACAATTCGAGGATGCATAATTCCATCTCTTTACGCCCATTCGCCACTTGTCTTGCGCCCACCCAGACAGTATGTTATAATGTATAATATTTCATGGAATTGTTGGGGGGCTTACTATGTTTGCTTTACAAGTGGTCTGGTTCTACTTACTTATGCTCATCGTCCCGCTAGGCATTGGCGGGTTGTTTTTCCCTGAGCGGAGTGTAATTTCCCCTGTGTCATATCTAGCAGGACTTGCCACTGCTTGGGGCACATATGAGATCATCGGTTTACCCTGTGCGCTGTTGTTTAAAACATCACTTACCACCCTTACCGTGTTGTGGAGTGCAGTAATAATCCTGATGACTGTTGCTGGCGTATTGGTGCGGTATACCCACGGTCGAATGGCACTATTTCCTGCAAAGGGCTTGCAACTATCCCGGACAGCTCGGATCCTATTGGCGCTGGTTATTGTAATGGTTGTGTTGCAGACAGCCCGCACCGTGACTGGATATTTTCTCGCCTTCGATGACTCAGATTACTTAGCTCAATCAACAACCGCCCTCTACACCAACACCATCAACCAGTATGAACCGCAGACTGGCCGCCAAGTTGATATTTTGGATCAAATCGAGCCACATCATAAAATCGCACTCTGGGGCATCATATGGGCCACAATGACCCAGCTTACAGGCATCCACCCATCCATTCTCTGCCGGACGCTCCTGCCTGTTATTGTTATTCCTGCCGCCTATATCATTATGTACCTGATTTTGAAGGACATGTTTGGTGGCGAAGAAGAAAAGCCCCTGGCTGGTCTACTATTTCTTCAGATTGCTTATGAACTGGGTAGCTGTGGAGGCGGCGTCCGACAATGGTGGCTGCTCATGTACAGCTGGTACGGCAAAACTGTGACCGCTATGCTCATTTGCCCGTTTATTCTGTACCTGTTCCTTATTCTCGAAAACGAAACCAACAAAAAACATCAGCTGCAGCTCTGGGTTCTGCTAGCCCTGACGGCCTGGGCCGGCTGTATGGTGGCAGCTTCGTCCTTCCTTATGGTTCCCTTCCTCTTAGGCGTACTTGGCCTGTGTCATTTTGTCCGAAAGCGGAATTTGCTTTTCTGCATCAAGTTAGGCATCTGCACCATTCCCTGCCTGGCTCTTTACTACGTCACTCGCTAACTGGTGGAGGCAGGAAAAAATGAATCGTTTACATGAATTGTTTTTAATTGCACTTGATGTATTTAATCTCGCTACGTCTCGTGGGTTTTATTTTCTTCCCTTTTTGTTTGCTATTGCTTATCTCATTTTATCAGATGATGAAAAGCACAAACGAGCCATCACATTTCTTTTGGCTCCGGCTGCATTGGGAATGCTTATCCTGCTTTCCCCATTCGTAGGCAGCTACGCCGAGGGACGCGATTATATACAGATATGCCGCTTTTACTGGACATTACCGTTCGACCTAATCGTTGCATACTGCATTGCAGACAGTCTGTGGAAGGCCAAACGTCCAGCAGCCAAGGCTGCGCTTATAGCGGTATTAGCTTTGGGCGTAATGTCCTCCACTCGTCAGTATAACACCGCCTACCCTAAGGTAGACATCGGCTGGCCTTGGGAAGTAGCTGCGAATCTGTATAAGGTACCCGCATCTGTTGAGAAAACCTGTGATATTATTCTAGCAGAGCAAAACGGTGAAGCCTGTCGTGCTGCTTTCCCTCATGATCTGGCCATGTATGTCCGTCAGTATGATGCAACAATCATGATGCCGTATGGGTTTTATGCCGAATGGAAATCTGCGGAGTCTCCATGCTTCGGGCCTATAAACGCTGATCAGATTAACTTGGATGAGGTTGAGCAAGTTGCTCTAGAGGACGGGCTTGATTATTTTGTACTGGACCAGAGCAAAATAGTCAGTGGTTCTTTGGTGAACTACACAGAGATTGATTCTGTTCCGGATGGAGAAGAATTCTATGGTGTTTACAAGAGAATCTCCTCCGTGGCATAGCTTTCGCAGCCAATGCATATATCGCGAAGTCAGAACCCCACTTGCACGGACTTTTAGCCCCACTTTCACACGCTAAAGCCCCAACCTATGTATTGAAAACAAACGGATAATATAATAGGTCACTCTGCCTGAATGTTTAAGCCACCCTCACCGGTGATCATGGCAGCCAAAAGCTCTGACAGCGTTTTTACTGGCAGAGTAAAAGTCAATCGTCTAATTCGGGTGCCGGGATACCATTTCTTTGCAGTAAAGCCTCCAAAAGATGAATGTGCCGTAACAACCGATCAATTTCAGCCTGCATCTCGTGGAATGTTTCGGTGGCCTCTTCCTCTGCAACATTGGCTACCATGAGTTGAACTTCAGTAAGCGATCAATACCCCCGTGAAGGCAAAAAATAAGAGCATCTCGGTTTCGAGGTGCTCTTATTTTTTGCCTTCACGGGGGATTATTGATCGGTTACGAACAGAAATAAGCCCCTGTCATATGGATCCATTTTGAAATTCTGCATAACATACGGGACCAGACTTCGAAGCCCTTTGCGCATATCCGTATACCCGGTAACAATATACACATTTTTGGCCTGACGAATATCTCCCAGCATTAGGCGAGTCCTTTCACAATTTCCAGAATGTACGCAGCAGGCAGAGTACTTGGCAAGGAAATTGGCACTCCATCTTTCTGGATGCGAATCTCCAGGTGCGATTCATTGGCTGGAATACTGTTGACGGGTGCTGGCGAAGCCACTTTTACAGGGACTATTGCTTGCTGTTCCATGACTTTTCCGGCAGCCTCATCCCTTAGCAGCGTCTGCCAGCGCATGAAGCTGGAATATGCCATTCCGTTTTCAGAACGCCATTCACGGTTGGTTTTCCCGCTATGAGCACATTCCTTGATTAGGACCAGCTAATGCTGCTTTTTTAAGCTGTGATATTCACCCGCCATTTTTCACTCCACCTTTTTAGATTCTTAGGCTTCTTAGACTTCTCAGAATCTATTATCGTACTTAATGGAGTTGATTTCTAGCCGGGTGATAATTGATCTCTTACGACTTATGCACGTACGAACGAGAAGTTTGACTAGCCTCACTTCATTCGAGTGGAAACCCAAGTTCCTCGTCCGTGCCAAAATACGTACTCATTCCCCCTAAACCCAGTTTCCTTCCGTAGAATAGCTATCATACTTAATTTTTTAACAATCTTTTTATGACTGGTCGCAGCAGTTCTTTATTTAACAGAACAAGTAAAACCAGTGAAACAGTTTGAAATAATGGAAGTGATTTTACTGTTGCAACAATCGTTTGAAGTAATACAAGTGCAATCGATACAAAATGCGTCATCCAGTTCACTTTCATTTTAACAAAACTTTGCAAATGTTTAGTCCTTAAAGACCATGTTACAAAATATCCAATCAATGTTGCTAATGCCGCACCAACCGCACCAAAATAATATATAAAAATAAAATTACACACCGTGTTAGCGACTGCACCAATTACCGTTGTTTTTGCCACTGATTTCGTATTTTTGGTTGCAGCAAATAGCGACCCTTCAAACTGCGAAATACCGCTAAACACAGTGCCTAACAATAAAAAGGGCACGCACTTCCACGCAATAAAATAATCTCCCTTATATAAGAATGATGCAATCGGTACATTGATAACCAGCAAGCTGGAACATGTAGCTAAAGAAATAAATCCATATAATGAATAATTTGTTCCTATAAATCCATCATTATCATTTTCATCAAATTCTGCAATTGCTGAAATGGACCATGCATTATAAAAAACACCCTGAAGCATCGACAAAAGTGTCGGGATTTTGTAGGACACTGAATAAACTCCATTTTCTGCAATGCCTCTTAAATATGTCAATATATAGCGGTCACTCGCATTGTTAATCCACCATGATAGAGAATTTGCAATCAATGGAATACTGTAGAAAACCATTGGTCTTGTCAAATTTCTAAATCTCAGAAATTTAATGTCCTTATATATTTTTCCAATGAATAATTGATATAGGTTCTGTATCAAAACACCGATGGTGTTGCTGATCATATATCCGATTATTCCCCATTTTAAAATCACAAGCAATAAAATATTACAACAGCATGTGACAAGTGTACACAATACGCCACTTGCTGCAATCACACTTGCTTGATTCTTCGCACGCAAATACAAATTAAATATTTGGTTAAGTGCACCTATTATAAAATAAGCACATAAAAAAATTAAATAAATATTGTTTATTTTCACAATACCCGTTGCGGCTACAACAACGGTACCGACAATCAAAACCAGTGACCCTACTACCGCGATGCGAATTGAAGTGGAGAGGACATCCTCTTTCTTATAACTATCATCCATTCCAAATCTAAGCGTTGCATCGAAAATACTCAGTAATAGAATTGGAGTCAACAATGAAGCGGTAGAAGTAATTAAATCAACCGTCCCATACTCAGAGGTAGATAAAACCGCTGTATAAAGTGGCACCAGCAGAAAGGATAGAATCTTTGATCCAAAACTCCCTAGCGTAAAAAGCCCAATATTCTTAAGCAACGATTTATTCTTTTCTCTCACTAAATATATCTCCTTCTAATAGGATTGCCTTACGCTTTCTATTCTGTCAAATCATTCTTTTACGATGTGAAGAGTCTTTTTGACTTTATGCACACAAACAGATATAAAAGGTTTTATATCATTTTTTCCAATATAATACTTACACTTTGCATTCTTTAGCTCTTTAAACCACTGTCTTCTCGAAATCATGCCAGTCTTTACTCTATTTCTATAATCATCAAACTCCACTATTGCGTCAAACGGAGAATCAATTTTCTTTTCGCATTCAGACACTTTCAACTCTCCAAGCATGCCTTTTGACCACAAAACAGGCAATGGCATCCCCGCTACAGTAGAAGCATAGCTCCATGTTGAATTCCTAAAGTTAATTTCCAAAAAATACAAGCTATCATCATTATCAACAAGAAACTCGATTTCAAATATACCCTCATATCCAATATCTTCTAACATTTTTTCAAGTTTAACTCTAAGTGCTTCAAATTTAAAGTTAGATACATGCATATACGGACTGTAGCTGTCTTCCAACTGGTAATTATACTGTGATGCAATAGAAATCAGTACGTCAGTTCCATGTTTAACACTGCAGCCTTCCATACAAAGTTCATTTTTCTTAACAATATACTTTTGTAGCAAAACTGTATCACTTCGAATCACCTTGTACGCCTCTCGCAATTCTGTTTCACTTCTACAGATAATCATATCATCCTTCCAATTATCGAGCGTGGAGATTATAGCCTTTGTGATGATTGGATATTGGATATCACTTGGAATTTCTCCTTTTTTTACTGTCCATGTTTTCAGACAGGGGATTCCATGTTTTTCAGCCATTTTTAAAATATTATACTTATTTTGATAATAGGCAACCGCACCTTGTTTTCCGGCATTAAAAAAAACATACTTCTTCTTTAATTCATCATAATGAGCGTCTAAAAAATTGGCAATTTGGTCATCCGATGAAAAGATAAAATTTTGACAGCCATCAAAATTGTTTCTTAATATATCATAACCTTCTTCAATGTTATTCACAAAATAAATCTTGTCAAGAAATTTACTTTTTGATGTTATTTTTCTTGGATTTCGAATAATAATTCCAATTGGCTTAATCCCGTTTTCACCAAGTGAGCGAACCAAACCCAATGGGTTATAATGCTCAAATCCGAAAACAATATAATTCCTCATCTTAATGCCTCTTTTTCTTTAATATAGTCTGTACAAAGATGTAATCAGCAAGTAACGGAAGACCTATACCTAATATCATGTAAGGTATCACCCACACAAAATCATATATAACAGGAAAGGTTGCCAAATAAATATGTGGATAATCCCGAATGTGTATAATTAAAAATGTAATTATCTTAAATGAAAGAAAATGTAATCCTAGAATTGCAATAGAGTGTCTTCCGATATACTGGAGTATATTGCTACAACAAGCACATTTTATGACAATCACATTACTGGCCCCATAAACCATGAACCACCCAAGGATAGAACAAACCACCAAAAAAACCGGATTTGGATACTCATTTGCCACTACCGATATTTTTCCGTATCTATTCATTATTATCAGCATTGCAAATGCCACGATGGAAAGTTCGTTTTTATACCACTTCATTATATCGTGTCGTCTTATTAGATATCCAAAGGTAATCATCCAAAAGCATGAGAATGCTCTACTAAAGCCCTTTATCCAAATAGAATTAAGGCCACAGTAATACCCAAGAAGTAAGCTAGCGGCCGAAATTATAACTAGTATAAATTCTCTTACACTTATTCTCTGAAATACCCTTCGTAATAAAAAAATTGTTAGGGCAAAAAGAATACTGGATAAGAACAAGCATTGAAGGAACCACAACGCCCCTCCCAACTGCGTTTCTGTCTGAAACAAAAACTCCATTGTAAACATCTTTGCGTATTCTTTTATTCCCAAATAATGGTGAATTTTATCAATCGAACTATTATTGATTGTTAAAAGTAACGGGTTATTTGTATAAATTCCAACCTTAATAAAGAAATTTGTGCATAATAGAAACAAAGATGTATAGAGAAAATATGGAACCCACAGTGATTTAACTTTTCTTTTAAAATAGAAGCCAATTTTTCTTATCGATGCACAATTATCGTCATTAAAGCAGTACCCACTAATAATGAAAAATAGAGGCATATGAAATAATGCAATCACTGAATTAGCACGGCAACAGTGTCCATACACCATTAGTAGAATTCCAATACCTCTCATTGCGTCTATTTGTTTGTTTCGCCTATCCATTTTACCTTATTATTCCTTTTAACGTCCTTTTTACCAAGTTTTTCATCGTTTTCGGTTTATTCTGCTCAACAATGATATCATAGGCATCTGCCTCATCCAAATCGCTCACAAACGCTTCCAGTAAAATTGGCTGGTTCGAAGGTCGAATAAATTCTTTGGCTGCTTCACAAAACTGTTCTTTATTCACAGCCGAAATATATTTGAACCCACAGGTTATCGCCCACCCTTGTGCATTTTTAAAGTGATTTCCAGCTGCAATATATCGATCCACATCTTGATTATTCACCTTGCTATATTTAAATTCAATACCACCGTTATTATTAATCAAAAGGATCCGCAGATTGTTCTTAATGTGACGAATTCCAATAGAATTCATATCATAGTAAAAGGCCAAATCACCGATTACCATGAAGCACAGATTATCTTGTAGAATACTTTGACCAATCAATGTAGACATACCACCATCAATGCCAAAAGCTCCAACATTGGAATAGCATTGGATGCTTGAATGCAGATCATAAAAGTTCCAAACTCGAAGGCTGTTTAAAATTGAAAACTGAACAACGCTTTTCTCTGGAAGTTTGTTGTGAAGGAATTGAGCGATCCATGCATTGGAAAACGGGAGTTCGAGATTCACGTGAATTTGAGACAGTGCTTTATTAAGCGTGTTAAAATAACTATGCTCACACTCTATGTTATTGGTGAATTTTTCAAAGAAAAAACGTTCAGAGCACGCAAAAACCTTAGTTAACTTATCATAAGTATCTATCAGTTCACCATCTTGCGCAACACGCCAGTGCTCACACTCTAAAGATGGATTCGAAAAATAATTGTAAAAAGGATAATCTCCAGTTTGTCCACCAATCGAAACGATAATATCTGGTACATACTCTAATGTTTCCTGCGGTTTAGAAGCAAGCAACAATAAATTTGCCTTTACTGTATAGGCTCCAGAATAATTAGATAAATGATTTGAATAAATTGCAACATTATGATGGTCAGCAAAGTTTTCAAGTGCCTCAATCGTATTAGTATCAAATGGTGTGTGCTCTCCGATTGCTACCAAAATTTTTTTACCAGCTAAAGAGACGTCCCACGCTTCCTCCGCCGTGTACCTTTTCACAGCCTTCACATTTACTTCATACTCGTCTAAAGGAAAGTCCAACCATGGAACGCATAGTTGAACGGGACCCACTCTTCCATTCCGCAATAAATCAATTGCTTCATTTACCTTTCGAACGCTTTCGATTTTTCCATTAATATCTGACAGAAATGGAAGGGCAATTGATTTTTTTACACAATCATTCGGCAACGATGTTTGGTCTGGAGCCTGCATATATTCCTGATAAGTAAATCTAGGATGTTTTGCCATTGTCACAGCCAAAATAGGGGCTCTTTTATAGTATGCCTCCGTCAGCCCAGGTATATAGTTTCGTGTTGCTTGCGCACTTGTGCAAGAACATACAATAGGCTCTCCACACTGCAAGTATAATCCTATTGCAAAATAAACAGCACTTCTCTCATCAACTACTGAAAAGCACTCAAAGTCAGGATCATCTTGAACTGCCCGAACAAAGGGAATATTTGTTCCGCCAGGGCTAATTACTATCTTTTTAATATTATTTTGTTTTAATAGTTGTACAATAATCTTAATATTATCAATATTGCCAATCATAATCGTTACTCCTCACTACTTTTAGTTTAACGTAAAACCCCCATCTACTAAAATAGTTTGACCCGTCATAAAATTACAAGAATCTGACATCATAAATACTGCAAGTTCTGCAATCTCCTCTGGCAATGCCACCCTGTGCAACAGATTTTGATTGCAATACATATTATTTCCTTGTTTCATGGAGAACGCTTGCATTTTCGTTTTAACAACACCGGGTGCAATTCCGTTTACAAGTATTCCATAATCAGCCATTTGAAGCCCTAGACCTTCAGTCAATCCTCGTATATCCCATTTGCTCATACGATATGGATAAGTGGCACCAACAAAACCACCCTGAGAGGATAGATTAATTATTTTTCGATAATTTCTCGCAGGCTCATTCATCCAGCATTTGCACATGGCCTCACATATAAAGAAAGTTCCCTTGCTATTCGTAGAATAAACATTATCCCACTCTTTTTCGTCAACATCGGGGAAAAACTGTTGTGGCTGAATTCCTGCATTATTAACAAGAACATCTATTGGAGCCTGAAAAATATTCTCGCATTCCACAATTTTCTGTTCGGCAATAGTTATATTTGTTATATCCCATTCCAGACAAAACACATGGTCATGATTCAGCTTTTTTTAGCTGCTAATAATTTGTCTACGTTTCTTCCTGTAATAATAACATTTGCATTCTGTTTCAGTGCAGCCCTTGCAATTGCAAAGCCAATTCCACTTCCGCCACCAGTAATTACAATATTCTTACCTTTTAGCAATTCACCAGCACTCAATTCATTAATCGTAATGCTCTGAATCCCACCGTCACGGAAAGCAATTTTAAACACTCCAATAGCGTCTTTTAGTCTCTTTAGTTTCGATATAACTCCCATTGTATATTCCCTATTTTATAGTTTCAAACAACAAATCATATGTTTCGCTTGAAAGCTTTTCCAGTTTACTTTTACAATTCCAAACATCGCGCTGTAAGCATTTATACTCGTGTATATATTGAATTGTCCGTTCAACATTTTCTTCGGTGGTATTTTCAACAAGGTCAATTATGTATGGATATCCTAGATTAGAATACAGCCCGGCAAATTTTCTTGAATAAGCAGTTGGTATTGTTGCTACACCGCTAGAGAATGCTGCAACTGTGGCGTGCATCCTTGCACCAATAAAAACATCCATTTGTGAAATCTTACTTTTAGCACTGATTGGATCAGAATATGCTTCACAATAGTTCAATTGATTTCCATAGATATTTCTAATATAATTCGCGCCATCATTTCCCACGTGTGGAATTATATATATATTATACCGCTTTTCTGTCAGTAACCAATCGATCACACTTCGAATATAAGTATCATAGCTCGTTTCTAGGTCAATCATAAGTGCAGTATTTTCCGTCTTATCGCTAAGCAACAAACCGGAAACATTAATACCTATTTGTATTTTATCACTAGGATTACTGTCTTCTACTTTCCCCGGTAATGTAAAAGCCAAATCTGTTGTCGCGTAAACTTTCTTATCACTAAAGGATGCAATGTAATCAGCTGATTTCTGATCGCGAGAAATCACAAGATCTGCGCGTTCAATTGCTTTTTTTGCTTTTTGAATGTTCTTGTCTGTAGAAAAAGGTCCATATGTTTGTGGACCAAGGATCATTTTTTTCCCAAGCTTCTCCACTAGCAGTTTTACATTTGTCTCACCATCAAACGTATATTGGCCATAAATATCTGTGAACGAGTCACCAGCTGTCAAGTCAATGACATAGTCACATTGGTTAAGGGCATTCAGAGATTCTACACCAACTGACAAATGGTGTACAAATCTACGGAATCTAAACAATGGGGTAACATCGAAACATCTAATCTGACCTTCTTGTAAGTGCAAGATTTCAATTACACGTTTTCTATGCATTTCATCTGGTGCAACTTCAAAAATATAATATTTATAATCCACCTTTTTTTCTTTTGCAATTTTCTCCAACATATTAATAAGAGAAAATGTTAATGCAACACAACCCATATTCTCATTGTTGATTAGACACCCCAATAAGCCTATGATCATTTATTCTGCCACTTCCTTTTCCATTTCTGAAATAAGTATTTTTAGAGATTCAATATTACAGTGTTGCAAAAAGAGCAATTTGTTTTTTGAACTCTTTATTCTTTTTGTACTAACACCATCTTTATGATAAACGGCATATCTAGGGTCGTACACCATTTTCATTCCCGCTCTTTTTACAGTGAGATACAGCAGTTGCTCTTCATAATACAAAAAGGTTCTTGGATCAAATCCTTTGATGTGCTGAAACATTTCTTTTGAAAACACAAGAAATGCCCCCTGAAGCTCGACATCTGTCTGATATCTCCAAAAGTCTTCCCTCTTACGTTGTTCTTTCTGTCGCTTTATAAAGGCTGAAGAAATTTTATTTACAACTCGATAAAATAAATACGGCAGATATTTTAATTTCTGATAATCTTTCTCATATACTGCAAGTTGTTCTCTTGCCTGTGCCAGCCTCATTGGTGCCCATGGGCTATCATCACAGCGAGCGGTACCAATAATCATCATCGGACCCCATACGCCAAAATGACTATGCTCATACTCGTTTAGAAGTCTGGCATATAATTCATCTTGAAAAAGTTCTATATCACTATTTAGTACGACAACAAAGTCTGAAGAATAATTATCATTAACATATTTGATTCCAACATTATTCCCTTGTGCAAATCCAAGGTTTTTACCTGTTGAGATGGTTTCTATCCTTTCATTATTCAAATATCTTTCTTGTAACTGATTCAAGGAATCGTCTTTAGACCCATTATCAACAATCACAATCTTATAATCATCAATGTCTATATGTTCAACGATTGAAGACACGCAAGCTATTGTTTCTGTATATGTGTTATAATTTAAAATCACAAATGCCAATTTCATATTACTTGACCTCTTTCTTTTTACTCATGTGGGTCTTTAAGTCATACACAATCATAAAGAAGACAAGAATAAAGCCTAGATAGCCATTTAAACCATACAATATATTAATTAAGCCCTTATACGGTACAAAGCAAGCAATAGCGCATCCCAAACAGCCGCATACTATAGTGGCCATACTATATCTTACTGTACCTTCTTTGGCAATTTTTCTTACTCCAGTCCAAAGAAGCGGAACTGCTGAAGTGTAAATTCCAGCACAAATTATAACGGCAAATAACTGAGCTAGAATTGGTGAAATCTGAGAAGCCAATACCAGTGCAGGAATATCAACGGCTGCTGTTTCATCAATATGCCCAATAAGGGCAAAACAACATATTACGGCCGTTCCAAATATAAATAGAGTCGATAATAGCATACCACAATTTACTTCTCGAAGTCTATTTTGAGTTCCGATTTCGGCTAAGAATGCCGCAAACCAGAGAATGACAAAACCTCCATATGATGCCCCAGATAAAACAGGATTACCATTCCCAACCTGTTTCATAACTGCTGAATATTTTCCAGAATCTACCGCCTCCATATTCGCCTGTAGGTTTCCAAGTCCTGTAATTGTGGAAATAACGGATACCAATAAAATCAAAGCAATAAGAATTGGGCCTATTTTGCTCAATGTTTTAAGGATACCATCAAGACCAAAAACAACAGTACTAATTACAAGAGCGGTTAATGCCACGGCCCCAAAGCCCATCGGGAGATTCCATTGCTGCGACATAGTTGAATTTGCCCCGCCACACATGACAACAAAACTCATATAGCAAAAGATTGCCGAGAAGCAATCAAAAAAAGCAGAAGATATTTTGCCAAATTTTTTTCCTAAAACCCCACAATATATTGCATAAATATCGCCACCACGACCAAGATTGAGCCTACTACCATTTGTGGCGAATGATATATTTGTGTAAATATATATAGCAGCAGCAAAAAAAATCACAACTGGAAACTGTGAACCATACGATGCTTCATACTGAACAACTTCCTGCATCGTGGCAAAGCCAGCTCCAATGTAAAATGATATGCATGTTCCACATATTATAAGGATTCTATTAAAATTGTCCATCTTATCTCTCCTTCATAGCATGTTCTCATCATATTCAAGCGGAACTAGATAATGTCCAAGCGATCTGTGCCTATTTCGCACTTTCGCTTGCACTCCCCCAATCTAAAATATTCTTTAATTTTCTAACAATCTTGGTTTCCATTACAGTCACAGTATAGATAATTCTATCGAATGAATTAACAAGCCCACTTTGGATCTTACACTCATGTACTTGTTGCTTATTGATGTCATATATTTCATCAAATTTCTGCTCTCCAAATAAGATTTCAATTTCTGATAAGCCCGAAAAATGATTACCCTTTATTATTGAAATTTGCAAATTGTCCGTTTTTATCTGTGGAAATAAAATTTCTGTTCCTCGTGCGTATTCCCTTACGAATGCGCATTCTGCAATTATCGTACTATTAGACATTATTGTAATACAAGCGGCTTCCCTATGACTGCAATTTATATTTCCATGCAAAATAACTCTGTCAATTGAAACAAGGTTCTCCCATGTATAAATGATATCGCAACTTTTTTCACTAAAATTCCAACATCCTTTTGAATAATCAATATTATGCGGATTTAATGTACGAATATCAGAAGTATCAAGCACTTTGAAATCACTTAGCCGCTCTGGCGCATTTCCGCCTGCGCTCAATTTGGCGTCGAATGCTAAATTATCACTTCTTCTTTGCCAAAACACGTTATCTGCATTAATGATAGATTTAGCATGAAGAATTGCATACTGACTTTTGTGTTTCCTAAGTGCCTTATATGTAAGGCGAGACATCATAATAGAATCGCCCTCATCGCTACAAAATGAGATTCTATCTTTCCATTCAAAAGACGGATTTGATAGGAGTTCATTTTTCACTTCGGTTTTTTTATTATGGCAAGCCGTGAAATCTTCAGGCCCATAGAAAGCTGTATCATAACAAAATCCCTTAAATACTAGCGGGTGGTAATTCTTCCTAAGTTTCAATATATTTCCCATCGCCGTTTCAAAGGCTAACGAACACATCCTATGATCTGAATGAAAGTCAAAATCAGTAGCAAAGATAACAGATGGCATTAATTCAAGTATATACTCTTCAAATCGTTTTACAACGAGCTCTTCATTAGCTGAATAAAAATGATGTTCTGCTTTATTAGGAGTATCAGGAAAAGCAAAGAAATCAATATGGTTTACATCCACTCTATAGACCGAAAGAGAATTCAGTGCTTCACTTTTTCTTATTTTTCCTCTTGCTGGGTGAGCGTCAAGAGATGTAAATATCACATAAACATCTTTCTCTCTTACCAAGCCTCGAAGAATATTACCAACAAGATTAATTTCATCATCTTGATGGGGAACTATTATTAAAACCTTAACTTTTTTCATACTATTCCTTTTGTAAACATTCAGTCGAAACTCCATTTAACAATTTTTCCATAACTAATTGTAACGGCTAACAAAATATAGAATCCTGAAAGAAGTGTGTAAAAATCCCAAAAACCCTGGAACAAATAACATGCCAACCCAATTAGAAGAGTTCTATACCAACCAAGTGACAAAACCTCTTTATTAACAGTCACCTTAGTAAGCCATCTACAGTATACTATTAATCCTAGAAGACCCGTATCTACTAGGATACAAAGAATAATATTATGTGGGTGCGTTGCATTAAATCCATATGGAAACTCAAAAAACTTTCTAAAGTCTTCCACTGAATAATAACCCTTTCCAATTAAAGGTATATCTGCAATATGGTGTAACACTTTACTCCAAATGATTGTCCTAGAATTCAAGTCTGATCCTTTACCCAACTCTAAAAGAATTGCTGAAAATAATTTATATATCTTAAAATAATAAACGGCTATAAACAGAGCAATTAGAAGAACAACAACTTTAATCGGTCTGAGACCACGAATCAGCCGCTTATAGTGTTGCGACACAAATTTTATAAATGCAAATGCAAATAAGCTAATACAAGCAGCAACTGATCCAGTAACTAGTTGTCCAGCACAACACACTAGATAACACAGATAATCCTCGTTAGTTAACTTTCCTGCATGATTTCTTTCATCGATTGCAAATTTAACAACCATCATAGCAAGAATATTAAATGCTGCATAATTATCATAGCCCAAAAAGGTCAATTCCATCGGTTGATGTAGGACCTTTTCTGAAACGTGCAAAAAAGTACAGAAAGCATCAATATAAATATATAATGAGCATACAAGCGATATATTTTTCTCTAATAATGGCCTCTTAGCATGGTTTATTAAAAGAACTCCCATATTGTATGGTAGCACTATCTGAGCAATACTACTAACCGCACTCATAACAGAACCGGGATTCTGAATAATAGTAGCTAGTAAATATATTGTACTAAAGAAAGCAATTATTGTAACTTCGCTCCTTAGTTTTTTATTATTAAGCACTATAAAGCTGGTAATCACAGCACATACAAAAGTACAATACGCCCAAACCATATTGATTTGCGTATTTAAAGTAACATAATATGGTCGAATCATTAATACGGCAAAGCAAAAAATCCAGATATTACTTTTTTTTATACGAAAAGCCATGTTATTTCCTTTTCACAAATTTCCATATTTTCTTCAATATTAAGTAGTTATTTTCTCCGATACAATTCACAAGCATTTCATGCGCCTTCTTACTCCTTACGCTTCTGCCAGCTGTCCATGTTCCTGCATATCGTTGGATTGCATATGTATTATCTGTAATATTATCTTTATAGACGTTGAAATCATAGGCACAAAAATACTCATTGGGGTAGATAACAATCTTTCCCCCATCCAATTCCTGAAACATCCCGTTAAGCCTTAATTGTTTTTCTTTCTGCAGAAGATCAGTGAACAAAATCGGGTTGGCAACATAATTATCGTTGCTCCCCATATTATTATAAATATCCAAAAACTTTAGAATCAAATCAGATTCTTTTACAGTTGCTAAAAGTCCAACCATAACAGATTTATCATTTTCAAAGCATGCTACCAATTCTCTATTCTCTAATAGTTCATCAAAATTTTTAACTACCTCCTCGTCTATATCCATATAAATTCCACCATATTCATATAGAACTTTCAGTCTAACATAATCACTAACAAACGCATACTGTTTATCATTATAAGCTCTTTTTGTAAAGTCATTTGAGCATACATCAAAATTTTTTTCAGACCAACATATTATTTTATAATCTGGCAGTTTTTTTCGCCAACTATCTATGCATTTTCTTCCTATTTCTGGTATATCATTGGGGCCGAACCAACAATAATGTATATACTTCGGCATACTCAGATTGTTATCAGGCACGGTAAATAAACTCCTTTAAATTATTTTACTCTAACATACTCATCGCTTTAATATTATATCAAACAATTTCTTTTATAATCCTGGCTGGTGTCCCTACAGCGACACAATTGTCCGGAACATCTTTTGTTACAACAGAATTTGCACCAATTACACAATGCTTTCCAATTTTCACATTACCAACAATTACAACATTGATTCCAATATAAGAACCGTCGCCAATGTAGACTCTTTGTCCTTTATTCACAATTCCTTGGTCAATTACCGGAACATCGACATCACGATATTCATGATCGCAATCAGTAATATACACATTAGGTGAAAGCAACACTTTTTTCCAATTTCCAGAGAATTTGCGATTGATATTCTGCAACGTTCACCGATTTCAGAACTATTGCCAATTTTCACCGTACCACCCCCCGACCAGATTTGGACGTTTGGACGAATTACCACAAAATCTTGAAGTGAAATCTTCTTTTGACCTTTAAAATCGCAATTTTTCCCTATGTAGGTACCTTGTCCCGCAGTAATGCCAAAAGCGACTGCTCGAACTCGACCACAAAAATTTTTTATACAAGTTTTTATATTCATCTCAAGAACTCCCTTTCAGCTTACCGTGCCTCTTTTTATTTTTTATGAAGTCTTTTATACTTTATTCCTGACGGAAAATACACTACTCTTTTTACTGCTCCCTTCGCCAGCTTTTTTGCTGTGTCTTTCCAGCTTAACGAATTGGCTTCGGTATTAGCCACATCACAATATGCAACTGTGAGATTATTTTTCACCACTCAAACATTTAAAAGAATCTCGCCAAGATACTCAAACACTCGCTTTTCCTGCACTGTATAATCAGTCATATCCAATTCTTTTTCCATTGCGAACAATATTTTGAAAAGCCATTCACAGTATTTATCAAACTGCTCTCTATGCATAACGAACATATTGGCATAAGACGCAGATTTCTCACTCAATATTTTTCACAGGCTGCCATATAATCAGGGTACAGCTTTTTCAAAACTTTTTCAGGAGAAGGATATCTTTTTTATACCCAACTCCACGATAGTAGAACCTCTCCACATTTTCATGCAAATGAAGTTTTTCCCAAAGAATCACATCGTGCATCGATAACAATTGTTCAATTTCCGGCTTTGTCAAAATTTCATGCGTTTGGGGTGACATGAAATAACGGCGATAATGGCTCAATCCAACCCAATTACTCTTTTTATCATTTTTCCAAATCCAGTATAATGCCGTCAATTCACAATAATACGGATTCTTTTCACAGATTGAATCGACTTCCGAATCCACGATGAAGCCTTTTGTCTTTGCTTCTTCTCTAACTTTATTTCCAACATAAATTGTCTTGTATGCATCATCCAGCCGAGGAGATTTATACATTTAATGAGCAACTACATAAATCATCTCTTCGCTTTCTTCTTGTTAAATTTTTTCTCACATTTTTCCAGTACCGCGGCAATCACCTAATCCATGTCGTAATACTTGTACTCACCCAAACGACCGCCAAAGATGACTTTCGGTTCAGCATCTGCCAGTTTTTTGTACTCGGCGTACAGTGCACCGTTCTTGGCGTTGTTAACGTGGTAGTACGGCTCATCGCCTGGTTTCCACTCGCTGCTATACTCCGGCTGATGATGGTCTTGGGCAGGTCGTTTCCGTTCTCGTCCTTGCCGAACTCGAACCACTTGTGCTCAATGATGCGGGTCCACAGGGTCTCACGATCCGTGTAGTTAACAGCGGCATTGCCCTGAAAGCTTGGCTTGTCCAACAGTTCGTTTTCAAAACGGACAGAGCGGTATTCCAACGTGCCCAGCTTGTAGTCAAAGTAAGCGTCAATGGGGCCGGTGTGCTTTGGCTACATAAGCAAAGATTGCCCCATATAAGCCAGAACCAACTATCAAATAATCATACATTTTTGCTTTTTCCTCTAATTGAATGCTTTTTTATTATTTTGTTTGGATACAAAAAGAACTCCAACCACTTTGTTTTTTCCATAATCCGCGCAGCGATAATCGGGCCAACAAAACTAATACCCAATCCTAGTACCACATGAATTACCGCATTCACAATGCCAATCTTCAGCAGAACAGACCTCATCAACGCCGCAAACAGCGTATGCATCAAATAAATTGGCATAGTATATTTTGCCAGAAAGTCAGTCCACTTTCCAAGAACAGATTCAGTGTCTGCGACAATTAATATTATTGAAATACATGCCAAAAGTCCTAGAGAAAATGGAATCAAAGATTTGTGAATATCTGTTACGTAAACTATAACGCTTATAGCCACAAACAAGGCTCCACAAATTGCACCTATTTTTCCCTTCCCCTTTAGTTTTACATCATACACACCGATAGTCATTCCAAACACAAACCATATTTCATAAAAAAGAACTATTGATACAGCGTAAACACAGCATTCCTCTTGAGAAATTACAACACGTGAAATTATGGCGACAATCAAACCGACCAAGGATGCTTTTTCTCCACTAAATGTCGGCGTAACCAGAAAGATGAAGAACAGTGCATACAAATACCAATACGGAGCTGTCGGATGGAGAAATAATGTATTACCAAGACCACCAATCTGATCATTAACACTGCTTGAGAACTCCTTTTTCAACACCCATGTGGCAGTCGTAAAAGTCGCATAGGGTACGCCGAGTGCTAGTGCCTTTTTTTCCACATTCTTGCACCAGCTACTAACACTGTTTATCTTGCTGTATTTCTGGTATAAATATCCGCTACAAATAAAGAACAGCGGCACATGGAAGTAGTAAATTGTTGTATTGAACCACCCATACAAATCATTTTCAGGCAGAATATTCGCCTTCGTCATGCTTTGGAAGAAATGGCCCAGTACAACCAATATACAGGCAATGATTTTCACATCATCGACCCATTTTTCTCTTGTTCTTACCGCTGTTTTTTCGCTCATTACTTCGTCTCCATCTGCTGTGCGATATCAGCATCCACGATTTCCTCGCCAGTCTTATGCTTCAGTTGTTCCTTGGATGCCTCACTCAGACCGTTATTAATCACGCAGTTCATGTCGCATGTGCTGCACTTGTCCAGATCCTCTTTGGTGACCTTACCATCACGGTAGTCTCGGCAGATCTTCAGCTCGTACATGCTGTACGGATGCTTGGTGAACAGAGCCTTGAACTTATGAACCAGAACCCAGGTAGCAGGCTTCCAGATGTATTTGTGCATAGCCGGAGAAACAGAACCAATCATCCAGCAGCCACGATCACAGCAGCGAACCTTTGCACGAACCTTCTCGGCCTCCGGGCTATTCCACAGCTCGTCCCAAGTCTGATTGTTCAGGTTGCCCATAACTTCCTTATCCTTGGTACCATTGCACGGCATGACATCTCCATACGGGTCAATGAAGAAGGTATCAAAGCTCATGTCGCAAGGCAGCAGACGCTTCTGACCGTAGATGTAGTTGATCAGACCATGGTTAAAGTATGCACGGAACCACTTTTTCGGGCTGTTGCTACGGAGCAGTTCGTTGACCAGATTCTCAAAGTTCTTTGCTACCATCGGACGGTCATGGATGATGTTCTTTGCCTCAACGAAGTAGAAGCTGTTGTGCAGAGAAGCAGTCGCAAACTCCATGCCCATCTCGTCAGAGATCTTGTACAGAGGAACAAGGTCAGGAGCGTTCTTATCCTGAACAGTCATGCCAAAGCCGACATCCTTCATGCCCATCTCGCGAAGTTTCTTCAGTGTGCCATAACCACGCTGATAACCGTTCTGCAGGCCACGGATCTCGTTGTTGGTCTGCTCCAGACCCTCGATAGAGATACGAATACCGATCTGCGGGAAGTCCTTGCACAGGTCAACGATACGGTCGGTGAAGAAGCCGTTCGTGGAAATAACGATACGGTCAGACTTCTTATACAGCTCACGCACAATATCCTTCAGATCAGTACGGATGAACGGCTCACCGCCGGTGATGTTTGTGAAATACATCTTCGGCAGCTTCTTGATGGTCTCGATGCTGATTTCCTCTTCCGGCCTGGAAGGTGCTTTATAACGGTTACACATGGAGCAACGAGCGTTGCAGCGGTAAGTGACGATGACCGTACCATTCAACTTCTTTTCTTCAGACATGATTAACTCTCCTATTGTTTACTCGCTCTTTTAATAGCATTTCGATTCCATTTAAGAACCACTTGGTACATACTTAGAACACAACTGAGCTGCCGATGATTGCAACAGCTGTAAAGATATATGCCAGCGGACCATTTTTCAAATATAAGGTTTACCCGCGTTCCGCAAGCATCCCCCACAATGTCTTTGCATATTTTTCCTCTGAGCATTCATTCTCAAGGAAACGCTTGAACTTCTCTGCGCTAGAATCAGCTTCTTCTCTATGCTTCAAGAAGTACTGGATTGTATTTTTCCAGTCTTCAATATCCCTTCCACACAAAGCACCTCTGCCATCGGCGAAATACTCCTGTGTAGTTACCGTATCCGACGTAATTGCCATCTTCCCATTGGCGGCTGCCTGGTAAAAAGCAATCAATCCGGCCGGTGCCTCCGTATCCAACGGCGTAACTACCAACTGTGATTGACACATGAACTCAAGGAATTCCTGCTCAGGAATATCCGACTTTACCACCATGTTTTTGCCGAAATTTTCTTTGTACTCTTCAAACCTGTCCTTCGGCATAACACAGTTGAATGTTACTTCCGGCATTGCCTGTGCAATTCTAATCAGAAACTCCCAGTTGCGACCGTTCCGGCCGCCACAGAACACGGTATTTGGATTAACTTTTCCTTCATATTCAATGCTGTAACCGCCATGATAGGTGTCATGCAGCAGTGTGTACTTCTTATGGATTCCGAGCATTTCGTTCAGATGCTCACCATACTTCTTGGAAGTCACCGTTGCCTGAACCTTTTTCGATTTCAGCATCGGCTTGTACAAAAACTTTGCCAGCTTATTTTTTGCAGTTGCTTTATCTTTGAGCAGAATATTTAGCGCAATAATCTTTCTATTTTTGAACTGTACTTTACACAACCACCAGCACAAAACTGCCATGAAGTCGTACCAGCAGATGATAGTGTCACCCTCCGTCGACTGCTTGATCACATTCTTGCAAGCTGCCAGCATTTCTTTGGTGGAATTACATTTCTGTGGAGGATAAATCTGCCGAATCTTGGCTGTTTTATAGCCATTCAGAAATGTCATATTCTGTTTATCCGCCGGGTTATCAAACAGCATATAAACCATCGGTCTGTTCTTCTCCCTACTGATACACCTTCATGATTTTATCGTAATACTCATCAATGGTATCGAAGCTGATGTCCTTGCAGTTCGCACTGTACTCCGCACACAGCTTCTTATCACCCCAGAGCTTCTCGACCTTTTTCTTCAGGTCTTCGCCATTGCCGCTCTCAAACAGCTCACCGGTCTTGCCGACCCGAATCAGTTCCGGGATGCCACCAATGTCTGCTCCCAGTACCGGCGTGCCGTACATCTGTGATTCCATCACAGAGAACGGGCAGTTCTCGTACCACTCAGAAGGATAGATGGAGAACTGTGCCTCCCGGATAAGTTTTTCCAATCCTTCGCTTTTCTGGAAGCCAACGTTTTTGATGTTCTTAATACCATTTACTGTCTCTTCCAGAGGACCGGTTCCGGCGAATATGAACTGTACATCTGGCAGTTCCTTGCAAACCTTGATGAGTGTGCCAATGCCTTTTTCTTCAGAGAAGCGACCAAAGTAGAGGATGTAGTCCTTCTTCTCAGTCTCTTTCCACTCCACCTTATCGATGAAGTTGTGCATTGCCACGGTCTTCGTTGCAAACAGCGGATTGCTGTCCATTTTGCTCTTCATGAACTCCGAGCAGCAGATCATGGTGTCAATGTACTTGTATGTGCACTTCCACTTCCAGAACTCAGCCTCCATCATGCCGATGGCGGATTTTGCCGTGGAACCGTGGATGCACTTGCCTTTCATGCAGTTCACGAAATGGCCGCCGAGGCACTTCTCACAGTTCTGGTGGGTGTTCGGATTGTTCAGCATGTGGTTCGGGCAGACCAGCTGGTAGTCATGTGCCGTGAAGATGATCTTACAATCCCTTCCGGTCTCCTTACGCCACTTCACGATTTCTAGGATGATGGAAGGTGTCAGCTGGTAGTTAAAATTGTTCAGGTGACAGACATCCGGCTTGAAGTCGTCCAGAACTTTTCTCAACTGTACTCGTGCTTCCTTGCTGTAGATGGTCTTGATCGGGTAAGTCATCTTGCTTAGTTTGCTGCCGCCGTGGAAATCCATATCAGATGTATAAGCATTGACACGGTTGCCCACGCAGCGGCCTTCATGCTCCATACCGAAGTACTGAACCTCATGTCCATGCTGCTCCAGCGCCTTACCCAGCTTAAATATGTACGTCTCTGATCCGCCGTTTCGGTGCAAAAATTTATTTATTATCAATATTTTCATCTGTCATTTTCCCTTGTACAGTTTCATCGTTTCTTCTACAACATCGTCCCAATTGTATTTCTTACAGATAAAGTCAGCCGCCTGTTCCTTCATCTCCATAACTTTTTCTGGATGATTACAGGCATCTTGTAACTTATCCCTAAGATCATCTACATCTGACTTCTTAAAGATCAAAGCCCTATCTTCTACGACTTCGGCGCATTCTGGAATATCAGAAACCAAACAGCAGTTGCCGTAGCTCATCGCCTCCAGCAGGCTCAGGGGCATTCCCTCCAAATCAGACGGCAGCGTATAGATATAGGCGTTACTGTACAGTTCATCCAGCATCGCTCCCTGTACAAACCCGGTAAAGATAATTCGATTACTACCCTTCGCCTGTGCTTTCAATTCCTCCATAAAGGAATCTGTATCACTGGAGCCGCCTGCGATGACCAGTTTTTTATCCGTTTTAACATTCTTGAAAGCCTCGACCAGATATCGGATACCTTTTTCCGGCACAAGTCTGCCAAGAAATAGTATGTAAGAGTCTTTTGTCAGACTAAATTTTTCTGTTATCAAATGGGCTTTTTTAACTACTGGTCTATTTACGCCGTTTGGAATAAAGCGTGTTTCTCTGCCATAGGAGTCTTTGAAGTAATTCTGAACTCCCTTACTTAGAACAATGATTTCGTCTGCATATTTCACAGCATTTGTTTCGCCCTGTCGGATGAATTTTGAACCAAAACCTGACTGCCACTTTTCGCGTTTCCAGTCGATGCCGTGGATCGTAACTACAACTCTTTTGCCGAGCATCTTTGGTAACCAGCAGAAAAAGGCCGGACCTTCAGCATGGATATGCACCACATCATATTTTCCAAACGCACTATAAAGTGCTGCAAATGCTGAAGAACTGACTGCGGCAAGACCTCGCCGCTCAATGGTCGGAACATACTTTTGAACGATTCCTTTATACTCAGTTTTGTCGACAGCATCGTATTCTGCGCCACTCACATGATGACCTGACCGGTTGTAGCAGGTAACCTGACAGCCTTGCTGCGCCATCCGTGTACACAACTCTTTTACAACGATTTCTATGCCGCCCTCTCTCGACAATCTTTTGTGCCCGAACATCGCAATTTTTAATCCTTCACCCATTTTCTTTCTCCATCATTGCTCTCTACAGATTCTTTTTATCTCAATAACAAACCCAATCTTGCTCCTGGACCCAGCAATTTTGTTTCTGGCTTTTCGTGCCTGTTATTAGTGTGGTGCAAAGCATCACTTCCGTCTTCGTTATCAAATATGAACTGAAACAAGCCCACGGCCTATTGCTCAACAGCAACTGACCCGTGGGCTCGAATTGTTCTTCAAGTATTTTTCATTCGTTATTTCATGGCGCAGTATAGTATATAAGGCACCGCTGATAACCTTCACAATTCCTCTTTCAGACACTTCAACAAATGAGATACTTGAAGGACAATTCAAGCCTCTAAAAAGTATCATCTATTTTGAGAATTGAAGGTTCTAGGTTCTAAATGCTGATAATATGTGACTTTATATAAAACTGACTCCTCCTTTGACCCCTCACCCGTAAATCCGATTCATTTCATTTTGCTTCCACTCCCAGCAAGAATGTGCATAGCGTTTTAGAGTTATATCAGGATTTGAATGGCCCATCAATTCACTCAGAGTTTTCACATTACAGCCTGCTTGCAGGCAGGTTGTTGCAAATGTATGCCGCAGCGCATGTGGGCGGACAACAGGAACTTGAGCCTGCTTTAAGTATCCTTGCAAGCTTTTGTAATAGCAGCGCGGTTCAACTGGCCTAAGTTCGGTATCTGATAGAAACCAGACATCGTTACTCTGTCCGACATACTCTCCTTCTAGAAGGCTGAGGATACTTGTTGGGATAGGAATGTCGCGCTCGGAACTTTGCGTTTTGGGAGACTGCGTTACCAAGGTGGTTTTTCCGGGTGCCATATAAATTCTCTTAACAGTGCGCCGAACAGAGAGAACACCGTTTTGCAGGTCGAAATCACCCCATTGCAGCCCGCACACTTCTCCGATACGCAGCCCCATCTGCATCATCAGCAGCATACCAAGCCTTCTGGGTGTTGGCGAAGAGCGAACAAAAGCACAAACAGATTTTTGTTCCATACTATTTAGAACCGAAGTGTTGGATGGATTCACAGCTGGAAGTTTGAGATCAATTTCAATGGGACGCATAACATGTAAATGTACCGCATAGCGGCAAATTCTCCGAACAAGAGTCAAGCACTCCTTGCTCATCGCATTGCCTAGGACCTTGTGATTTTTGTCTGCAGGAGCAACAATCTCCAGAAGGCTGCTTTCTAGAATGCTTTCATTCAAAGCTTGAACACGATATGGACCAAGCACAGGCAAAATGTAGTGTTGGATCGTGTAGTGATAGTGTGCTGCTGTAGAAGATTTGACACCTAAAAAAATGGAGCTTTCCCAAGTGAGAGAAAGCTCTGAAAAAGTCGGATTGTTTACATTTAGTGCAAATTGTTGCACCTCCATCTTTTTGATGGTGAGTTTTTCCTTTACTTCATTGTAAGAATGCCCATAAATGTACCCCCAGATTGCGGTTCGATCAGACTTTCGCCCCTTAATAAATCGACCCTCCCAACGACCATCTTTCCTCTTTCTGATGTTTTCTCCGCGCTTTGCCATAATGCTCCTCCTTGAAAAAAATTGTAATGATGTAGCATTGATTTTATCTGTTTCGGCTATCCCATAGGAAAAAGTGTGCCCAATATGGTGAAAGTGACAAAAATGTATTCGAGTACAGTTTGGTATAACTTGTACTGTTGAAAAATATCGCATTGTGTGGTATTATACCTATACATATTATATATGGGCTTCTGTGGAAATGGGTATCATCCATTCTCAAAATGGATGATACTTTTTAGAGGCTTGAATTGTCCTTCAAGTATCTCATTTGTTGAAGTGTCCGAAAGAGGAATTGTGAAGGTTATCAGAGGTGCTTTATGTACTATAACTGCGCCCTGTAAAAACGAATGAAAAACACTTGAAGAACAATTTGAGCCCACGGGGTGGTTGCTGTTGAGCAATAAACCGTGGGCTTGTTTCTGTTCACAACGAATAGACGAAACATTTGTGGCAAAGTTTGGATGGGATTGGCAGAACTATACAAATAAAGTCGCATTTATACTCTATGGCGGCTCGCTGATTGTGAGGCAAAATACTAGTGAACAGAATATGTTGAACGGAAGTGAGATCTGGTTTGGCATTGAAAAAAATGAGGGTAATATTATGGATATTAAAAAGGAATACGAACGCTGGCTGGCGAATGCCACCACCGATGCCGATGTGCTGGCAGAACTGAAAACGCTGGACGATGCCAAAATCGAGGATGCGTTCTATCGTAACCTTGCCTTTGGTACGGGCGGCCTGCGCGGCGTGATTGGAGCAGGCACGAACCGCATGAACGTCTATACCGTGGCAAAGGCCTCTCAGGGTCTGGCGGACTATTTGAACAAGAACTTTGAAACGCCTTCTGTGGCGATCGGTTATGACAGCCGCATCAAGAGCGATGTGTTTGCAAAAGTCGCCGCAGGTGTGTTTGCCGCCAATGGCGTCAAGGTCAATATTTGGCCGACCCTGATGCCGGTTCCAACCGTGTCCTTTGCGACCCGCTATCTACACACCTCTGCCGGTGTCATGGTGACGGCTTCCCACAATCCCAGCAAGTACAACGGCTATAAAGTCTACGGTGCAGACGGCTGCCAAATTACGACTAAAGCCGCAGCAGAAATTCTTGCCGAAATCGAGAAGCTGGACATCTTCGCAGACGTCAAGACCAGCAATTTTGAAGCAGGTGTGGCAAACGGCAGCATCCGGTACATCCCAGACGATGTCTATACCGCCTTTGTGGAGCAGGTCAAGAGCCAGTCCGTCCTGTTCGGTGAAGAAGTTAATAAGAATGTAGCCATCGTATACAGCCCGCTGAACGGCACTGGGCTGAAGCCGGTGACCCGCACCTTGAAGGAAATGGGCTACACCAACATCACGGTGGTCAAGGAGCAGAAGCAGCCGGACGGTAACTTCCCGACCTGCCCGTACCCCAACCCGGAAATCAAGGAAGCCATGGCGCTGGGCATGGAATACGCCAAGAAGTGCAATGCAGACTTGTTGCTGGCAACCGATCCCGACTGTGACCGTGTGGGTATCGCCGTCAAGAACAAAGCCGGGGAATACGAACTGCTGACCGGCAACCAGACGGGTATGCTGCTACTGGATTACATCTGCAGCCAGCGCGTGAAGCATGGCAAGATGCCTGCGGACCCGGTTATGGTAAAGACAATCGTTACCATGGATATGGGCGAACAGATCGCTACCCATTACGGACTGCGTACCATCAATGTGCTGACCGGCTTCAAGTTCATCGGTGAGCAGATCGGCAAGCTGGAAAAGCAGGGCGAGGCAGACAGCTATGTGTTCGGCTTTGAGGAAAGCTACGGCTACCTGACCGGCTCCTACGTCCGCGACAAGGACGGCGTGGACGGTGCGTATATGATCTGCGAAATGTTCAGCTACTATGCGACCAAGGGCATCAGCCTGCTGGACAAGCTGGACGGGCTGTACAAAACCTACGGCTACTGCCTGAACACGCTGCACAGCTATGAGTTTGACGGCAGCGCCGGCTTTGCCAAGATGCAGAGTATCATGCAGGCATTCCGGGGCGATATCAAGGAGTTTGGCGGCAAGAAAGTCGTGAAGCTGCTAGATTATGCACCCGGTCTGGATGGTCTGCCTAAGTCCGATGTGCTCAAGTTCTTGCTGGAGGATAACTGCTCCATTGTGGTGCGTCCTTCCGGTACCGAACCGAAACTTAAGACCTATATCTCTGTCAGCGCAGAGAACAAGGAAGCTGCCGAAAATGTGGAAGCAGAGATCCGCAAGAGTGCTGAAGAATTCTTGAAGTAAAACATAGAGGAGAAATAAAAATGAATATTATTTTACTTTCCGGTGGTTCTGGTAAGCGTCTCTGGCCTCTTTCCAATGATGTGCGTAGCAAGCAGTTTATCAAGCTGTTCAAGAATAATGACGAGTATGAGTCTATGGTACAGCGTGTCTACCGTCAGATTACTACGGTAGACGCAGATGCAAAAGTCACCATTGCGACCAGCAGATCGCAGGCAAGTGCCATCAAGAATCAGCTGGGGGAAAAGGCTTCTATCTGCGTAGAGCCCTGCCGCCGTGATACATTCCCGGCCATCGCACTGGCCGCAGCCTATCTCCACGATGAGCTGGGCGTGACCGAAAACGAGGCCGTTGTTGTCTGCCCGGTGGACCCCTATGTGGATAACACCTATTATGAAGCTGTCAAGAAGCTTCAGGAGCTGGCAGAGCAAGGTGGCGCAAATCTGACCCTGATGGGCATTGAGCCGACCTATCCCAGCGAAAAGTATGGTTACATTATCCCTGAAAGTGGCGAAAACGTCAGCAAGGTCAAGGAATTCAAGGAAAAGCCAGATGTGGAAACGGCTAAGAAATATCTGGCACAGAGCGCATTGTGGAATGCTGGTATCTTTGCGTTCAAGCTGGGCTATCTGCTGGATAAGGCGCACAGCATGATCAAATTTGAAGATTACCGTAACCTGTTCAACAAGTACGACACCCTAACTAAGATTAGCTTTGACTATGCCGTGGTCGAGAAAGAGTCCAGCATTCAGGTTCTGCGTTACAGCGGCGACTGGAAGGATGTCGGCACTTGGAACATGATGGCCGAGGTCATGGCAGATAAGACCAAGGGTAAAGCCATTCTCGACGAAACCTGCGAGAACACCAATGTTGTGAATGAGTTGAATATCCCCATCCTCTGCATGGGCTGCAAGGATATGATCATTGCGGCCAGTGGCGATGGTATCCTGATTGCTGATAAAGAACGTAGTGGTTATATGAAGCCCTATGTGGAAAAAATCGAGACAGAAGCGATGTATGCTGAGAAATCTTGGGGTACTTATACAGTAATCGATGTTCAGCCTGGTTCTATGACAGTCAAGGTTTCCATGAGAGCTGGCGAGCATATGACTTACCATATGCATAACTACCGTGAGGAAGTTTGGACGGTTGTTTCCGGCAAGGGCAAGGCAGTTGTGGACGGTATGGAGCAGGTGCTCCGCACTGGTGATGTAATTACAATTGCAGCAGGCTGCAAGCACACGGTTGCAGCTATCACTGCATTGGACATGATCGAAGTTCAGCTGGGTGAAGAAATCAGCGTTTCCGATAAGATTAAGTTCCCGATGGCATAAAAATAGTGGGAGATAAAACAATGGAAATCATGAAATTGATTCCAACCGGTAAGGACTATCTATGGGGTGGTACTCGGCTCCGTGAAGAATACGGCAAGAAAATTGGCCTGACACCGCTGGCGGAAACATGGGAGTGCTCTGTGCACCCGGATGGTCCTAGCTACATTGCAAACGGTTCTTTTAAGGGCCAAACGCTGGCTGAGGTGCTGAAAGCACATCCAGAATACCTTGGAACAAAAGTAGAAAATGGCGAATTACCTGTGCTGGTAAAATTCATCGATGCCAAGAAAGACTTGTCCGTTCAGGTTCATCCGAATGATGAATATGCAAGAGCACACGAAGGCGACAACGGCAAGACAGAGATGTGGTATGTCATTGATGCTGACGATGGAGCCAGCTTGATTTATGGTTTCCAGCATGAGGTAACGGAAGAAATTCTCCGAAAAGCGGTCGAGACTGGAACACTGGGCAAGCATCTGCAAAAGGTCCCAGTTCACAAAGGCGATACCTATTTTGTTCCGGCAGGTACTGTGCATGGTATCGGCAAGGGCATTTTGGTGGCAGAGATTCAAGAAAGCTCCAATGTGACGTACCGTGTCTATGACTATGACCGCGTGGATACGAACGGTAAAAAGCGTGAACTGCATTTTGATAAAGCTGTGCAGGTCATGAACATGAATGTTGCGCCAGATGTGAGCCAGAAACCGCGAATTGTAAAGTATTATTCCGGCTGCTCTCGTGAGCTGCTCTGCCGTTGCAAATACTTTGAAACAGAGCGCATTCAGGTAACGAAGGGCTTTGCCTTTTCTGTGATGGACACCTCTTTTCAGGTACTGATGTGCCTGAATGGTTACGGTGAAGTACAAACGATGGACGCAGAACAGAAGCCGATGCGTTTCAGCAAAGGTGAAACATTGTTTTTGCCGGCAGGACTGGGCAGATGTTTGGTTGTAGGTGATGCAGAACTGATTAAAGTTCGGTGCTAAATCAGTCGGTTGTGAGGGTGAGTAAATGGCAAGAATGAAATTTATGAATACAGAAATTGATAACCTGACAATGCAGGAAACATTGCAGGCAATCGATCAACTGATTCAAGAAAAGAAAAGCGCCTATGTTGTTACTCCTAATGTGGATCACATTGTGCAGCTTGAAACAAATAAGGAACTGCAGGCGGTGTACAAAAATGCGTCTTTAATTCTGACAGATGGGAAGCCACTGCTTTGGATTGCCAATTGGTATGGCACACCAATTAAAGAAAAGATCTCTGGCTCGGATCTGTTCCCGCTTCTTTGCAAAATGGCTGCTGAAAAAGGATATAAGATGTTCTTCTTAGGTGCGGCAGAGGGCGTTGCAGCAAAAGCTGCTAAAAATCTAATGAACAGATTTAAGGGGTTACAGGTTGTTGGTACATACTCTCCTCCGTTCGGCTTCGAAAAAGATCCTGTGGAAATGGATAAGATCAAATCGATGATCAAGGCATCTGGAGCGGACATTTTGATTGTCGGTTTAGGCTGCCCGAAACAAGAGAAATTTATGTATCATCATTGTGCAGAACTTGGTGTTCCCATTTCTTTTGGTTTGGGGGCTAGTTTTGATTTTGAAGCAGGAAATATTAAGAGAGCACCACGCTGGATGGTTAATCATGGCTTGGAGTGGCTTTTTAGAATTACGCAAGACCCTAAGCGGATGGCAAAGCGTTATTTAGTGGATGATAGAAAAATTTTTGGTCTGGCAATTAAGTATAGAAAGGAAAGTCAATAGATGAGGATTTTGTTTTTGACAAACCTCCTCCCTTATCCATTGGATAATGGAGGGAAAATTAAATCATACACGACGCTTAAGGCATTTGCAAGCGCAGGATACAAAGTTGATGTTTTATGTTTTAAGGAAAAAAAGGCTTCTATGAATAGCGAGGAAGCAGAATTAAGGAAAACATGCAATAGTGTAAATCAAATATATCTACCACTTACCACAGCAGATCATTTAAAGTATATGATTGGAATTGCTGCAAAAAGCTTGTTTTCACGGTATCCTTTTTCAATTTATAAATATCGATCAAAAAAAATGAAAAGTGAATTGAAAAAGAAAGAACATATTAAATATGACGTGATTTATTTTGATCATCTTCCCATGTGTATCTTTTTGAACTATGCCCATACCCTATGGCCAAACGCAAAATTAATACTAGATGAACACAACTGTGAAACCATAATAGTAAAAAGAAAAGCAGCTGATTCTAATAATGTAATAAAGAAGCTGTTTCTAAAAATTGAAGCACTTAAACTAAAATCTTTCGAGAAAAATTCTATTTTAAAAGCGACTAAAACGATCGTCTTGTCGAGTACAGACTACAAGTCATTAAAAAAAGTGACGGAAAGTGAATTTAACCACGCGGTTATCCCAATAGGCGTGCCAGATAGAGGTTTAAAAAAAGAAACCAATAACAAGGATTTAAAGGTTTTGTTTATTGGAACTCTTACATGGGAACCTAATAATGCTGGGTTGATTTGGTTTCTAAAAGAAGTAATGCCAATAATTGAGCGAAAAAAGATAAATTTACATCTTTACATAGTAGGGAAAAATCCAAGCGAAGAGGTAAAAAAACTTAGCGAGCAATATATTGAAAAAATAACCGTAACGGGATATGTGGATTCAGTTGATGAATATTATGATATGTGTGATGTGACAATAGTGCCGCTATTTATAGGCAGCGGGCAGAGGGTAAAACTAATCGAAGCGTTTTCAAAGGGAATGCCAGCTGTATCAACTTCAGTTGGTGCAGAAGGATTAGAATATAATGAGGAGAGTATCATAATCGCGAATAAAAAAGAGGAATTTGTGGACGCTATAGAATATATGCAAGATAAAGATGTTAGAAAAAAGATTGGCGCAAATTCCAGGAATATATATGATATGCTTTATTCGCCAAGTACTGTCTCTGAATTGATAGTGCGTGCCATTGAGGAAAAGTGAATAATGAAAAATGAATTGTATTTAATAGTGCCATCCAATTTAAAGAACAGAGAGGATGTTCTACGATTTTGTAAATCAGTGGACATTGATTCAAACATTAAAGTCTTTTTTGTCAATCAAAGTATAGATTTGTCAGTGAATGATATATATGAATTTGGAACTTGTACAGTGAAGGAATATAAAACAGGAGGAATTGTACCCCTTTCAATAGCAAGAAATATTGCATTGGATGATATGTATAAAAACGAAAAGCTTTGTGTGGACAATGCTTTAGTAATGTTTGTAGATGATGATGCATGGTTCCCTGACGATACAATAAATCAATTGCTCAGTGAAGATATAGGAACATATTGTCTAAGAACGATTGATCCTGAGTGCAAAAAAGCTTTTAATGGCTTGTCCTATACAGATGGTGAAGTAAGAGGATGGCATCTAATACATGACATCTGTTCAATCTGCTTGGTTGTTCCCTATAAAATAATATGTGATGAAAAACTGTATTTCAATGAAAAATTAGGATTAGGGAATACGATATCACAAGGTGAAGAAAGTCTATTCATATATAAACTGTGTAGCTACAATGTTAAAATTTACTATAAAGATTATTACATATATCATCCGTACAAATTATCAAATAACATAAGAAATTACTATAGTATGTCATATTTTTGGGCGTGGGGATTAACGCATGTTTCAAAAATATTTGCTTGGCCATGTGTAAAATATCTTGCCAAGTATACCATAGCATTAGGGTTAACATATAGGAGTGATAGATATCCAAAGATTTTCAAAGCTGTATGGAAAGGTGCAATTGAAGGCATAAAAAATACAGAAAATATTTCAATTGAGTGATTTTCACAAGATGATATATCTAGAAATGCTTTGGCGACATCTAAAGAATCTGGCGGATTGTGCATTGACTTTGCAGTTCTATCGTTCTATTATACAAAATAAAATTATAGATTTAGCGGGGATGAAGTGTTTATGATTCCTAAAGTAATTCATTACTGTTGGTTTGGAGGAAATCCACTTCCTGAATTAGCAAAAATATGTATCGATAGTTGGAAAAAATATCTTCCAGACTATGAAATAAAGGAGTGGAATGAGACAAATTTCGACTTGAATTCTTGTGAGTATATTAGAGAGGCTTACAATTGTAAAAAGTGGGCTTTTGTTTCTGATTACGCGCGGTTCTGGATTTTATATAACTATGGTGGTCTATATTTTGATACAGATGTAGAGATTATAAATCCATTGGATGATATTATTAAATACGGTTCGTTTATGGGATTTGAAAACATGGGGAATTCTGGGCTTGAAGTAGCCCCAGGGCTTGGCCTGGGCGCCAATCCAGGGCTTGGCCTGTATAGGGAAATACTTGATATGTATGAGGGGTCCCATTTTATAAATGAAGATGGAACCCTCAATTTATTGACCGTTGTAGACCGCACTACTAATATCTTGAAAAAGCATGGTTTAAAAAGCGAAAATGAAAAACAGACAATCGAAGGAGTAACCATTTATCCGTTTGATTATTTTTGCCCAATTGATTGTGCCACCGGGAAAAAATCTATTACAAGCAACACAAGATCAATTCATTGGTACATGGACTCGTGGGGAAGTGTAGGCAAGGCAGAAATAATTGAACGGCAGAGATCTTTTGAAAAACATGGTGTTATTGCCGGAAAGATTGGAAAGTTCATCACTCTACCAAAAAGAATACAGAATCGAATAAAAAATAATGGATTTGGGGAAACGATTAAATATTGTTTGAACAAAATCACTAAGGTATATCTACATGAAAATTAAGTATAGTAAGCCGGGATTTAATCTTTCTACTGCATTTGTTGGTTTGTATTCAACATTTATACTTGAAAAGGTCTATTTCATTGCACAGAATGAATTTTTACTCTCGATTATTGATTTGACACAGTGGTTATTTCTGCTGTATTTTGTTTACAGATTATTACATAGACATTACAGCATGAAGTTATTGTTTATCCTCCTCGCCGTAATAATTTTGTTTGGAATAAGTTATTATGAATGTAAGACAAGTAATTACTTGAAATTTGCCTTGATTATGGTAGCTTCATTTGACGTGGCCTATGATGGATTCTACCGAGATATAAGACATACATATTTGATTTTGGTTATCCCATTTTTAATTCTTGGCATTTTAGGATTGATCCCCTCGACAGTTGTGAGACGAGGATATTCAACATTTGGATTCATACATTCAAATGTTATAGCAATGTTTGCGTTTTCCGCGATATGTTGCTATGTACTTGAGAAAAAAGGACATCTTTCGCCTTTAGATTATGTATGCCTTTTGCTCGTTGATTCAATCGTATTCTTATTGACTAATACTCGAAGTTCATGTGCTATGATTGTTGTGCTCATGGTAACAAATACGTTGCTTCAAACGAGTTTTTTTAATAGAGCAATGCGAACTAACACTTTCAAGGCTATTATACTAATGCTCATTCCTGCTGCCACAATTTTTAGCTTTTATCTGGCTATGAATTATAATTCAGGCAACATCCTTATTGCAATAATGAATAAGATTACATCTAATAGAATTTATATGGCAAATATTGTAGTGACTAGAATGCATCCTGCTCTATTTGGAAATTATGTAACGGGTGATTTGGTAGAGAATGCATATATTATTTCTATTTATCAATATGGACTTGTTGCAACGGTTGGAGTTTATTTATTTTACTCATACGCACTAAAGAAGGCAATTGATCGAAGAGACAGTGCAATTTTGGCGGTGTTAATATGCTTTATTATCCATGGCATTATCGAGGGGGCAACATTTGAACCTTTTGTAAATGTGGCATTAGTACCCACAGTATTCGGCACAAATCATAATGTATTACGAAAAAGGGAAAAAGTATGATTACTATTTTTACTCCGACATATAACAGAGCGTATGTTTTACCTAAATTATATGAGTCATTAAAGAGACAGAGTGACAAGAATTTTGAATGGATTGTAGTTGACGATGGATCAAATGATGCCACTGAAAGTTTGATGAGTGAATGGATTGCCCAAGAAGACGATTTCCCAATCAGGTACATAAGGCAGGAAAATTCGGGTAAACACATTGCTATAAATAAGGGTGTCTCATTAGCGAATACAGACTGGTTCTTTATTGTGGATAGTGACGACCATATTATTGACAATGCCGTTCAAAAAATAAATGAATGGATAGACGATTGTACGAGCTCCGAGTTTGCTGGGGTGGCAGGAACACGGATTAGCAGTGAAAATGTTACAATAGGAGGGGAAGTTCTATTTGATACTCCTTTTGTAGACTGTAAAAACAACGAAAGAAAAAAGTATGGATTAGGCGGAGATAAGGCAGAGGTGTACAAGACATCAATTTTAAAGAGGTACCCTTTTCCAAAGTTTGGTGAAGAAAAATTTCTAAGTGAATGTGCTGTATGGGATCAGGTAGCATTGGATGGATATAAGTTGAGATGGTTTAACTCTCCACTAATAGTATGCACTTATTTATCTGATGGTCTAACAGCAAAAGTAAATAAACTTGAGTTAGAGAACTTTGAAGGCTATACATATGCAACAAAGATCAGGCTTAAGGCTTATAATAGTTTGGAACATTATAGAATTATTGCGCAATATATTAACAAAGGATTGCACAAAAGAATTGAACTCAGGAAAATTGCGGATAATATCGGAATAAGTAATTCTTTTGCTGTTTTTATGGCTGTTATTGTAGAAATCAAGAATTTAATATTAGGTGATAATGTTAAATAATAAGTAATGGCATTTAGAATTGTGCTTTAAGTCAAGTTGTTTAAAAGTCGGACAATGCAACTTTTAAAGTGGTAGATGTAATTGGAAACCGAAAAACGCAGGAATTACGTTATGCCATTCAAAAGTAAACTGACGTATATAGAATTCATAGCTAATTTCAGTAGCGAGAAAACTGCCATGAATATCTTATGTGAAAAAACTCGGGCTAAACGCTTTGTATACCCACCCTGTAAAGGAATACGCAGTTAACTATTCGCAGATGAAGAATATGAATATTGCCATTTCCCTTAAGAGAAGTTCAGTGAGGTCACAGGAATATCTTGCCCCGTAACCCATGTTCTGGCGATTTGACCTCTACCTATCGCTGCTTTAGGTTTACCCGTAGATGAATGCATTTGTTTGAACGCTTGGTTAACGCTTGTAGTTGCTCATTTCTGACTAAAAGGGTTAATCAGATTTTGAAGTTAGTGAAAAAGGAGGCATATTAGTTTGAATTATGAAAACGCAAAATTGTCCGTAATCGTTCCAATATATAACGCTGAGGGCTTTTTGAATAGATGCATCAACTCCATAATGCAACAGATTTATCAGAATCTGGAAATCATTCTTATAAATGATGGCTCAACTGATAATAGCTTAAAAATATGTCAGATGTACAAAAGCAAGGATGATCGAATTGTTGTCATTAACAAAAATAATGCTGGTGTTAGCGCTGCGCGCAAAGATGCGCTACAGATTGCAACTGGTGACTTCATTACATTTGTAGATTCTGATGACTACATCGATTTAAATATGTACAAAAATCTAATGCGAACAATGGCTGAAGGCGATTTTGACATTATCGAATCTGGCTACACATTAGTAGATGAAAATGAAGAAGTAATTTGTGTAAGAAAATTAGTAAACGAACAGAGAACGGGTAAAAGTAATTGTCTTGAGGGATACTTATCTAATAGGAACTCCGATACATTTCTTTGGAATAAAATTTATAGAAGGACCTTGTTTGATGGTTTGGATTTGCCGGAGTATAGATATAGTGAGGATTACTTATGGAATGTGTTGCTCTTTTCTCGTTGTAATAAATCCATTACAGTGAGCAGCGTTTACTACACTTATTATAAAAATATGGGTGGAGCGTGTAATAATAATAAATACTGGGCGAAACTTGATGGGATTTTTGCTGGGGTCGAGGCTTTGACTTATTTAGAAAAGAACTTCCCACAGTTTGGTTATTGGGGAATAATCTACATTCTTGATTATGCAAGATTTTTATACATGATAGATTGCGAGTTACAAGTTGACGAACATCGTCTGTATAAAGAATTGAGCAAATATTATAGACGATATTTCGATATAAACGCCGTACTGAAAAGTAAGGACAAAAGGAAATTACCAGGATATCTGTTGTTCTTCTTATCACCATCCATATATGCTTATTTAAACAGATTATATCATAAGAAAAAATCAGATTAACGATTGGAATATTTGCGATAGTTACAGGATTCTTGAACTTTGAAAAGTGCAAAACGGTATAGGTGCAACATGTTCGATCTTACGAAGCCTTTTTGATCCCTTATCACATACGAATTATAAATGAAATCAAAGAGAGGTTAAATATTACAATGGGTTATAAAGTTGCCATAGATATGTGTTATTTCTACAGCACCCACGCCGGTGGAAAAGATGAAGTGGCGTATAATTTGCTACGAGGATTCGACGAAATAGGTGCTAGTGGAGACATTGTATGCTTTTGCTATAAAAAATTAGTTCCGACTATTCAGAAGGTCAATCCAAATGTGAGACTACAAGTTGTTCCTAAAATCAGAACTTGGAAATTCTTCCAAGATTTCCATTTCTGGTTTAGGAGTTATTATGAAGAATGGTGGTGTAAAAGGAATGGAGTGGGAATGCTGGTATTTCCCAATAAACCAACTCCGAATAGGAAATTTGATGTAAAGACCTGTGTTATCCCGCATGACATTGAGGTCTTTGAAAGCGGCTTGCTTCCGGGAATCTCTTACTCAGAAGATCATTACAATCGTCTTTCCCATGCAATAAAAAATGACTTTAGAAACAGAGATTATATCGTCGCTATATCTGATTTCGACAAATCTGAAATGATAAAGTTCATGCCTTGGGCGGCAGATAAAATCACAAGGATTTATGACCCTATTCGCTTTCATGAAATCAAATTAGATGACGACAATATCTCAAAAAAATATATTACTGTTCTAAATATTCAATGGATGCATAAGAATGCTTTTACCGTCGTGAAGGCTTTTCACGAAATCATGAACTCAGTTGAATACAACTTGATCCTTGTCGGAAATTATCCTGACAATATTGAAGAAATCAGACAATATATAGTCGATAACAATATGGAGCATAGGGTTATTATGACGGGATTTGTATCTGATCAAAAGCTCAGCGAAATAATAGATCAAACTCGTATGTATATTAACGCCTCATATTTTGAGGGATTTGGTATGACTGCAATAGAGATGATGGGAGATGGGATACCTACAATTGTGGCTGAAAGTACAGCTATGCCAGAGGTAACGATGGGGCTATGCAGATACTACAGCCCAACTGGAGACTATCATGCACTTGCTCAAACTATTTTGAATGAGATTAACAACCCTCTGTCCAAGGAACAATTAGGCATGATATCAAAGACTGTTAGAAGCAAATATGATTTTAGGAATATCGCGGCTGAATACTGGAAGTTTATTAACAAATGCATAGAGGAAAAGTAAATGTTTAATAACGCAAGCAGAACAACAAATGCTGCAAAAGCCTCAGCAGTTGGCACGATTTGTGGTATTATAAATTTAGGAATCGGTTTTTTTTATAGAAGTGTATTCCTTCATTTTCTTTCGTCATCATATCTTGGAATCAATGGGTTGTTTACAAATATTTTGCAGATACTATCTTTTGCAGAATTAGGGATTGGCGGAGCCATTAGTTTCAGATTATATAAGCCCATTAGTGATGGAAACACTGAAAAAGTTGGGCAGATCATGAATTTCTTTAAAAGAGTCTATTTTTTGATTGCCTTGACAATTTCATCAGCTGGAATGATTCTATATCCATTCCTGAATCTTTTTATAAAAGATACCTCGGAAATTCCGAGTGATATTAATCTTCATTTCATTTACGTTTTATATCTATTTCAGACAGTGTCCTCTTATATTTGTGTTAGTCCACAGATGCTATTGGCCGCAGACCAAAAACAATACAAGCTTACACTTTTACAAGCAACTTCAAATATTTTGAAGTACATGGTTCAAATTATTGTATTGGCATTTACTAGAAGTTTTACTTTGGTTCTGCTGTTTGGAATAATTACGACATTATTAATGAATGTTACAATCAGTACATATGTCAAGCGAAGGTATGCTGAAGTTTTTTCAGTCAAGTGTAATATATCGAGTAGTGAGAAAAAAGCAATTTTTTCTGATACAAAGGCAACTCTATGCCACAAAATGGGGAGTACAGTTTTAAATAGCACGGACAGCATAATCCTGTCTAGTTTCGTTGGCATTGTAACAACCGGTCTGTATTCCAATTATTCCCTCATTGTATCAAGCTTAAACTCTGTTTTAAGTCAATTGTTGGGAAGTTTTACGGCCAGTTTAGGGAATACACATTTTATGCTGGACGAGAATAAATCTTATACAGTATATAAAAGATTGCTGTTTGCAAACTTTTGGATTTCGGGCATGTGTACAACATGCTTACTGAATTTGATCTCGGATTTCATTTCAATATGGCTTGGAAAAGATATGCTTCTTAATCAAAGCGTAATTGTTGTGATTTGCCTACAATTCTACTTGGAATCCATACGAACCATTTCAACGGCCTACACCTTTGGATCCGGTCTTTTTAATAAAGATATTATAAGACCTTTAATAGAAGCTACACTCAATATTGTGGTTTCCGTAATAATGGTTATAAAAATTGGTATTGCAGGTGTCTTCCTTGGAACGATTGTAAGCCATCTGCTAACGGTTACTTGGAGGGAACCGCTACTTCTTTATAAATATGAGTTTAAGAAATCTGTTAAAGATTACTGGCTTATGTTTGTAAAGTTTAGTGTGTTGACTTTTGTAATTTCTTTCCTTATTAGTACAATCAAAGTGTCTATACATTTTGTCTGCAGTAATATATTGTCGTGGATTGCAGAAGCTTTAGTGTGTATGCTTATCTACAATGCTTTATTATTAATTGTCTTTAAGCAAAGTTCTGTTTTGATTTTTTATGTTGATTTAATAAAAAATAAGTTATCTTGTTATGTAAGAGAGCGACACTAAAGCACTATCACAATTATCTGAACTTCCGAGCATACGATTAATTGTTTCCGATTGTATTGCGGTTATAAAGATAGGATCAAAGTGACTTGTATAGATATGTAGGTGAAGTTACGCCATGCGCGTTTGCTGATCAATACTTAACATAATGCTGCTTTTCGTTATATGGTATCGTTTAGACTTGTTAATTTATCTAAGGCAATACCGCATAATGCAAATAGTCGCAAAAAGTGGTATAATTCTGAACTTCCAATCTTGTGTCTCCTAAACTGAATATTCAATTGTCATCCCGGCAAATTGGTGCGTAAAAAACGTGGCGGACAGACATATATCGAATATGAGTATGACCGAGCATACGACCCTGTAAAGAGCATTATACATACCCGAAACGTGCTTCAATTGGAAGAGTTGATCCTGAATACGAGAACCTCATGACGCCCAATGAGAATTTCCTGAAGTATTTTCCGGATGCAATGCCACCGGAAGAACTTGAGAGAGAAAACCGCAGCCCATATCTGAATATCGGTGCCTATGTCGTACTGCGCAAACTGATTAAAGACAGCAAAATCTTGGATATCTTATAAGAATACATGGGCAATAAGGATGCCGGCCTTCTCTTGGATCTGGCTTGCTACAGCATTATTGCGGAGAACAATGCGGCACAATACTATCCGGACTATGCATTCAACCATCCACTTTTTACCCCAGAAATGCGAATGTACTCAGATGCTGCAGTTTTTGTTCATCGACCTTTGCACTAGGATGCCGTTTCCGATCAACTCATTAGCTGCATTTATTGGGACGGCATTAGTATCCCTAATTATAAATAAAATTTGTGTATGCGTTAGAATTTAAAATCTAATTTCTGTAGGTGGGCAAATTGTGATTTTCAAAGTGCTTCATTATTGCTGGTTTTGAGAAAATCCACTTTCAGAATTTGCAAAAATTTGTATCGATAGTTGGAAGAAGTACTTTCCCGATTATGAGATTAGGAAATGGAATGAATCAAATTCTGATTTAAATTCCTGTGACTATATAAAAGACGTCCTGCAAAAAATACTCAGCAGATAGCCGAGTAAAATGCGTTGTGCACAGTATCTATCATGTTCCTTTCCACTGGGTGTTTGGTCACTTTCTAGTTTACATGATATGATGGCAAACGGGAATGGTCATTTTATTTTGTCCGTGTTTGGCGATTTTCACCCGGCCTTGAGTGGTGATTTCCGCCCGCCGCTAACAGTGTTAGCGTAGGCCCATTTTGTTCACGCTGTTTTTGTTTTCGTTTTACTTTTTCTAACCCTTGCAATTTCCAAACCATAATGCTATACTCGAAATATAAAATTGAAAGTGTGTGAGGTGGTACTTATGCCCAGAACGAAAGGTAGCAAAAACAAGAAATCCTTGACGGTTGATTATGCAGCGCTTATTGCTCAAAAGCAGGCTGAAAAGGATGCTGCAGCGAATGAAATTGCAGCTGTTGCTGCAAATATCGAAGAGCTGAAAGCAGAACTAAAAAGCAAGAAGACTGCCGCTAAGAAGCTCGACAAGGAATTGGCTAAATTGGTGGCCAAGAAGGCCGCTGTTGAGGCTGCGGCTGCTGAGGCTGCAAAGCGTGGTGAGGCAGAGGCCATGCTGAAGAAGCTTCTGGCCGAGGGCATGAGTGCCGATGAAATCATTGATAAGCTGAAATAATCAGCAACAGCCGTGCATGAGTTGCACGGCTGTTTTAAGAGGCAGCTGTATAGATTGTGACGCAGTAATGTGACACGCCTTCTATATGAACTAAACTCAATTCCAGCCCTTCAATCGTAGTAGCCCCCTCTCCCCCACCTCATTTCAGCAAGGAGCTAAATTCCGTGAAAACAGCTTGCAACTCTGATAAAGCCATGTCATCAAATCAACCTCATTCAGATGACGCCCAAAATCCAAGAAACCCAAATCACGATACGCAGGGACTGCTCCGCCGCCAGATGCAACAGGCTGTGCTGCTGTACGGTTCTGGGGAGAGCCACCCTTCCCTGCAGAAGATTGCGGACGAGCTGGCTTTGAACCCCATTAAGGTGCGCAAGTTATTGATCACCGCCGGCGTATATAGGTCTGAAATCGCCACGCGGGTCAATGAGCGATTCTCTGCGTATCAACAGGAAGGCATCCCCCATAAGGACGCTATCGCCTTCACTGCACGGAATATGCAGCTTTCCACATCCTCGGTAGCTTCTTACCTGCCCTACAGCAAATGCCTGTACTTCCCTGCCGAGACCTCTGCAGACAACCTAAGCACCGGTGCCGAACGCCAGCGCCGTTATATAGCTGTGCAGCGCTTGCGAGGAAATCCCTCCGAGAAAACTCTTTGGAACTGCATTGTTGCTTTTCGCAATTACCCATTTACAACGCTTTCCGGCTTGCCATTCACTTACGATCTGAAAATTGGACGCCACGGCAAATTTACTAAAGAGCTGTGGATCAACCGGCACGAGAACAGCAAAAGTCTTACCTGGAGTTCCGTAGTGCTGGCTTTCCGAAATATTGAAAAAATCGGTGCTGAAGTCGAACGCCCCAAAGCACTCGGCGATATACGAGGTGTTTCGTACATTTACGCACTGTTCTGCCGATTTGGACTAATAAGGACACCCCACGGTACGGCATAGCCAGCAAGGGACTGCCCTTGCGCGGAAATTGATCGACTACATGGAAACACACGATGGCTGTGCTGAGTGTTATCTCTATGATATCATTGAGGAGCTAAAGAGCACATTCTGGTTGGAGTAATCCTGTCATAGTTTTTCGTACAAAAAAGCTCTGCCAGCAAACTGGCAGAGCAGGGATCCTGTCAATTACTGGGTTGAAATACACTCGCCCTGGGATGGCATTAAAGTGCTATCCCTACTGACCCGATTTCAAGCCCCATTATGTACTCAAGGCAAGTATTTCACTTATTATTTTCTTTGTTTTCAGACCACTCCTTTTCTTTGCTCACGAATTCCCGCAGATCTTCCCAAAAGCAAGACATCAAATGATCCATCATATTCATGCACTCGCTTTCATTGTCCCAGTAATAAAACAGGCAAATAGCGTGGATTAAATTGTAGTAGCAAGCCATTATCCACACCAAGTCATCTTCATACTCCATTGTCCTGTGAAAATGATAATCAAAAGAACACATAGTTTTCTTCCTCCATTTTAGCGGCGTGCCTTCTTGTTAATTCTTTTAATGGCATTATTGATATTAGATTCCGAACAATGCAATTCCTTTGCGGCCATGTTGCGGGACATCTTCAAGCACAACGCCAAGATTTCATTTTCCTTTTCTGTAAGTTGTGCGCGTAACCGCTCTGCGTCCGCAACGAGCTCCGCATAACGAAACCAACGATCCACCTCTCTGGGTCATACAATTGATCTTCCACATCGTCCAACGGGCTTACATTTTCCTGTGGTTTATGCTTCCTGTAATATTCGGAGGCATGCCATTTCATTCTATGCCTGATAAAACGGGTGAATCTGCCCTTTAATGGACTGCGCTGGTTATCGCCTTCTCGCATTTGCATAGCTTGTTCTTTTACCTTATCACGTAATCTCATAATTACCTCCACTTTTGTTTTCGTTTTCGAACACAAAAGTTGGGAGGTGCGCGTGCGGCATATGCTTCAAATTTAAAGCGTAACAAGAGAACACTTCGGCATTCAGACATTGTTTCACTCCCCCTCAATAGGTAAGAGATCAAAAAAATCTGAATTTCCACACCTGCCGTTTTAAATTTTACAATTTATTCATACATTGTCGTGCAGATAAATTTGACTCTATCTATTTACATTACTGCAATCTCACTGTCCCGTCTATTACTCTCGCAATTTTGGATTTGCACCACAGTCCGTTGTTCCTGAGCAATTTTTTCTTCTTGTTTATCCACCTCCTCCATCTGTGCTTTCAGTTCTTCGATTCGCTGTTCCACACCTTCTGCAAGGGCAATCACTTTTTCCGGCTCAACAGACTGATCTACACCTTCTTTCTCCAGTTTTGCGGCAGCGCTGTGGTAAGCCTGTAGTTCCTAGCTGTGGGTCGCGTAGAACTCTGTTTTTTGATTTAGGGGTAATCTGGTATATTCCAGCCATACGGACCGATAGGTTTTGCAAAGCTGCAAGTTTTTGGCAGCTGTTGCAAAGCCTTTTTTCTTTTCCTGCATTTCTGCGATCTCGCTCGCGAGGTCTATCTGATTTTTTCTGAGATTCCGTATAACCGTGTCATAATCACCAGCCGTATACAGATTTTGATCCGCCATTCCGAGGAGCATTGCACCTAAGTGCTTGGCGTTTTCGATACCCATACGGCATTCCACGGTTGCGATTCTGCGGCTTAGGGACGAACCGTCTGATGTCTGCTTTATAGCCACTCCGAGAAGGGAACCCAGTTTTTCACCGTTGACACTTAGTCGTTTATGCTCATCCCCCGTTGGAACATAGCTATACTGGTGATTGGGATACAGGTACACTGCACACCGCCCAGCAGCGACATCACGCACCACATATTTTTCTGGTATAAACGGCCGCTCGATGCCGTCCTGCGGCAGGGAAATTGTGACCCCGCGTACGGACATTGCCTTTATCTGGTCAGCGCTCAAAGTGACTTGCAGGGGCATTGTCTGGTTTTCTTCCTCGATTTTTTCAATCAGCCTCGCGCCTCGGATCGTGCCGTGGGTTCCATCGCCATAAACTAAGTCATAGGAGAAGTCGTTTCCGATTTGCAGCATCACCTCGCCATCCGGCGTTGTTTCGATCTGGCTTTTGTTCGCCATTATTTTGGCAAGGTTCCCGTTCCCATCGCATACCTGAAGCAGCAGTCCATTTTTGCCGGCTGACACAATTTGTCGGCTGGTCAGTTTTACCGTTGCGTTACTGACTTCCGGATATTTAACGGTCAGTTTTTGATACAGTGCGAGCATCGGCTCTCCCCTGCCCTCTTTCAGCTGCGTCTTCTTATCTTTCAAGGTAGATTCCATTTCATCTGCTGCATAGCCCGCGCCGAGTGCATCAGATGGGACCCACATGCCATCCAACCCCACTGCCTTGTACAGGATTTGACCTGTTGCCTTGATGAGTTTGATTTGGATTCCTGCCGCCTTCAACTTATCGGCCAAATCAGCCATGTTGACGGCGGAGACAAGACAGTCCGCGATTTTCTCTTTGAGGAACTTTTGTTCTGCCGTATTGTCAGATAAACGGGCAATCATGCCGGCATAAGTAAACGCGTCTGTATCGGATAGACTGCTGTCTCGCACAGCGCGACCCGTGTTTTCCATCCGGTAACTCATATGCTTGCCGCGCAGGGTCGGCGTAATTTCCAGCTCCTTTGCCATGGAAAGAAACTGGTTGTAATCTGTAGCCCGCTCCAAACAGAAATTCAGTCGTTTGCGGATTTCCGTCCGGTTGGATACGGATTTCTTTTTTTCTGCATTTATGGGGTACAGCAGACCTATTTTCTGCGGATCCTCAATAACAGACAGATGTTCTTCCATACACAATCGGTCTGAAATATCACGGATTTGGCGCGCCGTGCGGTAAGGTACCGTCCGCAGTTTTTTGTAATCGTAAAAGGAAACCGCGTTGAGCATGATGTGGTTATGGATATGCCCCTTATCAATGTGGGTCGCCACCACATACTCATATTTGCCGCCGCTGTATTCAAAGGCCAGCTTGTTTTACTCATAGTTCTGCGTGCTCCTGACTTGTAGATTTTCGGGTAAATTCGGGCCCCGAAATGTACATCCGAAACCCTGTACATTTTTGCGAAAATGTATTCATACGGTCAAAACAATAAAAAAAGTCCCTAATTGCGATAAAAGCAATTAGGGACTTAACAGGTTATTATAGATTGACCTTAGAATTCAGGTCTTTCCACATTCCCGTCCAAAGCACGCAGCAACGCCAATTCCTATAAGGATGTACCCCTATTGGAACCCATTGCAGCGCTTAGAACCAACCTGCAAATTACTTGCGGGGATTTTTAATTGCTGCCTGTGCGGCGCATTATGTATAGAGTGCAATGTAATGTCAGGGTCTATCTAACCTTGAATAAATGAATCGGTGCTTGCGATGTAATTCTAAAACTGAGCAGTTATTCTACTGTACTCTACAAACTTTTCATTATTCGGTATGTACAATAGGAGTGAATAATTTAATAACTTTGGTTCCCTACAGAATTCTTTTCAAGAGATCGTAGCGTGAAAAGCGCATTATCAATCTCCGAATTTTCTTGTTGTTCAACATATATAGCGTATTGATTCTTCGGATTCTTTTTTCGATTAGCCGACACTCGAATTACTGTTACTGCTTTTCTTGCATCTCTTGAAATTCTTCTTCCAGTCTTCCTGTATCCCACTTTCGTTGCTTTGCACATTTTTGTTCTCCTTTTTTATGTCCACTAATGTCAATCATCCGAATATTATTGGGCTCTTATCCGTTTTATAAATCACCTTTTTCTGTTCACCCAAAGGAACATTTGAGGATATCATAGTATAACTTGAAAATATCTCGTTTTTGTGAAGTAAATCGTAAAATGTTATGGTTGGATCATTCGCGTATACATCGAAAATCAGGGATAGTGGGACATATCTTCCTGTTTTAGAGAACCGTGTAAAGGCTCGTCGAACAGCAATTTCTCGATCCAACCTGACTAAAACGAGATGTACTTCATATTTGGCTCTTTGTAAGGACTTCGCAAGGGCAAGAACTTTTGAACTGACATCACCAATTTTAGGAATGACTATATTGAAATCATTTTGCACCGCATATTTCAAGAGGCTATCTTCAGATGCATATGGTTCTTTCCCGCCGAACACCACCATAGACGATTCTTCATGAACAATCGTCGCTCCACACTCTGCTTGATATTCGGGAAATTTTCTTTTCGCATAGTCTGAATCCAAAATGATTGCGCCATAATTGTCTGACAGTAATCCAGCTACTTCAGATTTTCCTGATGCAGGAAGGCCTATTACATAAAACGCCTGCTTATCTTTTTTCAATGCAGTATTAGGTAAAGCGCCTCCCTTTCCAAGAGTGATTTTTTCGTCATTAGCCAATCGCTTTTTTTGGCTAAGTTCATCAAAAATCCTTTTTCGCAGCGCTACTCTCGATTCATCAGTTTTGTACTGAGGCATTCGATAAGCTGTACTATCCAAGGTGTTTTTACCTATTACACGCTCTGTCATCATTTCAACAGAAGCAACCGCCACCACCGCATCATTAAACTGTTTTGTAGAAAATTCATTATTCAAGTGTAAAGACTTTCGAAGAAAATCGTCCGCGTGCTCATAATCAGATAAAACACGGCTATAGGCTTTCTGCGCCATAAAACATACCTTCTTCAATCTTGTAATAGTTAGAACGAAAGGCTAATCTAACATGGATGATCTGGATATTGAAAATGCCATTACCACACTAAATCTACTTTACTTTTATAAGTGTGCCGCCAATCAAAATCTGACTCAGACCATGTTAGAAAACGTGGTTATAAGTCATTTTACGATATCAAGAGCGCAAGCAAAACATTTTATATACTGCGCTGCTTTAAATTATCATCAAGCTCCAACTAACTCCAATTGCATAAATTTTTTAATATCATACATACAGGACACCCTATATCATCCATGATTTTTTTAATTAAATAATATCACATTTCGACAACATTTACAATATCTAGTGTATTATCACCTTCAATTATCTAATGCCGATTTCTATGATTACAAATTAATTTTCTCTTTTTTATTTCGTTTTTTCCCCTAAGAACAATAAATAGACAATTTTATTTATGTGATTCAACCGCCTCCTTCATCGGAAGCGGCTTTTTTATTTTCGGAAATCCACATCAATATTTAGGAGATGAGGTAATTGGAATGAACACACAAATCATCGCTATCGCCAACCAGAAAGGCGGCGTTGGCAAGACAACCACCTGCGCAAACCTGGGTATCGGGCTGGCGCAGGCCGGAAAGAAAGTGCTGCTGATCGACGGGGACCCGCAGGGCAGCCTGACCATCAGTTTGGGGAATCCCCGACCAGACAAGCTGCCCTTCACTTTATCCGACGCAATGGGCCGCATCCTGATGGATGAGCCGCTGCGTCCCGGTGAGGGTATCCTGCACCACCCGGAAGGCGTTGACCTAATGCCCGCCGACATCCAGCTCTCCGGCATGGAGGTTTCTTTGGTGAATGCCATGAGCCGTGAGACCATCCTGCGGCAGTATCTGGACACACTCAAGGGACAGTATTCTCACATCCTGATTGACTGCCAGCCCTCCCTGGGGATGCTCACAGTCAATGCGCTGGCAGCCGCCAACAGGGTCATAATCCCCGTCCAGGCGGAGTACCTGCCTGCCAAAGGCCTGGAACAGCTACTCCAGACCGTAAATAAGGTGAAGCGGCAAATCAACCCCAAGCTCCAGATCGACGGCATCCTGCTGACGATGGTGGACAA
>PVMO01019799.1_pt1 | contig 43295 bp, 30 predicted proteins | sample 1853421 | NCBI WGS metagenome assembly PVMO01 (sample SAMN08533511, study PRJNA380276) | Human gut metagenome, whole genome shotgun sequencing project.
CAAGAGCAAGAACGGTGGTCAGAGTGTTGACTAGTCCTACGAGAACTTGGTAAAAAACGCAAGTTTGTCGCTTTGACTGTTAAATATATGCAGAGAAAATCTTATCTTTGCTTTCGTTAAACTAACTAATACCCCCATTTATGAAAAGAAATCATTATTTATTTACCCTTATTCTCTTGTTAGGGTGCTCTATCTTTGTGAAAGCTTCAGACACCGTTTTTGTACATCAGACGCAAATTCCCATTTTAATTGAGCGGCAGGATAACGTATTGTTCTACTTTCGTTTAGATGCAAAAGAAAGCCGGATGATGGATGAGATCGTTTTGGATTTTGGAAGGAGTGTCAATCTGTCGGATGTACAGGCTGTCAAACTCTATTATGGCGGTACGGAAGCTTTACAAGATAGAGGAAAGAACAGATTTGCACCTGTTGATTATATCTCCAGTCACCGTCCGGGGAATACATTGGCAGCAATACCATCTTATTCGATAAAATGTGCGGAAGTCTTGCAGCCTTCTGCAAAAGTTGTTTTGAAGAGTCATTATAAGTTGTTCCCGGGGATTAATTTCTTTTGGATCAGCTTGCAGATGAAGCCGGAAACTTCTCTTTTCACTAAAATAAGTTCCGAACTTCAATCAGTGAAGATAGATGGAAAAGAAGCCATTTGTGAAGAACGGTCACCGAAAGACATTATTCATCGAATGGCAGTGGGTGTCCGCCACGCCGGTGATGACGGTTCGGCTTCTTTCCGTATTCCTGGATTGGTAACTTCAAATAAAGGAACGCTGCTTGGCGTATATGATGTCCGTTATAATAGCAGTGTCGATCTGCAGGAATATGTAGATGTCGGTTTGAGCCGAAGCACGGATGGCGGTAAAACATGGGAAAAGATGCGCCTTCCTCTTTCGTTCGGTGAATACGATGGTTTGCCTGCTGCACAGAATGGAGTAGGGGACCCTTCTATTTTGGTAGATACCCAAACGAATACAATTTGGGTTGTTGCCGCATGGACACACGGAATGGGTAATCAACGTGCCTGGTGGAGTTCTCATCCCGGAATGGATCTATATCAAACGGCACAACTGGTGATGGCAAAAAGTACGGATGACGGTAAAACCTGGTCGAAACCGATTAATATAACCGAACAAGTAAAAGACCCTTCTTGGTATTTCTTGCTTCAGGGACCGGGACGGGGAATAACAATGAGTGATGGAACTTTAGTATTCCCTACTCAGTTTATCGACTCTACCCGTGTACCTAATGCCGGTATCATGTATAGTAAAGACCGCGGAAAAACATGGCAGATGCACAACATGGCACGCACCAATACAACCGAAGCGCAAGTAGTAGAAATAGAGCCCGGAGTGCTGATGCTGAATATGCGGGATAACCGTGGAGGAAGCCGTGCTGTGGCAATTACAAAAGATTTGGGCAAGACATGGACAGAACATCCTTCCTCTCGGAAGGCCTTGCAGGAACCTGTATGTATGGCTAGTTTGATCCATGTGGAAGCTGAAGATAATGTACTTGATAAAGATATTCTTTTGTTCTCGAATCCGAATACGACCAGAGGACGCAATCATATAACTATTAAAGCTAGCCTGGACGATGGGCTGACCTGGCTTCCCGAACATCAGTTAATGCTGGATGAAGGAGAAGGCTGGGGATATAGCTGTCTGACAATGATTGATCGGGAAACGATTGGTATCTTGTATGAGAGTAGTGCAGCCCACATGACATTTCAAGCTGTAAAACTGAAAGATTTGATTCGATGAAAAGTCTTCGAATCTTTTTGGGGATTGCATTTTTATTCCATACCTTATATATATTGGGGGCAGATCATTTGCGTCTGCTTCCCCAACCTCAGCAATGTGTGCTTGCAAAAGGATATTTTGTCGTGGGGAAAATGCAGCTTTCCACTCCTGTGCTTTCGCAGGAATGGAAGCAGTTTGTGACGGAAATGGGAGGTACTCTGACTGATCAGTCGGCATCCTCTATCAATATAAAATTGGTTGATGCGATTGGCAATGTACCTGTCAATCAGGATGAGGCTTATCGTCTGACTATTACTCCAAAGGCAATTACTGTGGAGGCTGTAGCAGAGCGTGGAGTATATTGGGCGATGCAAACGTTATATCAACTAAAAGAAGAAAAGGGAAAGAAAATCCGACTGCAATGTGGTACTATCACTGATTGGCCGGCTTTCAGGATTCGGGGTTTCATGCAGGATGTAGGGCGTAGCTACTTGTCTTTGGAGGAGTTGAAACGTGAGATAGCCATATTATCCCGATTTAAAATCAATACCTTTCATTGGCACTTGACGGAAAATCAGGCATGGCGTCTGGAAAGTAAAATCTTTCCGATGTTGAATGATAGTGCGAATATGACTCGTATGGCGGGTAAATATTACACGTTGGAGGAAGCGAGAGAGTTGACCAAGTTCTGTAAAGCTCATCAGGTACTGTTGATTCCGGAGATTGATATGCCCGGACATAGTGCGGCATTTATCCGTACTTTCCGTCATGATATGCAAAGTCCGGAAGGAATGAAAATCCTGAAACTCCTGCTGGATGAGATTTGTGAAACGTTTGATGTTCCATATCTCCATATTGGAACAGATGAAGTGCATTTTACCAATCCGCAGTTTGTGCCCGAAATGGTGGCTTATATCCGTGATAAAGGGAAAAAAGTGATTTCCTGGAATCCCGGATGGAAGTATAAGACAGGTGAGATCGACATGATGCAGCTTTGGAGTTATCGTGGCAAAGCCCAACAAGGTATTCCCGCTATTGACTCCCGTTTCCATTATTTGAATCATTTTGATACGTTCGGCGATATAATTGCTCTATATAATAGTCGGATTTATAATGCAGATATGGGAAGTGATGATCTTGCCGGAGTCATTATGGGTATCTGGAATGATCGTTTAATCGACAAAGAGTGGAATATGGTTCTGGAAAATAACTTTTATCCGAATATGCTGGCTATCGCAGAGCGTTCATGGCGGGGAGGAGGAACTGAATATTTCGATAAGCAGGGAACAATTCTTCCTGTAGATGAAAACTCTGAGGTCTTTCGTAATTTTGAGGACTTCGAAAGTCGTATGTTATGGTATAAAGAGCATCTGTTTAAAGGGTATCCATTTGCCTATGTCAAACAGACTCATGTAAAATGGAACATTACAGATGCTTTTCCGAATGAGGGGGATCTGACTAAAGTTTTTCCACCGGAAGAAGAGCTGAAAGATTCATATACCTATGAAGGGAAGCAATATGGAGTGCGTCCTGCCATAGGAGCCGGTATCTATCTTCGGCACGTATGGGGTAAGATTGTGCCGGCTTTTTACAAAGATCCACAGGAGAATCATACTGCTTATGCTTACACGTATGTCTATTCTTCTAAAACACAGGAAGTAGGCTTATGGGCTGAATTTCAGAATTATGGACGTTCAGAGAATGACCTGCCGCCATTGCCGGGAAAGTGGGATTATAAAGAAAGCCGTATTTGGATTAATGATCAGGAAATACTGCCCCCGGTATGGTCTGCTACTCATCTCGTGAAAAGCTCGGAAACAGCCTTAGGTAATGAGAATTGTGTGGCACGTCCGCCACTACGGGTTCATTTGCATAAAGGCTGGAATAAGGTATTGCTGAAACTGCCTGTCGGCAAATTCTCAACGAATGAAGTACGATTGGTTAAATGGATGTTTACTGTAGTATTTGTGACTCCTGACGGCGATAAGGCCGTAGAAGGGCTGATCTATTCTCCGGAAAAGAAAATGTAATTGACTTTTATATGATGAAAAATGTATTATTGATTGTTGTTTCCATCTTGTTTATTACAGCAGCGAGTGCACAGGAAAATCGTATTAAAGTTGCCTGCATCGGGAATAGTATCACCTATGGTTATGGATTGCCCGACCGGACTACACAATCGTATCCGGCGCAATTACAGAAGATGTTGGGAGAGTCTTATCAAGTCGAAAACTTCGGCAAATCGGGTGCTACCTTGTTGAATAAAGGGCACCGGCCTTATATGCAGCAAGATGAGTTTCGCAGAGCGATCGACTTCGCCGGAGATATTGTGGTTATTCATTTGGGCATCAATGATACAGATCCCCGTGATTGGCCCGATTATCGTGATTTCTTTGTGAAAGATTACATTGAATTGATCGATTCTTTTCGGGCGGCTAATTCTAAAGTCCGGATTATGATTGCCAGACTTACGCCTATTGCCGATCGGCATCCTCGTTTCCTGTCAGGGACACGTGACTGGCATGGAGAAATACAATTGGCTATTGAGAATGTGGCACGCTATACCGGAGTACAGTTGATCGACTTTCATGAGCCGTTGTATCCATACCCTTTCATATTGACGGACGCCGTACACCCTGATCCCGAAGGAGCGTTTATTATGGCTCAGACCGTATATTCCGCCATTACCGGAGATTATGGCGGACTGAAAATGTCGTTGCTTTATACAGACAATATGGTATTGCAACGGGATGTTCCGTTGACGGTTCAAGGAATTGCCAATGCCGGGGACCGGGTTACTGTAAGCATAGCCGACCGGCAAATGAAAACAAAAGCAGGTCTGAATGGAAAATGGTCGGTAACGCTGCCTCCTTTAAAGGCGGGTGGTCCTTATACCTTAAAGATCTCAACGGATGAGACGGGTTTTCAATATCAAAATGTGTTAGCGGGTGAAGTCTGGCTTTGTTCCGGTCAGTCAAATATGGAGTTTATGCTGAAACAGGCTTCGACTGCCCGAGCCGATATTCCACGTGCCGTAGATCAGCAACTTCGTTTGTATGATATGAAAGCACGTTGGCGCACAAATGCCGTCGAATGGGAGGCGAACGTACTTGATTCGTTGAATCATCTCCAATATTATAAGGATACGGAATGGAAAAATTGTACTCCGGCGACAGCTTCTGATTTCTCGGCAATTGCATACTATTTTGGTAAGATGCTAAGAGATAGTCTGAATGTTCCGGTTGGATTGATTTGCAATGCCGTTGGAGGATCACCTACAGAAGCCTGGGTAGATAGAGCTAGTTTGGAATATCAGTTTCCCGCCATTTTAAAAGACTGGACTAAAAATGATTTTATTCAGGAATGGGTGCGCGGACGGGCTGCTTTGAATATAAAAAAGTCAGCAAATAGCCAGCAGAGGCATCCGTATGAGCCTTGTTATTTATATGAGTCGGGGATTCGGCCTTTGGAACAGTATCCGATACGAGGAGTAATCTGGTATCAGGGAGAATCGAATGCACATAATTGGGAAGCTCATGAAAAATTATTTAAACTGCTCGTGAATAGTTGGCGGAAGAATTGGAATGATGCCTGCCTGCCTTTTTATTATGTACAATTATCCAGTTTGAATCGCCCTTCCTGGCCTTGGTTCCGTGAGAGTCAGCGTAGAATGTTGAATGAAATTTCTCATATCGGAATGGCTGTATCCAGCGATCATGGTGATTCTCTGGATGTGCATCCTATCTGTAAGAAACCTGTGGGAGAGCGTTTGGCGCGAGGGGCTTTGAATAAAACGTATCAGAAAAATGTCATTCCTTCCGGTCCTTTATTTCGTGGTGCAAACGTTCGCGGTGGGAAAGTCTTTTTATCTTTTGATTATGGAAAAGGGATGCGGAGTTCAGACGGAAAGCCTTTACAATGCTTTGAAGTAGCGGAATATGATGGTATCTATTATCCGGCAACGGCTGAGGTTGTAGGAGACCAGGTGAAGGTGTATAGTAAAGAAGTGCCAAATCCCCGCTATGTACGTTATGGCTGGCAACCTTTTACGCGGGCTAATCTGATCAATCGGGAAGGACTGCCTGCTTCGACATTTCGTGCCGAATTTTCGATGAAATGAGATATTTTGTAGCTTCAATAGGAAATATTTAACAAAAAAGCAATATCTTTACTCCGTTAATATCTAATGCCCCCACTATGATCTTAAATTTGACAGGAAAGATAGCCCCGATAGCATGTGGATTGCTATGTTGCTGTAGTATGGTTTATGCTCAAGGTAATGACACTTCGGAAGTCATGCTACTGGATACCGGTTGGGAATTTTCTCAATCAGGGACTGAAAAGTGGATGCGAGCCACGGTTCCTGGTACGGTTCATCAGGACCTGATCAGTCATGAATTACTGCTGAATCCTTTTTATGGGATGAATGAAAAGAAAATTCAATGGGTGGAGAATGAGGACTGGGAATATAGAACCTCCTTTATAGTCTCCGAAGAGCAATTGAATCGTGACGGAATCCAACTTATTTTTGAAGGTCTTGATACCTATGCAGACGTATATCTCAACGGCTCATTACTGCTGAAGGCTGATAATATGTTTGTGGGGTATACACTTCCTGTAAAATCTGTGTTGCGGAAGGGCGAGAATCACTTATATATTTATTTCCATTCACCTATTCGGCAAACGTTGCCACAATATGCTTCCAATGGCTTCAATTATCCGGCGGATAACGATCATCACGAGAAACATCTTAGTGTGTTCAGCCGTAAGGCTCCGTATAGTTACGGTTGGGACTGGGGCATCCGAATGGTGACAAGTGGTGTCTGGCGCCCGGTTACTCTTCGTTTTTACGACATAGCTACCATATCTGACTACCATGTCAGACAATTATCGCTGACAGATGAAAACGCTCGTCTGTCTAATGAACTGATTGTAAACCAGATCGTTCCTCAGAAAATTCCGGCTGAAGTAAGGGTCAATGTATCGTTGAATGGAACTACCGTTACAGAAGTAAAACAGCAGGTGACCCTGCAACCCGGGATAAATCATATCACTCTTCCTGCTGAAGTGACGAACCCTGTACGATGGATGCCAAATGGTTGGGGAACTCCGACTCTGTATGATTTCTCGGCTCAGATAGCTTGTGGAGATCGGATTGTTGCGGAACAATCTCATCGGATTGGTTTACGAACGATTCGTGTGGTAAATGAAAAAGATAAGGACGGAGAATCTTTTTATTTTGAAGTCAATGGCATACCGATGTTTGCCAAAGGAGCTAATTATATTCCTCAGGATGCACTGCTGCCTAATGTTACTACGGAACGCTATCAGACTTTGTTCCGTGACATGAAGGAAGCCAATATGAATATGGTTCGTATATGGGGTGGCGGGACATATGAGAATAATCTTTTCTATGATCTTGCCGATGAGAACGGGATACTTGTCTGGCAGGATTTTATGTTTGCGTGTACCCCTTATCCATCCGATCCTACTTTCTTGAAACGGGTAGAGGCGGAGGCTGTTTACAATATTCGCCGTCTTCGGAATCATGCCTCTTTGGCGATGTGGTGTGGCAATAATGAAATACTGGAAGCTCTGAAATATTGGGGCTTTGAGAAGAAGTTTACTCCGGAGGTTTATCAAGGATTAATGCATGGCTATGATAAACTGTTCCGTGAGCTGTTGCCTTCAATGGTTAAAGAATTTGATTCGGATCGTTTTTATGTGCACAGTTCGCCTTATCTCGCTAACTGGGGGCGTCCGGAGTCATGGGGGACAGGAGACAGTCATAATTGGGGAGTCTGGTACGGAAAGAAGCCATTTGAGTCTTTAGATACCGATTTGCCGCGTTTTATGAGTGAATTTGGTTTCCAGTCATTTCCGGAAATGAAAACCATTGCTGCTTTTGCTGCTCCTGAAGATTATCAGATTGAGTCTGAAGTGATGAATGCGCATCAGAAGAGTAGTATTGGTAATTCGTTGATCCGTACTTATATGGAACGTGATTATATTATTCCCGAAAGTTTCGAGGATTTTGTGTATGTCGGATTGGTCTTGCAAGGACAGGGGATGCGGCATGGACTGGAAGCTCACAGACGCAATCGTCCTTATTGTATGGGGACATTGTATTGGCAGTTGAACGACAGTTGGCCGGTAGTATCCTGGTCAAGTATTGATTATTATGGTAATTGGAAGGCATTACATTATCAGGCAAAGCGTGCTTTTGCACCGGTCTTGATCAATCCTATACAGCAGAATGACAGTTTGAGTGTTTATCTGATCTCAGACCGGCTTGATACAATGGAGCAAATGACATTGGAAATGAAAGTCGTGGATTTTGATGGAAAAACGCTGGGTAAGAAGATACAAGTACATTCGTTGGAAGTTCCGGCAAATACTTCAAAATGTGTTTATCGTGCAAAACTGGATGGCTGGCTGACTCCCGAAGACTGCCGACGTAGCTTCTTGAAATTGATACTCAAAGATAAATCGGGACATCAGGTGGCTGAGAGCGTCCATTTTTTCAGAAAGACGAAAGATTTGCAACTTCCTCCGACATCAGTATCCTATCAAATGAAGCAGACGGATGGTAAATGTGAATTGACTCTCTTTTCATCAATGTTGGCAAAAGATATTTTTATTGAGACTCCATTGCAAGGAGCCCGTTACAGTGACAACTTCTTTGATCTCTTACCCGGAGAACGTAAGAAAGTAATTATCACTTCTCCCCGGATAAAGAAGGGAGAAGAATTACCTGTCAATATCAAGCATATTCGAGAAACCTATAAATAAAACTAATTTATTAACTACTAACACCTAATTTTTATTTTATGAAACAACTCCTAAAATTAACAGGATGTGTGGCACTGGCAGGACTGATGAGCTCTTGTGGCTCGGTACAAGAAGAAGCCAATTATCAGATTATCCCATTGCCACAAGAAATTGTAACATCGCAAGTAAACCCCTTTATTTTGAAAAGCGGTGTGAAAATCCTTTATCCGGAAGGAAATGAGAAGATGCAGCGTAATGCGCAATTTTTGGCTGATTATCTGAAGACTGCAACCGGAAAAGACTTTTCGATTGAAGCCGGAACTGAAGGTAAAAATGCTATAGTGCTGGCGTTAGGCTCAGAAGTAGAAAACCCTGAATCTTATCAGTTGAAAGTCACCGATCAAGGTGTCACGATAACTGCCCCTACAGAAGCCGGAGTTTTCTATGGTATTCAGACTTTGCGTAAATCATTGCCTATTGCTTTGGGTGCTGATGTAGCATTGCCTGCTGTTGAAATTAAGGATGCTCCTCGTTTCGGTTATCGTGGTGCACATTTCGATGTTAGTCGTCATTTCTTCACAATTGATGAAGTGAAGACTTATATTGATATGCTGGCTTTACACAACATGAACCGTTTGCACTGGCATATCACTGACGATCAGGGATGGCGTCTGGAAATCAAGAAATATCCGAAGTTGACGGAAATAGGTTCTCAAAGATCGGGAACGGTCATCGGACGTAACTCCGGTGAATATGACAATACACCCTATGGTGGATTCTATACACAGGAACAGGCTAAGGAAATTGTAGATTATGCCGCAGAACGTTATATCACTGTTGTTCCTGAGATTGACCTTCCGGGACACATGCTGGCTGCCCTTGCCGCTTATCCGGAATTGGGTTGTACCGGTGGACCGTATGAAGTTTGGAGACAATGGGGAGTAGCCGATGATGTACTTTGTGCCGGCAACGATCAGGTTCTGAAATTCCTGGAAGATGTATATGGCGAATTGATTGAAATCTTCCCTTCAGAGTATATCCATGTAGGTGGTGACGAATGTCCGAAGGTAAGATGGGAGAAATGTCCGAAATGTCAGGCACGTATCAAAGCGTTGGGCTTGAAATCGGATAAGAATCATAGTAAGGAAGAACGTTTGCAGAGTTTCGTTATCAATCATATAGAGAAGTTCCTGAACGATCACGGACGTCAGATTATCGGTTGGGATGAGATTCTCGAAGGCGGACTTGCTCCTAATGCAACAGTTATGTCATGGCGTGGCGAAAGTGGAGGTATTGAAGCTGCCAAGCAGAAACATGATGTGATCATGACCCCGAACACTTATCTGTATTTTGATTATTATCAGGCTAAAGATACTGAGAATGAACCTTTCGGTATCGGAGGTTATTTGCCGATGGAAAGGGTGTACAGCTATGAGCCGATGCCGGCTTCCCTTACTCCGGAAGAACAGCAGTATATAAAAGGTGTACAGGCTAATCTCTGGACAGAATATATTGCTACTTTCTCTCATGCTCAATATATGGTCTTGCCTCGTTGGGCTGCTTTGTGTGAAGTCCAGTGGTCAACACCTGATAAGAAGAACTACGAAGATTTCTTATCTCGTCTTCCACGACTGATTAAGTGGTATGATGCAGAAGGATATAATTATGCAAAGCACGTATTTGACGTAAAAGCAGAATTTACTCCGAATCCGGCTGATGGTACTTTAGACATTACACTTACTACAATTGACAATGCGCCAATCCACTACACGCTAGATGGTACAGAGCCGACTAGTACTTCTCCCGTTTATGATGGCGCTTTGAAGATTAAGGAAAATGCAGACTTCTCGGCTATAGCTATTCGCCCTACTGGAAATAGTCGTGTCGTTTCTGAGAAAATCGATTTCAGTAAATCAAGCATGAAGCCGATTGTTGCTAATCAGCCGGTGAATAAACAATATGAGTTCAAAGGTGTCTCTACGTTGGTAGATGGCTTGAAAGGAAATGGTAACTATAAAACCGGACGCTGGATTGCATTTAGAGGAAATGATATGGATGTGACTATTGATCTCAAACAACCAACAGAGATTTCAAGCGTTGCCATTTCTACTTGCGTAGAGAAGGGAGATTGGGTTTTTGATACAAGGGGACTCTCTGTAGAAGTTTCAGAAGACGGCACAAACTTCACGAAAGTGGCATCTGAAGCTTATCCTGCAATGAAGGAAACTGATAAAAATGGTGTTTATGACCATAAACTAACATTTACACCTGTAACTGCACAATATGTGAAAGTTATAGCTTCACCCGAGAAAAGTATTCCGGAATGGCATGGTGGTAAGAGTTATCCAGGCTTTTTATTTGTAGACGAAATCACAATTAATTAATGAATATAAGAAAGAGATACACTAAAGTTTGTCTTTTCTTATGGGTAATCGGGATGTGTCTTTGTGCACATCCCATTAATGCACAGTCCGTAATTCCTGTTCCCTTAAAGATGGAACAGGGTACGGGCTCTTTTTTACTCTCTGAAAAAACAAAGCTTTATACAAACTTACAAGGAGAAGAAGCTATTCTTCTGGGCGACTATCTGAAAACTGCATTACCTGTACAATTTAAGGAAGGGAAAAAGAAAGATAAACAGAATGTCTTGTCTTTATTGATAACAGAAAAGAATCCTCAGTTGGTGTCACCGGAAAGTTATATATTATCCGTTACTCCTGAACATATTCTGATTCAGGCTTCTTCCGGTGCTGGGTTGTTTTATGGAATTCAGACACTGTTGCAATTATCTCAGCCTTCGGGCACGGGTTATTCTATAGTTTCTGTTGAAGTACAGGATACCCCTCGTTTTGCTTATCGTGGGATGATGCTGGATGTCTCCCGCCACTTCTTCTCTAAAGAATTTGTGAAGAAACAGATAGACGCATTGGCATTTTATAAACTAAACCGTTTGCATTTGCATTTGACGGATGCGGCAGGATGGAGACTTGAAATAAAGAAATATCCTTTATTGACGGAATTTGCCGCCTGGCGTACTGATGCCAACTGGAAGAAGTGGTGGAATGGCGGACGGAAATATCTCCGTTTTGATGAGTCCGGTGCTTCCGGTGGTTATTATACTCAGGATGACATGAAGGAGATTATTGCATATGCGCAGCAGCATTATATCACAATCATTCCTGAAATCGAGATGCCTGCTCATTCAGAAGAAGTATTGGCTGCTTATCCGCAACTCTCCTGTTCGGGTGAACCTTATAAAAACGCAGATTTTTGTGTTGGAAATGAAGAAACATTCACTTTCTTAGAAAATGTGCTTACTGAAGTAATGGAGCTTTTTCCATCGGAATATATTCATGTAGGAGGCGATGAGGCTGGTAAGGCGGCTTGGAAGACTTGTCCGAAATGTCAGAAAAGGATGCAGGATGAACATCTTTCTAATGTAGACGAGCTACAAAGCTATCTGATTCATCGTATTGAACTGTTTCTGAATGCACATGGACGTAAGTTGCTGGGTTGGGATGAAATTCTTCAAGGTGGTCTGGCTCCTAATGCTACTGTAATGTCATGGCGTGGCGAAGAGGGAGGTATTGCTGCTGTCCGTTCCGGTCATCAGGCAATTATGACTCCCGGTCAATATTGTTATTTGGATAGTTATCAGGATGCTCCGTATTCTCAGCCGGAAGCCATCGGAGGATATTTGCCATTGGAGAAGGTTTATTCATATAATCCGGTTTCAGATTCTTTAACTGTAGAACAGGCAAAACTTGTTTATGGTGTGCAGGCAAATCTATGGGCAGAATATATCCCCACTCCGGAGCATATGGAATATATGATATATCCTCGTATCCTTGCTTTGGCAGAAGTGGCTTGGTCGGCTCCCGAACGTAAATCATGGACAGACTTTCATAATCGTGCATTGAAAGCAGTTGATGATTTGCAAGCGAAAGGATATCATACTTTTGATCTTAAAAATGAGATAGGAAGTCGTCCGGAGTCTTTGAAGCCGATAAGTCATTTGGCTGTGGGGAAAAAGGTGATTTATAATGCTCCGTATAGTCCTCACTATCCTGCGCAGGGAAATACAGCTCTTACTGATGGTATTCGTGGCGACTGGACTTATGGAGATGGATCCTGGCAAGGTTTTATCGATAAAAAGCGATTGGATGTTACCATTGATATGGGTACGGAAACTGCTGTCCATTCTGTCTCTGCTGATTTTATGCAAGTGGTAGGGGCAGAGGTCTTTTTGCCTGAATCTGTCACTATTTCCATTTCTGATGATGGAGCAAACTTCACAGAATTGAAACAATATACTTTTGAAGTAAATAGAAAAGAAGCTATTAAATTTATTAGTATTTCATGGGAAGGCAGTGCTGAAGGACGGTATATACGTTATCAGGCTCGTGCCGGAGAAGAGTTTGGCGGATGGATATTTACAGATGAAATAGTAGTGAAATAATCAGATGTATAATTTATGACTATAAATATTAGATACTTATTAGGAATAGCCCTCCTTTTTTCTTTCTCTGTGATCAGTGCACAAGTACGAACCTCGTATACTTTTGAGAAAGGGTGGAAGTTTACACGTGAAGATAATGCTGATTTTATTCAGCCTGACTATAATGATATCAAGTGGCAATCTGTGGTAGTACCCCATGACTGGGCTATTTATGGACCTTTTGGTATAGATAATGACAGGCAATTGACAGCCATTGCGCAAGACGGACAAAAAGAAGCGATGGAACATGCCGGACGTACAGGTGGTCTTCCTTTCGTCGGAGTGGGTTGGTATCGGCTGAATTTTGATGCTCCCTCTTTTGTCAAAGGGAAAAAGGCTACATTAATTTTTGACGGAGCTATGAGCCATGCTCGTGTGTATATTAACGGTCAGGAGGCTGGTTATTGGCCTTATGGATACAATACCTTTTATCTGGATGTAACTCCCTATCTGAAAGAGGGGACAAAGAATACTTTAGCTGTTCGTCTGGAGAATGAGACAGAATCTTCCCGTTGGTATCCGGGAGCCGGACTTTACAGAAATGTACATCTGGTAGTAACGGAGGATGCTCATATTCCGACATGGGGTACACAGTTAACTACTCCGGTAGTGAAGGATGATTATGCGAAAGTGAATATAAAAACGACTTTGGTCGTACCTTCCGGAAAACAGTTTGATGCATACCGTATAGTGACTGAACTTAAAGATAAGGATGGAAAAGTAGTAACTACTGATGAAAAACAAGGTTCCCGTTTTGATGATAATATCTTCAGCCAGGAACTTGTTGTTAGTCGTCCGGCTTTATGGAGCCCGGAAACTCCTGTTCTTTATCATGCTGTCTCTAAAGTCTATGAAGGCAATATACTGAAGGATGAATATACAACATCTTTCGGTATTCGTACTATTGAGGTCATTCCCAATAAGGGCTTTTTCTTAAATGGAAAGAGAACTTCATTCAAAGGCGTATGCAATCATCATGATCTCGGCCCCTTGGGAGGCGCTGTGAATGATGCTGCTATTCGTCGTCAGATTCGTATTTTGAAAGATATGGGTTGTAATGCGATTCGTACTTCTCATAATATGCCTGCTCCTGAGTTAATCAGAGCTTGTGATGAGATGGGAATGATGGTGATGGCGGAATCGTTTGATGAATGGAAGGCTATGAAGGTTAAGAACGGCTATCGTCATGTTTTTGACGAATGGGCAGTAAAGGATTTGACGAACTTGCTACGTCATTATCGTAATAATCCGAGTGTGGTGATGTGGTGCATCGGAAATGAGGTTCCCGAACAATGGGATGGAAATAAAGGACCTAAGATGTCTTATTTTCTACAGGAACTTTGTCATCGTGAAGATCCGACACGTCCTGTCACACAGGGGATGGATGCGCCGGATGCTGTAGTCAATAATAATATGGCGGCAGTAATGGATATTGCGGGATTTAATTATAGGCCACATAAATATCAGGAGAATTATAAAAAACTTCCTCAACAGATAGTCTTGGGTAGTGAGACTGCTTCTACGGTTAGTTCGCGTGGAGTATATAAATTCCCTGTTACCCGGCAATGGATGAAGAAATATGACGATCATCAGTCTTCCTCTTATGATGTGGAGTCTTGTTCATGGTCCAATCTGCCTGAGGATGATTTTATTCAGCATGAGGACTTACCTTATTGCATAGGAGAGTTTGTTTGGACAGGATTCGATTATCTGGGTGAACCGACTCCCTATTATACAGATTGGCCCAGTCATTCTTCACTATTTGGAATTATCGATTTAGCAGGGCTGCCCAAAGACCGTTATTATCTCTATCGTAGTCACTGGAATAAAGAACAGGAAACACTTCACATTCTTCCTCACTGGAATTGGGAAGGACGCGAGGGAGAGATAACTCCTGTCTTTGTATATACCAACTATCCTTCAGCCGAATTGTTCATCAACGGAAAGAGCCAGGGGAAACGTACCAAAGACCTTTCCGTAACCATTGATAATAGTGCTGACTCTGTTTCCATCATGAACTTGAAACGTCAGAGCCGTTACCGCCTGATGTGGATGGATACAAAATATGAGCCAGGCACGGTGAAAGTCGTGGCTTATAATGCTGACGGGAAAGCTGTAGCTGAAAAAGAACTCCATACAGCCGGTAAACCGGATCATATTGAATTGGTAGCTGATCGTAATGTAATCAAGGCGGATGGAAAAGATCTATCTTTTGTGACAGTGCGAGTGGTAGATAGAGACGGTAATTTGTGTCCGGATGCCTCACATGAAATCAGTTTCAAAGTGAAGGGAGAGGGTAGTTACCGTGCAGGAGCTAATGGTAATGCAGCTTCCTTGGAATCTTTCCAGCATCCGAAGATGAAAGTCTTCAGCGGTATGATGACTGCTATTGTATCTTCGACAGAGCAGCCAGGCAAAATAACCCTTGAAGCTACGGGTAAAGGCTTGAAAAAAGGAGTCTTAATCATTGAAAGCCGTCAGGAAGCTAAGAAGTAAGAAATATCGTTGTAATATGTGTAATTCCTCTAAGTGTTTCATTGCGATACACTTAGAGGAATTTTTGTTTAAGCAGGCAGGAGTTTAACATCTTTGCAGGCAAAATAAAAGCTGTAAAAGTATGTTCTTTTATTAAATTGTATTACTTTTGCATCGTTTTAGTACTGTATCCGTTTCTCTATGAACCTTGGTTCTTATATGGAGATAAGATAAAAAGGCTAAATCCTTAAGAGATGCGCTACTGCTTCATAAATGGATTTCATTTGTGAAAGTCAGGGCGCTTTTGTCTTTTAAGTAAGTGATGAAATAAAAAACAAGGGGTAATGGGTGATAATGAATGATTTGGACAAAGAACGACAAACAGAGGGAAGGAAGGCATGGTATGCCGTACAAACCTTCTATTGTAAAGAAGAACATTTGGGGAAATATTTGGAAAAAAAAGGGGTAAACTATTTTATTCCGATGCGATATATCGAGCATGAGACGCTTGATGGTAAAAAGCATCGGAAACTGACTCCAGCTGTACACAATCTGCTGTTTATCGAGAAAGAATTTACGGAAAAAGAACTATTAGAAAGGGTAAAAGATTGTACTATACCTTTTTTGCTTGTTCGTGACCGGAGTACACGGCGGTGTTATGAGATTCCAGACTGTGAGATGTTGGAATTCCGTGCCGTATGCGATCCTAATTATAAAGGAACTCTTTATGTCGATACAGTAACAGCAGAAGCCCGTCCCGGACAAGCAGTTCGGGTGATCCGTGGCCCGTTTGCCGGACTTGAAGGCAAACTCACGCAATACAAGAAGAGCTATTACGTAGTTGTTACGTTAGCTACTATCGGCGTCATGCTACATATTCCCAAGTGGTATTGCGAAAAAATCAACTAATCATAACATTACGATCATCTGCTCAACACCTTGTTGTCGGACACTTCATGTCTGACCTTTAGAACTGTTTTTTTAATCTCGGAAGGTAATCTATTTATTTAATAAAATATTCATTTTTTTGAGTGGAAGGATATATACCCTGCCACTCAAATCTTGAGTACTAATAACAAATCAATGAAAGGAATTGTTTTAGCCGGTGGTTCAGGTACTCGTTTGTATCCGATCACAAAAGGAGTGAGCAAACAACTGCTCCCTATCTTTGACAAGCCAATGATTTATTATCCTATTTCGGTATTGATGTTGGCTGGTATACGTGAGATTCTGATAATTTCTACTCCTTATGATCTTCCGGGCTTTAAACGTCTTTTAGGAGATGGCTCTGATTATGGTGTACGTTTTGAATATGCAGAGCAACCTTCTCCGGATGGATTGGCTCAAGCATTTATTATCGGAGAAGAATTTATCGGTAACGATTCCGTTTGTCTGGTACTAGGTGATAATATTTTCTATGGTCAGGGTTTCACCCATATGCTGAAAGAAGCTGTGCATACTGCAGAAGAAGAGAATAAAGCTACTGTTTTCGGATACTGGGTTGCCGATCCTGAACGTTATGGTGTTGCTGAATTTGATAAAATAGGGAATGTTCTGAGTATAGAAGAAAAACCTGTTCAGCCAAAATCTAATTATGCAGTAGTCGGTCTTTATTTCTATCCTAATAAAGTGGTGGAAGTAGCTAAAAATATCACACCATCTTCGCGTGGTGAATTAGAGATTACGGCGGTGAATCAGCAATTTCTGAATGATCAGGAACTTAAAGTGCAGCTGCTAGGTCGTGGATTCGCTTGGCTGGATACAGGAACTCATGATTCTTTATCCGAAGCCAGTACTTTTATTGAAGTTATTGAGAAACGTCAAGGGTTGAAGGTAGCATGCTTGGAAGGTATTGCCTTACGTCATGGATGGATTACTGCTGATAAGATGCGTGAGCTGGCCAAGCCTATGCTGAAGAATCAGTATGGGCAATACTTGCTTAAAGTCATTAATGAATTAAAAATGAGTTGTTTATAACCTATAATTGTTCTGATAAGCATAATTAAAATAATTATATAGATGCAAACTTCAGTTTTAATGATTAACCTGTATATGGCAAAAGAGAAAATGTATGTGATTGGTTGTACGTCATCGATCATGCGCGTGCTATTGATGTGATATTTCATAATGGGGGAGATAGCCAAAACTTATACCATACATTAGATTAGCACTAAATAATAATGACAGAACATTCTAGTAATAATAAGCGAATAGCTAAGAATACATTATTGCTATATATCCGTATGATGTTTACAATGGCAGTGGCGTTGTTTACGAGTCGTGTGGTGTTAAATGCACTTGGAATTAGTGGTTTTGGTATTTACAATGTTGTTGGTGGATTTATAGCAATGTTTACTGTACTAAGTGGTAGCTTTTCTAATGCAATTACGCGTTTTATAACTTTTGAGTTAGGTAAGAAAGATTCTCAAAGGTTAAATGCTGTATTTTGTACAGGCGTTAATATTCAGTTGATAATGTCTGTGGTAATTGTTATTGCGGCAGAAATTATAGGTCTGTGGTTTTTGAATTATCACATGAGTATTCCTGATGACAGATTGAATGCTGCTCATTGGGTGTTACAATGTGCTATTGGCGCTTTTGTTTTAAACTTGATAAGTGTTCCATTCAATGCTGAGATTATAGCTCACGAAGAAATGGGGGCTTATGCTGTGATTAGTATTGTTAATGCAGTTCTGCAGTTAATTATTGCATATATGCTGTACTTGTCGCCATTAGACAAGTTGAAAACATATGCGGTATTATATTTGGTTGTTGCATTTATTATTCGTATAATATATGGTATTTATTGCAGGCGTAAGTTTGAAGAATGTACCTATCATTTACTTCTTGATAAAGACATGTTTTCCGAAATGGGTAAATTTGCTGGTTGGAACTTTCTAGGTTCATCAGCTTTTATGCTGAACACGCAAGGCGTAAATATGCTGATGAATATTTATTTCGGTGTGGCAGCAAACGCAGCTCGTGGTATTGCCGTACAAGTTGATTCGGCAGTAAAATCTTTCGCAAATAGTTTTACTACAGCAATTAATCCTCAGATAACGAAATCTTATTCTGCGGGAGAATTAGATTATATGTACCAATTGGTTTGTCGTGGAGCAAAGTTTAGTGCATTTCTATTTCTGTTTATTGCGGTGCCTATTGTGCTTGAAACACCGACAATACTGAAAATTTGGCTTAAAACTGTTCCAGAATATACGATTGTGTTTGTAAGGCTGATAGTGTTTTCTTCATTTGTAGATTCTTTATTAGGAAATTCATTTTGGACTGCTATTATGGCGACTGGTAAGATAAAAGGCTATCAGATAGTCATAGCAATTGTCGGAGTTATGGTTTTTCCTTTTTCATGGTTATGTTTTGGATTTGGTTGTGGTCCTGAATCTACTTATATTGTATACATAATTATTTATTGTATAGCATTGCTGGTTCGTTTGTATTTTATGAAAGTACTATTATATATGCCATTGAGTTATTTCTTTAGAGATGTATTGGGACGTGTAGCTGGTGTTATGTTATTAACATTTATAATCCCATTACCATTACTTTTTGTTTTAGACAGTGGTTGGACTAGATTATCTGTTGTTTGTTTGTGCAGTTTGCTTGTAACATCTACCGTTGTTTATACAATAGGTCTCACACAGAGCGAGAAAGTTACTATTACGTCCAAGTTAAAGAAAATCGTACAGAGGTTTTCATAAGAATATAATTTTAGCAAAAGTCTTAAAGCGGAATATATGAATTTAAATGTGAAAAATGGCATTTCATGAATAATCAAAGATTAAAAATTTTATTATTGGGCGGAACTGGGGCGATGGGAGTACATCTTTCGAAGATATTGAATAATCAAGGGGAGGATGTGTATGTGACTACACGTAGAGAACGTAAAGGTATGGGAATTACTTATATACAGGGTAATGCACATGAAAACGCTTTCTTAAGTGATATTTTACAAGAGTATCATTTTGATGTACTTATTGATTTTATGATTTATAATACATCAGAGTTTGCAGATAGAGTGGATTTGCTGTTATCTTCCGTAGGACAATATGTTTTTTTGTCGAGTTCCAGAGTTTATGCCGATTCGCAAACTCCTATAACGGAAAATTCTCCGCGTCTTTTAGATGTATATAAAGATGAAGAATATCTCAAAACAGATGAATATGCCCTTAGTAAGGCGCGGCAAGAAGATATTCTTCACAGATCTGGAAAAAATAATTGGACAGTTATTCGTCCGTATATTACATATAGTGAAATTCGTTTGCAATTAGGTGTGTTAGAAAAAGAATTATGGCTTTATCGTGCTTTGAATGGACGAACGATCGTTTTTTCAAAGGATATCGCAGAAAAAAGTACTACGCTTACATATGGGTATGATGTAGCATTGGGAATAGCATCAATAATCGGTAAAGAAACAGCATTAGGGGAGGCATTCCATATAACATCAGATGAAAGTCATACATGGAAGGAAATATTGGAACTCTATCTTGATACTGTAGAAAAGAGAATCGGGGTGCGCCCTAAATTGCTGTTACTTGATAAAAGTCCACGTTTAGAATGGGCGGGTGCAAAATGGCAGGTTGTGGTGGATAGATATTATGACAGACGTTTTGACAATAGTAAAATAAAACAATATATAGATACATCGCAGTTTGTGCAGACAAAAAAAGGGCTTATATCTTGTCTCGAATCTTTTCTTAGTAATCCTCAATTTAGAAATGTAGGATGGGGTATGCAAGGTGTATACGACAGAATAACTAGAGAGTGGGTATCATTTGGTGAAATCTCTACAATGAAAGATCATATAAACTATTTGCTTCGTAGAATTTTGTTGCCAAAAAATAAATAATCAATATAAATATCAGATAAATATGAAAGAATATTACTCTGTAGAGCGTAATGTACAGATCGTTATTGCTTTGCTTAAAGCCAATAATATAAAGAAAATAGTTGCAAGTCCGGGCACCACCAATATACCTTTTGTATGTAGTGCCCAAAATGATTCCTATTTTGAAATGTACTCATGTGTTGATGAACGTTCAGCGGCATATATGGCCTGTGGACTTTCAGCAGAATCAGGAGAGCCAGTTGTACTAACTTGCACCGGTGCTACCGCATCTCGCAACTATTTTTCCGGTTTAACAGAGGCTTTTTACCGCAGACTTCCGATTTTAGCATTGACTTCAACACGTCCCTTATCATATATAGGTAATCATCTAGCTCAAGTTATTGATCGTACAGCAGTTCCAAATGACATCGTAAAACTTAGTGTTTTTGCTCCCCTTGTCAAAGATAGTAATGACGAATGGGATTGTCAATTGAAAGTAAACAGAGCGTTGATTGCTTTAAAGAAAGATGGGGGAGGACCTGTGCATATTGACTTGGAAACAAATAGCAGTTTTGACTTTTCTGTACAGGAGATAAAAGATGTATATGCTATACAGTACGTTACAATACGTGACACTTTTCCTATATTACCGAAGGGACGTATTGCTATTTTTATTGGTTCGCATACGACTTTTACACAAGAGCTTACTACAGTAATAGATGCTTTCTGTGAGAGTAATAATGGTGTGGTTTATTGCGATCAGACAAGTAATTATCGTGGAAAATACAGAATAATGTCTTCTTTGCTCGGATGTCAAGATAGATACAAGAGTGTTGCTTGTCATATGGATTTGCTCATTTATATCGGTGATATTTGTGGTGCTTATGAGTCAGTTTTACTTATGCCAAAGGCGAAGGCTGTTTGGCGTGTGAGCGAAGATGGTGTTATTCGTGATCCTTCACATAGTTTGTCGAAGATGTTTTATATGCAGGAAGTAGAATTCTTTAATCATTATATTGAAATGCAGACAGATGAGAAGAACTTATCCTTTTATAATGAATGTAAGAACGACTACAATCATCTTTATTCACAGATACCGGAAGATATACCATTTTCAAATATTTGGTTAGCGCATGAGTTAGCACCCCATATGCCGGAAGGTAGCGTGATGCATTATGCTATTTTAAACTCCTTGCGGGCATGGAGTTTCTTTGAAACGCCCAATACTGTGAGAGGGTATAGCAATGTAGGAGGATTTGGTATTGATGGCAATATTTCTGCACTGATAGGTGCTTCACTTTATGATAAAAACAGTTTGTATTTCGGTATAATAGGTGACTTAGCATTTTTCTATGATATGAATGTGCTGGGTAATAGGCATATAGGAAATAATGTCAGAATATTACTTGTAAATAATGGCAAAGGTATGGAATTTCGTAATTACACACATCCAGCTTCACGTTTTAGCGATACGTTGGTAGACGAGTATATAGATGGTGCTGGACATTTTGGTCAAAAGTCCATATCGTTGGTGCGTCATTATGCTGAAGATTTAGGATATGAATATATCACAGCTTCCAATAAGGATGAATTTAGTAATAAAGTGAAACGGTTTCTTACTTCTGAGATTACAGATAAACCTATGATTTTTGAAGTCTTTACAGAGCAGGTTGATGAGAATGAGGCCTTGCATACAATACGAAATTTGGATAAGTCTACGGATAAGATAGTAGAAAGTATGGCAAAGAAGCTGATTGTCAATGTAGCAGGAAAAGAAGGGCTTGAGAAAGTGAAAAAGATAATTAGAGGTCGGTAATAATGAAAATTGGTATATTGACATTTTACCGTGTGGCAAATTTCGGAGCTAATTTGCAGGCACTATCTACTTATAGTTACCTACGTAAACATGGACATGAAGTGATATTCCTTGAATATGTATCTTTTCAAACAGTATGCTTAAGATTAATCTCACATTACAAGGGTCTTATCAAGCCCAAACGTAGTCATTTCCAGTTGGCGGAACATTTAAAGTTTATTGATAACAATTTGAAGGGGCAAATATTGCATTTGCTTAATACTGATCAAGTAAGGAATGCTATTAAGAAAAATGGAATTGATGCTGTGATAATAGGTTCTGATGCTGTAGTGCAAAATTGGCCATTATTTTCAACATTTAAATTAGGTAGGCGTCGTCCATATTGGATAGAACCATTGCCTTCAGAACGTCGTTATCCCAATCCATTTTGGGGATATGGCTTTTCTGATAATGTACCTACAGCCATGATGTCTGTGTCATCACAGAATAGCAAATATCAGAAATTTAGTAAATATGTACTTAAGCGTATGAGCCGAAGTTTGAATAGGTTGAAGTATATTTCGGTGCGGGATGCTTGGACTAAAAACATGATGCTTGCTGCAGATTCGGAACTTTCGATTGACATTACTCCGGACCCTGTTTTTGCTCTCAATCAAAATATAGGAGAAAAAATACCTTCTGAAGAGGATATTCGTAAGCGTTTTATTCTTCCCGATAAATATGTATTGATAGGCATGCGCGCTCAGACCTTGTCGATGCCTTTTCTTAAAAGTCTAAATGACGCTATGAGAATGGATGGTAAAGAGTGCGTTGCTTTTCCGATAGATGGAGCAATGGCATTTAGTCATCCATTTAAACATTCGATTCCTATACCACTATCTCCACTTGATTGGTATGCGTTGATTAAATATTCGGCAGGATATATAGGAAGTAATATGCACCCTATCGTATCTAGCTTGGCCAATGGTGTTCCTTGTTTTAGTTTGGATAATTGGGGAAGTACAAATTTTTTGGGAAAAAAGGAAAACAATGTTAGTAGCAAAGTATTTGATGTTTTGAAACAATATGGGTTAGAAAATAATTGGACTCAAATAGAAAATAATGTATGTAATGTTACTGTTGATGAAATAGTTAAGAGACTCAATGAATATCCAATTAAACAGGTCGTTACAATTACAGAAGCAAGATATGAAAAATATGAAAAAATGATGGAGGATATAATCGAGTCCTTGTCTGTCAAATAAGTATATTCAGAATCTTTTGAATATTAAAAATGAAAAGTTACAATACTCTTGGAATTATAAAGAAAGCTATCACTATATATATGCTATTTTGTATAGTTATTGAATGTATAGCTTTTCCCGCTCTAGAAAATCTTTTTGGTTGTGTAGTACTATTATATGGGTGGATATTTATAAGCCGAACGGTTTTGAAAATAGATTTTTTATATCAATATTTTATACCATTTGTTACGATTTTCTTTTATGGCATTTGCTTTTTTGCTTTACCATTAGGTGTGACATTGATAGAAGGTAAACCCGTAACTTTCCGTTTTAATGTACCATATATTACATTTTTCAATTTGATGCTTAATGTAACAACTATTGTGTTGGCATTTCATACTTGTCGACGAATATACAAAGAAGGATGGCTTTTAGGTTTATGGAAAAAGCTGGGGTATTTTAAAGCTCCAACAGAAGCTCAAATATGGGCTATGGCTGGAGTAGGTATTCTTGCCCTGCTATACAATATTACTATTCAAGGGACAGATATGATGGAGGCTGAGAATAAAGGTGCTTTTGGTCAGATCATGAGTCAAATGACTAAGTTTGCAATACTTCCAATTGCTATGCTTTTTCCAAAATATTATGGTTGGAAAAATACTGAGGTTCCTCGTACTTCATTGATTGTCTACTTTGCTTTTATAATTTTTTTGGCTATTGTTACTACTAAAAGAACATTGATGTTTACTGGTATCGTTTCATGGGGGTTAATGACTTTCCTGGTCGTTTTACTTGAAAACAAAAGATTGTTTAAAGCGAAAACAAATATATTGATAATTATAGGATTATATTTGGTTACAGGACCTGTTGCAGACTTAGCTACAGCTATGATCTTGAACAGGCAATCGGCATATTCAAGCAAAGCAGGGGAAACGTTTTCTAATATTTGGGAACTTTACTCAGATAAAGAGAAATTACACACTGCTTATAATATGGCATCTTTGTCTAATTCAGACAATGGAGGAGATAATTTCTATGCTTGGAGTGAATATTATGTAGATAATATTTTATTAGATAGAATATGTAATCTTCGAACTCAAGACTTGACACTTGATTATGCCACTAAATTGTGTTATGACAATCCGAAAATGCATAAATATGCTGAGAATTTCTTTATGTTTCAAATACCTACACCTATTTTGGATATTTTCGGGTATAAAACTAATAAATTTGAGAACAATTATACACCTGGTGATTTACTGTCTACAGAAGGGCTTGGTCTTAAAAATATGTATAAAGGATTTCGTGTAGCAGGGGATTCAGGTGTAGGGCTTTATTGGATGGGATATTCTTATTACATTTTCGCATTTTTTATATACGTATTAGTTTTCTACTTCTTTTCTTCGTTGGTTTCTACGAGGATACAGTTTATTATTCCTATTCCCATAATAATTGCTTTAGTTAAGTATATGACTTACTTTAATAATTCTACAGGCATCTTTAGAAGTCTAAATCTGATTCTAAGAAATGGAATACAAGACATTTTATTGTATGTGATATTATTTGGCGTAATTCGATTAATAATTCGTAAATAGATTGTAGTAAAAAAATATGGTAATATGAAATATGGAATAATACAACCAACATACGCTATAACAAATAACAGTGGTGTAATGGTTCAGTGTAAAATGTGGGCGGAAGGTTTAAGAAATCTGGGCACGAAGTCTCGTTAATAAACTTTTGGGATAGAAATGACTGGAAAAGTTTTGATGCGATTATTGTAGTAAGTTTCTCATTAGGATTAAGAGTTTTAATTAAAGATTTATTTAAAAATAATACTAACTTAATTATGGCTCCCATTATTGATCCTAACATACCAGCTTGGCGTTATAAATTTTATTGTAAGTGGTGGGGAAATCAAAAATATTTAGGATTGACATCACGATTCCATGATTTATGGTTGTCTAAAGATTGCTTCAAACTTTGGTTAGTTCGTTCTGAAGAAGAACGTCATTATACTAATTACTGTCTGGAACGCCCACAGGAGATAATAAAGAAGATTCCTTTACATTTTCGTATTCCACCCATCGCAGAAATGCCCTTCAAAGAAAAATTCTGTTTTCACGTTAGTCGTTTGGCTTCTGCTAATAAAAATGTTCCGCTACTTATTGAAGCTGCAAAGAGATATGGTTTTAATTTGAAATTAGCAGGTTATCTTCATGGAGCATCAGAACAAGACTGGCTTAAAAAACTTATAGGTAATGCTGAAAATATAGAATATGTTGGTGAGGTATCGGAACAGGAACTTTGGGACTTATATAAGCGTGCTAGAGTTTTTGCATTACCATCACTTCAAGAAGGCGTTGGAATGGTCGCTTTGGAAGCGGCGGCATACGGGTGTGAGATCGTTTTAACCAACTATGGTGCACCTAAAGAATATTATGATGGTCGTGCTGTGTTGGTGGATCCTATGAATATAGATGAAATAGGAGAGGCCATAATGACTGCGATGGATAAAGATTATGCTCAACCCGAATTGATGTGTTACATGAATGAAAACTATTCAGAAGAGGCCTGTTGCAAATTACTTGATAAATATATTCAGGAGGCTATATCTCAAGAATAGTTTTCTGAATATGTGTCACAATTAATAATTTGTTTGAAAATAATTTCTTCAATAGCTTTTTATAAGAGTCGTAATTTTATTCCAATAAGAATGAATAAACCTACTATTTCAATAATTGTTCCCTGCTATAACGTCGAAGAATTTCTCAACGAAACGATCGAATGTATTCTGAATCAGACCTATCAGGATTGGGAATTACTATTGGTGGATGATGGTTCTAGAGACCTTACTCCTAGGATATGTGATGATTATGCAAAAAAAGATAGTCGAATTAAAGTAATTCATAAACAGAATGGTGGACTTGTATCAGCCCGTAATACCGGATATGATGCGGCAACAGGTGATTGGCATATGTATCTAGATGGTGATGACTGGATAGACATGGATACTTGTGAGAAACTGATATCCTATCTTTCAAGCCATACAGATGTAGATATTGTATTTTGGAAATGTATTCAAGAACTGGGTGATATTTCCATCAGAGGAAAATGGGAGTGGATATGTTCAGAACAAGAGCATATTTACATTGAGGATGAATGTCATGATTTAGCCAAGCATACCCTTATTTATAAAAGTGGCATTGCAACAGCTTACTGTAAACTAATACGGACTGATTATGCAAAAAAGAATGGGATAAGACATGACGACCGCTTGAAACAGGGAGCTGAAGGGTTGGAATTTTCCTTGCGTTCGTTTTATCATGCAAAGAAAGCTCTTTTTGTGAATGAATATTTTAACCATTATCGTTATAATCCTAACTCTATCTCGAAGAAGGTGGATGAAAGAAATACTAGGTATTTAATCGATTGCTTTGATGTGATTCAAGAAGATATCAAGATGTTTTCAGATAAAGATATATTTATAGAACCGCTATACCAGCGAGTGGCTTATGTGGTTTTAGCTATAGCAATGAATACTTATTTCCATCCTGAGAATAAGGATTCTGTATTTAAGAAGATTAATAAGTTTGTAAGAGTAATTAAAGAGAACGATTTATTTTCGACTTCTGTCTTTAAGTGCACTACTACGGGAATGGATAAACAACGTAAGTTGACACTAATGTTCATTAGACTACATATATATTTTATGCTTCCCGTCATCGGTTGGCTAAAGCAATATTATTTAAAAAGAGGAAAGTATAATTATTGACATATCATTATGACTAATAAAAAGTTGGCCCTTATTACTTGCTATTTTCAACCCAATTATGGCAGTCAGTTGCAAGCGTATGCCACACAGTTGCTATTTGATAAGATGAAAGTAGAAAATGAAACAATCTGTATTAATGGGTTGCAAAGTGAGATTAATAAAGCGAAATATCGCTATTTTTTAAGTAGAATATGGGATGTTAATACAGTAATGGATAAATGGGCTACTGTCAAAAAACTACTGGCTGCTCATACTAAAGGAAATGAATATCGTGACAACATAGCTTTACGCAAAGATATGTTTAATAATTTCAGTCAAACTAAATTTCATATATCCAGGGTTTATAACTCGAAACGGGAGCTTACTAATGCTGCACACCAATATGCAGCTTTTGTGGTAGGCAGTGACCAGTTGTGGCTACCTTCAAACATTGAAGCTGATTACTATACATTAAATTTTGTACCAGATAATGTGTCTAAGATAGCTTTATCTACTAGTTTTGGTATATCAAAGCTTCCTAAGCGGCAGGCGCAGAAAGCTGCTAAATTCTTGAAACGTTTAGATTTTTGCTCTGTACGTGAATTGAGTGGACAGAAAATTGTGAAAGATCTTACTGGAAGAGATGTGCCTGTGGTTTGTGACCCGACTATCCTTTTCACTGCCGAGGAATGGGGTTGCATCACGGAAAATGAACGTTTCATTAAGGAACCTTATCTGTTCTGTTATTTTCTTGGTAACAATCCAGAGCAGAGGGAGTTTGTGAAACGTTTTAAGGATAAAACTGGTTATAAGATTGTGCAGTTACAACATTGTGACGAGTATATAAAAAGTGATGTGGAATTTCCTGATTATACTCCCTATAATGTTGGACCTGCCGAATTTGTACAGTTGATTAGAGATGCAGAGTATGTGTTTACGGATTCGTTTCATGCATCCGTATTCTCTCTTTTGTATGAGAAACGTTTTTTTACTTTTAGGCGGTATAATAATGACAGTATTGTTTCTACCAATGGCCGTTTGTATTCGTTGCTATCAATGGTGGGACTGGAGGAGAGACTTTTAAAGGCAGACGAAGACGTGGAGAAATGTATGTTGATGTTGATTGACTATAAAAATGTGCATATAAAATTGGCGGCATTAAGGGAATTTACAAAGCAGTACATAAAAGATGCTTTGTCACAATTGGGTATAGCTTATGATAACTATTAAAGACAAAAGGGAATGTTGTGGCTGTTCGGCTTGTGCATCTGTATGTCCGAAACGTTGCATAACTATGTGTGAAGACAATGAGGGTTTCCTTTACCCATTTGTGGATACGGATATATGTATAGAGTGCGGATTGTGCGAGAATATTTGTCCTGTGATTCATACACAGCCAGATGAGAAGAAGGAGCAGAAAGCTTACTTAGTACAGCACAAAAATGCGCAAGTATTACGTGAGAGTACTTCAGGTGGAGCGTTTACGGCTATTGCTAAATGGGTACTTGATAGAGGAGGTATGGTTTGTGGTGCAGGTTTTGACGCTGATTTTGAAGTGGTACATCAATGGGCAGACTGTTATGAAAACTTGAAGAAGTTTCGTAATAGTAAATATGTACAAAGTAGAATAGGCGATACCTACAGGCAAACGAAGCAGTTTCTTATGGAAGGAAGATATGTCTTGTTCAGTGGTACTCCTTGTCAATTAGAAGGATTGTTTTCCTTTTTAAGGAAATCTTATGAGAAGTTAGTTACGGTGGATGTAGTCTGTCATGCTTGTCCTTCTCCATTGGTTTATCGAAAATATCTGGAAGTACAAAAGAAGAAGATTGGTTCTGAGTTTACAAATGTTTTGTTTAGAGACAAATATCATGGATATAAATATTCTACTATGTCTATTATTTGCCGGGATACTTCTATAAAATATCACGAAGGGATTGATACAGATGTGATGATGCGTGCTTTTTTTGCTAATATGAGTGTTCGTCCTAGTTGTTATCAATGTGCATTTAAAAAGCGTTATCGTAATACAGATTTTACAATATGGGACTGTTTCGATGTTGATAAGTTTAGTAAGAAATTGGATAATGACAAAGGAGTAACCCGTATTTTGGCACATTCAGATTTAGCTAATGTCATATTGAAAGAATCCAAATCTCAGTTAGAAGTGCTGGAGATAAATCCCAATAAAGCTGTAGAGGGTGTGAAAGAGATGTTTTATTCCGTTAGCGTGAATCCCAAGCGTGATGCTTTCTTTACAGATTTAAACATATTGGATACAGAAACTTGTTTCCGTAAATATTTTCCTATAACCTTACGGCATCGTTTGGAAAAGCAAGTTCGTCTGTGGACTGTTCGGTTGGGATTGTATAAACATATGAAAAAACTATTCAAGGCGATTATGGGGAGTCGGGAAATTAAAAGATAGCTACAGCAAAGACTTGGAGAATAAAAATAAAATTTTATGAATATATTATTTATCGGGGGAGCAGGTTTTATAGGATCTAGTTTGGTGAAGCGTTTTATTTCTGATGAAAAGCATTCAGTATTTATTCTGGAACCGGAGTTTGCCAATATATCGAGACTGAAAGATTATAATCTAAAGGTCTTTAGGAATTCTTTGAGTAATATAAATGAAGTAAAGAATATCCTCTTAACTAATAAAATAGAGGTGGTGGTACATTTGGTATCGACACTGATTCCTGGTAGTACTTACGATGATTATATCAATGAATTTAAGAATGTGATATTTCCTTCAATTGAGTTGATGGAATTTTGTGCAAACGAAGACATTAAGTTCGTTTATTTTTCTTCAGGAGGGACAATTTATGGTAATAGAACAACTCTTCAACCGTTTGTAGAAACTGACAGTATGGAACCAATATCCTATTATGGATGGTCAAAGCAAATGATGGAAAATAGTATTTTGTTTAAGAATAGAACTCAGAAGTTAAAGTATCTCATCGTGAGGCCTTCAAACCCATATGGGCATGGGCAAAATCTGTATGGGAAACAAGGATTGGTAGCAGTGGCTATCGGTAAAATTATAGAGAATAAACCGGTGGAAGTATGGGGGGATGGTTCTGCCATTCGTGATTATATCTATATAGAAGACCTTGCCAATGTCTTTTATCAGTTAATAAATAAGGATGTTTACAATGAAACAATCAATTTGGGGAGTGGCAGAGGTTTTTCAGTGAACGATGTACTTGCTTTTTTGAAAATTATTTCAAAGGCAGACTTTAAAATCGAGTATAAAAATGCACGCCCTGTAGATGTTTCCAATATGGTTTTGGATATAGAAAAAATGAAACAGTTTGTGGATGTGGCTTTGACACCAATGCTGGATGGAATTTCTTTGTTTTATCATGAATCTATAAAGAAATAGTAATATGCTAAGAATCGCTATAATAGCCGGTGTACTGCACTCTGGGGGGAAACGTAATTTAATAATGGAGTATTATCGCCACATAGACCGTACAAAAGTGCAATATGACTTTATTTGTGACTCTGATTCGAATGGTATTCCTGAAGAAGAAATTAAATTTTTGGGAGGAAGAGTCTATAAAGTAGCACCTTATAAGAATCTTATTCCACATTTAAAAGAAACATATAAGATTCTTAAAGAGAACCAGTATGAAGTGGTACATGCTTTTGATAATACTCTCAATATATTCCCTATGTTTTTGGCTAGGATAGCCGGAGTTAAAGTGAGGATATCCGAAAGCATATCGAAAGGTGATAAGAATGAAAAGAAAACACTCATTAAATATGTCTTGCGCCCTTTTTCTCATTGGTTTACAAATTGTTATATGGCTAATTCAATCGATTGCGGTATTTGGCAATTTGGTAAGAAGACCTATGATAAAGGAGAGGTCAGTATCTTTAAAACAGTGATTGATGCAGATGTTAATGCTTTTGATGACAAACTGAGAGAAAGTGCTCGAGAAAACTTTGGATGGGAAAATAAAGTGGTATATGGCTTTATTGGCAGATATGTTCCTCAGAAAAATCCACTTTTTTTGATAGATACTTTTAATGAGATTGCAAAGATACAGGAAAATGCGGTTTTGGTTATGATTGGATTTGGGGAATTGGAGAACGAAATGTGTAATAGAATTAAGGAGTATGCGATTACTGACAGAGTGATGAATTTGGGCCGGAGAGATGACATAAAGCAGTTTTATAATGCTTTTGATGCTTTCTTGTTACCCAGTTTGTATGAAGGAATGCCTGTGGTAGGAATAGAGGCACAATGTGCGGGACTTCCGATCTTTTTTTCTAAAAATGTCACAGAAGAAACTACAGCATCTGAACTTGCGCATTACATTGGATTAGAAGTCTCCCCAAGTGTATGGGCTGATAAAATAGTAAAAGTAATTGAAGATTATACGCCTAAACGTAGAAGTTATGCAGAAGAAGTGAAAAAAAATGGATTTGATTCTAAAAGTGAAGCATTAAGAATGCAGAACTTCTATTTTTCCAAAATAAGTTAATTGAATGGATATGATCAGAATGTCTAAAGACTTATTATTAACTATAGCAGACGTAAATATAAAATATTATTTGTCAATATATAAATAAATAATTTATGCAGGAAGTCCAACGTTTCAATAAAGTCCTAAAATTTATTGTCCTTTTAGGGGATGTTCTTTTATTGAACTTGCTGTTATGGGGATTTGAACTGACTTTGGGAAACAGGTTCTATTTAGGCGTTACTTCTTCTCTTTATCAAGGAATGGTTGTGCTTAGTCTCTGCTATTTGGTTTGTAATATTCAGTCAGGAGTAATCTTGCACCATCCGGTTGTCCGTCCCGAACAGATTATGATCCGTGTACTTCGCAATATGGTACCTTTTGTTTTATTTTCTATTTGCTTTTTGTCTCTTTTTCATTTTGAATTTTTCCGTTCCCGATTATTTGGCTTGTATTATGTTGCTTTGATGCTAATCTTAATTTGCTATCGTCTTTCTTTCCGTTATTTTCTGGAGCTTTATCGGAAAAAAGGAGGGAATGTTCGTTTGGTTGTATTGGTTGGCAGTCATGAGAATATGCAGGAGCTTTATCATTCGATGACAGACGATCCTACTTCCGGCTATCGTGTTATGGGATATTTTGAAGATTCTCCTTCCGATTGTTATCCGGAAGAAGTTGCATACTTGGGACAGCCAAAAGAAGCGATTGAATATTTGGAACAAAATGCAGGCAAGATAGCGCAACTCTATTGCAGTCTCCCTTCTGCACGAAGTGCGGAGATTGTTCCGATCATTAATTATTGCGAGAACCACTTGGTACGTTTTTTTAGTGTCCCCAATGTTCGTAACTATTTAAAGCGCAGGATGTATTTTGAATTATTAGGTAATGTACCGGTATTATCTATTCGTCGTGAACCATTGGAACTTCGTGAGAATCGTGTTTTAAAACGGATTTTTGATATAATATCTTCATTGATATTCTTGTGTACTATTTTCCCTTTTGTTTATATAATAATAGGGATTGCTATAAAAATCAGTTCGCCGGGCCCTATCTTTTTTAAACAGAAACGTAGTGGTGAAGACGGTCGTGAATTTTGGTGTTACAAGTTCCGTTCTATGCGAGTAAATGCACAATGTGATGTTCTTCAAGCTACAGCGAATGATCCTCGCAAAACACGTATTGGTGAGTTTATACGTAAAACGAGTATTGATGAATTACCACAGTTTATTAATGTTTTGAGGGGAGATATGTCCGTTGTCGGTCCTCGTCCCCATATGCTGAAACATACGGAAGAATATGCTCAGGTAATTAATAAGTTTATGGTTCGTCATTTTGTAAAACCCGGTATTACAGGTTGGGCACAAGTGACGGGATATCGGGGAGAAACAAAAGAGCTTTGGCAAATGGAAGGCCGTGTGAGTCGTGATATATGGTATATTGAACATTGGACGTTTATGCTTGATCTGTATATAATCTATAAAACAGTCTATAATGCTATTCATGGAGAAAAAGAGGCATATTAAAAGTTTAAATTAATGAGTAATCAAAACAACTAAGTATAAAAGAGTAGATATCTAATTCATCACAGTTATGAGAATATTGAATAAATTGATTTTTGTAGTGTTACTGCCTTTTCTGTTTGCAGCCTGCCAGTCCTACAAAAAAGTACCTTATTTGCAGGATACAGAAGTAGTAAATCAAACAGAACAGAAAGAAAAATTGTACGATGCAAAGATCATGCCTAAAGATCTGTTGACTATTGTAGTGTCTTGTACAAGTCCGGAATTGGCAGCACCTTTTAATTTGACGGTTGCCAGTCCTACAAATTTGTCTGTAGCCAATACTTTGGCTACTACACAGCCTGTGTTGCAAACTTACCTGGTAGATAATGAAGGAAAGATATCTTTCCCTGTATTAGGAGAATTAAAGTTAGGTGGATTGACAAAGAAACAAGCAGAGCAGATGATTGTAGAAAAGTTGAAACCATATATGAAAGAGACACCTATCGTTACAGTACGTATGGTCAACTATAAAATTTCAGTAATTGGCGAAGTAACACGTCCCGGTACTTTTACTATTTCTAATGAAAAAGTGAATCTGCTGGAGGCACTTGCCATGGCGGGGGATATGACAGTATATGGTTTACGTGATAATGTAAAGCTGATCCGTGAAGATGCCACCGGCAAACAAGAAATCATAACTTTGGACTTGAATAAATCGGAAACAATTCTTTCTCCCTATTATTGGTTACAACAGAATGATGTCGTTTATGTAACCCCCAATAAAGCAAAAGCCCGTAACTCAGATATTGGTAACAGCACAAGCCTGTGGTTCTCTGCTACCTCCATTTTGGTGTCTTTAGCCAGCTTATTATTTAATATCTTAAAATAACGTTTTGAAATAATGAAAGAAGAAATAGCAAACGTGAGACAACGTGAAGCTGATGACGAAAAAGTAGATATTCAGGAATTACTTTTTAAGTATATTATTCATTGGCCGTGGTTTGTTGGTGCAGTTTTAGTTTGTCTTATTGGAGCATGGATATACCTGCGTATGGCTACTCCTGTTTATAATATCTCAGCTACAGTCATTATTAAGGATGATAAAAAAGGTGGTAATACAGGCAGTATGGCAGGACTGGAAGAACTGGGATTAAGTGGTCTAACAGGTTCTTCCCAAAATATAGATAATGAGCTTGAAGTTCTGCGTTCCAAGACTTTGGTAAAAGAGGTGGTCAATCTGTTAAATCTGTATGTCTCTTACACAGACGAAGATGAATTCCCTTCCAAGAATATGTATAAGACTTCTCCTGTTCTGGTTAGTCTGACTCCACAAGAAGCAGAGAAGTTAAGTGATCCGATGATAGTTGAGATGTCATTGCATCCACAAGGAAGTTTGGATGTTGGAGTAACAATTGGCAAAAAAGAATATCAAAAGCATTTTGAGAAACTTCCTGCTGTCTTTCCTATGGATGAAGGAACTTTAGCTTTCTTCCAATCACCGGATTCGCTGATGGTAAAGAAAGATACAACCGAAGAATCTTCCACTCAAAATATCCGTCACATTACGGCTAAGATCAATTCACCTATGAAAGTAGCACGGGCGTATTGTGAAAATCTAAAAATTGAGCCTACTTCTAAAACGACTTCTGTAGCTGTGATTTCATTGAAGAACTCTAGTTTGCAACGTGGGCAAGATTTTATCAATCAATTATTAGAAATGTATAACCGTAATACGAATAATGATAAAAATGAGATTGCTCAAAAGACTGCTGAATTTATAGATGAACGTATCAATATTATTTCTAAGGAGCTTGGGAGTACAGAGGCAAATCTTGAGAATTTTAAACGTAATGCCGGTATTACCGACTTGACTAGTGAAGCGCAAATTGCCTTGACCGGTAACGCCGAATATGAAAAGAAGAGAGTAGAGAACCGGACACAAATCAGCCTTATTGAAGATTTGCGAAAATATATAAGAGGAAATGAATACGAAGTTCTTCCGGGTAATATAGGCTTGCAAGATCCAGGATTGGTTGCAACGATTGAACGATATAATGAAATGTTAGTTGAACGGAAGCGCTTATTACGTACTTCTACAGAAAATAATCCTACGATTATCAATCTGGATACAAGCATCCGTGCCATGAAGTCGAATGTGCAGGCGACCCTTGACGGATCATTGAAAGGTTTATTAATTACAAAAGCTGACCTTGATCGTGAAGCAAGCCGTTTTTCTCGTCGTATTAGTGATGCTCCCGGACAAGAACGTCAATTTGTAAGTATTGCCCGTCAGCAGGAAATCAAAGCCGGACTGTATTTGATGCTTTTACAAAAGCGTGAGGAGAACGCCATAGCATTGGCAGCTACTGCAAACAATGCAAAAATCATTGATGAAGCTATCGCTGATGATATCCCTGTTTCTCCTAAGCGTAGAATGATTTATCTGATCGCTTTAGTATTAGGCATTGGCATCCCCGTAGGCATCATCTACCTGATCGGCCTGACCAAGTTCAAACTCGAAGGTCGTGCAGATGTCGAGAAACTGACAACTATTCCTATCGTCGGTGATATCCCATTAACCGACGAGAAGAACGAAAAAGACGGTTCTATTGCCGTCTTTGAGAATCAGAACAACCTGATGAGCGAGACCTTCCGAAACATCCGTACCAACCTTCAGTTCATGCTTCAGAATGACAAGAAAGTGATTCTTGTGACTTCTACCGTCAGTGGAGAAGGAAAATCATTTATCTCCGCCAATTTAGCCATTAGTCTCTCTTTATTAGGAAAGAAAGTAGTGATCGTAGGGCTTGATATCCGTAAACCGGGATTGAATAGAGTTTTCCGTCTTTCGACAAAAGAGAAAGGTATTACCTTATACCTTGCAAATCCGGAAACAGATTTGATGAGTCTGGTACAACCTTCGGATATTAATCAGAATCTGTATATCCTTCCCGGTGGAACGGTTCCTCCTAATCCGACCGAGCTGTTAGCGCGTGATGGTCTGGACAAGGCAATAGAGATCTTGAAGAAGAACTTTGACTATGTGATTTTGGATACCGCACCGGTAGGTATGGTTACCGATACCTTGTTGATCGGTCGTGTAGCGGACTTGTCCGTCTACGTATGCCGTGCCGACTATACTCATAAAGTAGAGTATACATTGATCAACGAACTTGCCGAAGAAAAGAAACTGCCTAACCTGTGTACTGTAATCAATGGCGTAGACCTGAAACGCAGGAAGTATGGCTACTACTACGGCTACGGTAAGTATGGCAAGTACTATGGATATGGCAAACGCTATGGCTACGGATACGGTTATGGACAGGAAAAAGGTGCTAAATCGTAATCCGGTTCTAAGAATAAACCTGAGAATAAACGATAGCCTGTTTCAGTCTGATTGACCACAGTATATCCCCCAAGATATAGTCAGTCAGATATAGCCGACCGCTTGATTTTCCCCAATCAAGCGGTTTGTTGTATTCATCTACATTGACAATATAATTTTTATATCCCATATCAAAGAAAAGCGGGTATCCGGACAACCAGATGCCCGCTTTTTTTGTTATATTTGTATTATCCCTTAAAAAATGATAATTATGAAACAACACTACAGACTTACTATTTGGAGTCTTTTCTTTCTGATCACTTCCAGTGGAAGTGCCTTTGCCCAGAGAAAAACGATCACTCCGATAGACTCTCTGATAACGGTAGGATATGCCACCGGAAGTTTAAAAACCATATCCGGATCAGTGGAGAAAATCACGGAGACACAGATGAATAAAGACCAGATCACGAATCCGCTGGAAGCCATACGCGGACGAGTACCGGGTCTGACCATCCAGCGTGGGACAAACGGTCCCGCCGCCTTAGATGCAGTCCGCCTGCGAGGAACCACCTCATTGACCAGCGGAAACGACCCGCTGATTATCGTCGATGGAGTCTTCGGCGATTTGAGTATGCTTACCTCCATTTATCCTACAGACATAGAGAGCTTCACCATCCTGAAAGACGCTTCCGAAACGGCACAGTACGGATCACGAGGCGCCTCCGGTGTCATCGAAATCACCACCAAGAAGGGCATGAGCGGTAAAACGCAAGTGAGTTATAACGGCATCTTCGGTATATCCACCGTCTATAAGAATCTGAAAATGCTGTCAGCAGATGACTTCCGCCGGGTTGCATCCGAACGGGGCATCTCCATTCTGGACAAGGGAAACAACACCGACTTCCAGAAAGAGATAGAACAAACAGGATTGCAGCAAAACCACCACATCGCCTTCTATGGAGGCTCGAATGAATCCAGCTACCGTGTATCTCTCGGTTTCATGGACCGTCAGGGAGTCATACTGAACGAGGACATGAAGAACTTCACCTCTAATATGAACATGACCCAAAGGATGTTCGACGGTTTTCTGAACTGCGAACTGGGCATGTTCGGTTCTATCCAGAAGAATCACAATCTGGTAGACCTTCAGAAAACCTTCTATTCTGCCGCCACTTTCAATCCCACATACCCCAATCACAAAGACCCCGATTCTGGTTCATGGGACGGAATCACTACCGCCAGTCAGATCACGAATCCGTTGGCATGGATGGAAGTACAGGATCATGACGCCACCTCGCATATCAGTACTCACGCTCGTCTGACTTTCAATCTGATGGACGAACTGAAACTGGTTCTCTTCGGTGCCTATACCTATAATATAGTCGAAAATTCCCAATACCTGCCCACCTCCGTCTGGGCGCACGGACAGGCATACAAAGGCACGAAAAAGATGGAATCCCTCCTGGGTAACATGATGCTGACCTACAAGAAAGGCTGGAAGAAGCATTACTTCGACGCGCTGGCACTGGCGGAACTCCAGAAGGAGACATACACCGGATTCTATACCACAGTCACCAACTTCAATACAGATAAATTCGGCTACCACAACCTGCAAGCCGGCGCTCTCCGTCCGTGGGAAGGAACCAACTCGTACTACGAGCAACCGCATCTGGCCTCCTTCATGGGACGTTTCAACTACACCTATGCCGACCGCTACAGTCTGACAATGACCGCCCGTACCGATGCCTCCTCCAAATTCGGAGCCAATCACAAATGGGGATTCTTTCCCTCCGTCTCCGCCGCATGGGTGATCAGTGAGGAAAAGTTCATGAAACGCCTCCCCGTGATTGATAATCTGAAGTTCCGTATAGGTTACGGTTTGGCTGGCAATCAGAGCGGTATCGACTCCTACACCACGCTGAGCCTTGTCAAACCGAACGGAGTGATTCCCGTAGGAAACTCGGCAGCCGTCTCATTGGGCGACTTGCGAAACACGAATCCCGACTTGAAATGGGAAGTGAAACATACCTTCAATACAGGTATTGACCTTGCCATGTTCGGCAACCGCCTGCTGCTCTCCGCCAATTATTACAACTCCAAAACGACGGATATGCTCTACCTCTACAACGTAAGCGTACCGCCCTTTACCTACAACACCCTGTTGGCGAATATCGGCTCCATGCGCAACAGCGGTCTGGAGATAGCCATCGGCATCACCCCGTTGAAGACTCAGGACATGGAACTGAACATCAACGCCAACATCACCTTCCAGCAGAACAAGTTGCTTTCTCTGAGCGGTATGTACAATGGCGAACTGATTTCCGCCCCCGAATACAAGAGTCTTGCCAGCCTCGACGGAGCCGGCTTTCACGGAGGTTATAACCACATCGTTTACCAAGTAGTAGGCCAGCCGCTGGGTGTCTTCTACCTGCCACGTGCCAACGGACTCGTTTCCGATGGAAACGGCGGCTACACCTATGACATAGCCGATCTCAATGGCGGCGGCGTCAGCCTCGAAGATGGCGAAGACCGCTATGTAGCCGGGCAAGCCGTACCCAAAACGATTCTCGGATCGAACCTCAGTTTCCGCTACAAGCGTTTCGATATTTCAGTACAGATCAACGGCGCCTTCGGACACAAAATATACAACGGAACCTCCCTGACCTATATGAACATGAATATATTCCCCGACTACAATGTGATGCAGGAAGCTCCCGCACGCAATATCAAAGACCAGACCGCCACCGACTACTGGCTGGAAAACGGAGCGTATGTCAATTTCGACTACGTGACACTCGGCTGGAACGTACCGATAGAAAAGGTGCAGAAACTAAAGAAATATGTCCGCTCCCTGCGACTGGCATTTACAGTCAACAACCTTGCGACGATTTCCGGCTATTCAGGTCTTTCGCCCATGATCAACAGTTCGACGGTCAACTCCACTTTGGGGCTGGACGACAAACGCGGATATCCGTTAGCGCGGACTTACACGTTGGGATTGAGTATTAACTTTTAACGGAGGAGGAAAACAATAATGAAAAAGATAAAGCGATATTTGCAGCAGCAAGGATGGTATTTAGATAGTAAATCTCTATATGATGGAAAAGCAACTCTGCTTGGGGGGAATCTGCTTGAGGGGAAGATGAACCTGAAAAAAACAGTTGTCTTTCTTATTGTGTGCATTACCTTCTTCTCGTGCGACAAGTTTCTGGAAGAGAGTCCCAAAGACAAACTGCCGGAAGATGAAGTCTACAACAATATCTCGGATGTATATCTGAATGCCGTAGCCTCACTTTACACCTACATCGGCGGTTATAGCGACAGTCAGGGATTGCAGGGGACGGGTAGGGGAGTCTATGACCTGAACACCTTCACCACCGACGAAGCCATTATCCCCACCCGTGGCGGCGATTGGTACGACGGCGGCTTTTGGCAAGGTCTGTTCCTGCACCAATGGGGAATAGAAAACGATGCCATCCAAGCCACTTGGGAATATCTTTATAAAGTGGTGATGCTGTCCAACAAATCCCTCGAACGAATAGACAAATTCAGTGCTACCCACACAGATGCCGAACTTCCCGCCTATCGTGCCGAAGTACGCGCCATGCGGGCGATGTATTACTATTATCTGATGGATCTGTTCGGACGTGTCCCGCTTGTACTTACCTCATCCCCATCGATGAAAGACGTAGTGCAGAGTGAACGGAAAACGATATTCGACTTTGTATTCAAAGAACTGCAAGAATCCGCCCCTTTGCTGGCCGAAGTCCACAGCAACCAGTCCGGTCCGTATTACGGACGAATCACCCGTCCTGTAGTTGTTTTCCTCTTGGCAAAGCTTGCCTTGAATGCCGAAGTCTATACCGACAACGACTGGACGGACGGCCAGCGTCCCGACGGAAAGAATCTTTTTTTCGAAGTAGACGGCAACCGCCTCAATGCCTGGCAGACGGTTATCGCTTACTGTGACCAACTGCAAGAAATGGGCTATCGTCTGGAACCGGATTACAAAACCAACTTTGCCGTATTCAATGAACCGTCTGTCGAGAACATCTTCACCATCCCGATGAACAAGACCTTGTACACCAACCAGATGCAATACCTTTTCCGTTCCCGCCATTACAATCACGCCAAAGCCTACGGACTGAGCGGTGAAAACGGACCGAGCGCCACTATCGAAGCTCTGGAAACCTTCGGCTATGAAACGGCGCAACAGGACCCGCGTTTCGACATCTGCTATTTTGCCGGAGTCGTATATGATTTAAAAGGAAATGTAGTCCGTCTGGACGATGGAACCATTCTCGAATATTTGCCGTGGAAAGTCGAACTGAATATCTCGAACACTCCCTATGAGCAGACGGCAGGAGCACGCATGAAGAAGTACGAGGTAGACGAAACGGCTACCAAGGACGGTAAACTGATGGAGAATGACATTGTACTGTTCCGTTATGCAGATGTCCTGCTGATGAAGAGCGAGGCAAAGGTTCGTAATGGGGAAGACGGAGATGCCGAGCTGAACGAAGTACGCGGGCGCGTCAACGCTTCCTCCCGAACGGCTACATTAGAAAATATCCTTGCCGAACGACAGCTCGAACTGGCTTGGGAAGGTTGGCGACGGCAGGATCTGATTCGCTTCGGAGCATTCACGAGAGCATACAGCAGTCGTCCGCAACTTCCTGCTGAGAATAATGGATATACCACCGTATTCCCGATTCCGGAAAAGATACGGGTGATGAATACAAAACTGGAGCAGAATCCGGGATATTAGCTCAATTCATAGTAAAATTATGAATAGTTTCATGTGTAGTATTCATATTATTACTATATTTGCATAGTAATTAAGTCCGAAGTGTTATGAGTTACAAATCAATTAAAGACGTTGTAACTATGTTGCAAGAAAACGGTTTTGTACTAAAGAGTCAGAAAGGTAGCCATATGAAGTTTGAGAAAGACGACAAAATAGTTATTGTACCGAATCATAACAGCAAAGGCGTTGAGAAAGGCACTTATTACAGCATTTTGAGACAAGCGGGGCTGAAGAAATAGCCCCCTTGTTCTCTTAATTAAATATAGGAGATAATATGAAAACAGTAGAAGTAATTGTGGAACACGCAGGGAAGAACTTGAGTGCTTATATCGAAGGTGCTCCGGTTATCACTGTTGGAAATGACATGAGAGAGATTGAGGAAAATATGAAGGAAGCGATTGAATTATATCTGGAAGATAATCCCAATCCTTGTGAATTATTGTCCGGAGAATTGGAGTTGAAGTTTAAGATTGATGCTGCTACCTTTATAAACTATTACAGCAATATCTTCACTAAAGCGGCCTTGAGCCGGATAACCGGAATTAATGAACGTCAGTTATGGCATTATGCTGCCGGCGTGCATAAACCGCGCAGGCAGCAACTGGAGAAAATTCAGAAGGGCATTCAGGCTTTGACGAAAGAACTGTCATCCATTCATTTGCTATAATATCCCAATACAAACTAAAAGGCTTCGGCATTCATAACGAACACCGAAGCCTTTATTATATCTCTGTGTGAATGACTATGATCTTAAAAACAGACCCAGCCAAAGAAAGCTAGTCAAAGAAGCTCTTGAACTTCTTGAAGATCTTCTCCTTCACCGACGTACTCGGCTTGAAGTTGTCCGAAGCCTCCATCTTTTCCAGCGTGCTCTTTTCCTCCTTGTTCAATGCTTCCGGCACATAAATGCTGATATTGACCAGCAAATCTCCCGTACCATAACCATTGACATTCGGCAGACCTTTGCCGCGCAGACGCAGCACTTTGCCCGGTTGAGTACCCGAGTCGATCTTCACTTTCACTTTGCCGTCGATTGTCGGAATCTCCACGGCACCGCCCAGTGCGGCAGTCGGGAAACTCAGCAGCAAGTTATAGATCAGATCATTCTCGTCGCGGATCAAGTCCGGATGCGGTTCTTCCTCAACGAGAATCAGCAAGTCGCCCGGCACACCATTATGCTTTCCGGCATTACCCTTGCCGCCCATCGAGAGCTGCATACCTTCTGCCACTCCGGCAGGAATCTTCACCGTCACTACCTCTTCGCCATATACGATACCGTCGCCGCCACACTCTTTACACTTGTTCTTGATGATCTTACCTTCACCGTTACAAGTAGGACAAGTGGTGCGGGTCTGCATCGTACCCAGAATCGTCTGCTGGTTACGGATCACCGAACCGCTACCCTTACAGGTCGGACAAGTCTCCGAACCGCCGTCGCCTTCGGCCCCCGTGCCATGACAGTGATTACACGGCACATATTTTTTCAGTTTGAATTTCTTTTCTACTCCTGTCGAGATTTCTTTCAAAGTCATCTTTACCTTGACACGTAGATCGCTGCCCCGATAGCGACGTTGCTGTGAACCACCGCCACCGCCACCGAAACCGCTGAACCCTCCGAAGCCGCCGCTGAAACCACCGCCGCGACCTCCGAAGATGTCACCGAACATGGAGAAGATATCATCCATAGACATTCCTTCGCCACCGAAACCACCGAACGGACCTCCGTTGCCCGCCGCACCGCTTACTCCCGCATGACCGAACTGGTCGTAACGCGAACGCTTGTCCGGATTGCTCAACACGTCATACGCTTCGGCAGCCTCCTTGAATTTCTCTTCCGCTTCCTTGTCACCTGGATTTTTGTCGGGGTGATATTGGATCGCTTTTTTGCGGTAGGCTTTTTTAATCTCTTCTACTGTGGCGGTTTTTGTCACCTCCAGCACTTCATAATAGTCTCTTTTTTCTGCCATGCTTCTTAACTAAACTAACTTTTGTATTTACTCCCCAACTACTACTTTCGCGCCGATAATACCATAGCAGTTGCCACTTGTAAAT
>PVMO01019506.1_pt1 | contig 42685 bp, 44 predicted proteins | sample 1853421 | NCBI WGS metagenome assembly PVMO01 (sample SAMN08533511, study PRJNA380276) | Human gut metagenome, whole genome shotgun sequencing project.
TATTTTGACTTCACCAGACCGTTGTTTCCTTTTGCCAGCTGCTGTTTCAACATCTTTGCGTATTCCATACGGACATCGTCAAAAGCATCATCCTGAGGACGGATCCGGATGACCTGTTCAAATTCTTTCATGCTGCTTTTATGATTGATAAAGCTCAGCTGAAAATGGATACTGGCATCAAAGTAATTGAGGAAATCACACCAGTTTTCAAAGATTGCATTTTTATCTTCATTCTGAGCCAGCTGGTAGTTGATGTCATAAAAGCGGATACACTTAGAATAAGTTTTTCCCTGTACCCTGCAGATTCCATCTCTTCCCATTTCCTTATAAGCGATCGACTGCTGGACGGACAGTTTTTTCTGCCTGCGTTTTTCCTCCTGCTTTTCTTTTTTCTTTTTCTCTTTTCTGTCTACTTTTTTGTATCCGGTATCTGCGACGGTTTTCTTATTTTTCTTTTTTCGCAACCGTTTTTCCTCCTTTCGGTTTTCCTGCATCCGGAGACTGTCTGATCTGTTCCGGATCTGTTTCATAATAGTTTTCAGTTTCATATTTTCTGACGGGTGGACGAAGAAACTTCACCCGGATCATATGCATCAGAACATCTTCCAGATGCATCCCGTCTTTTTCGTACATGGCAAATAAAAATGCCGGTAACATCAAAAGCACCATGACCGTTGCCGCATTACTGTTTCCCATCACATTACGCAAGAGGAAATAGCTTGGAATTCCCATTGCAGCACCAATCCCAATACAGATCAGCTGTCTTTTGGTCAGGTTAAATGCTACTTTATTTTTTACCTTCGTTAAGTCTTTCGGTACGCTGACATATGCCATGATTTTCACTCCTTCCTATAAATTAGTGCGCGTTAAATATCGACTTACTTAATGATGCTGTCTTAAAGAGGCTGTAACATAAGATCACCGTATAAGCCATAACGCCAAATAATGAAGAACTCAGATTATCTGAATACTGGATACCTGCAACAAGCACTGCATAGATTGCAACGCATACCATCATCAGAAATGCCTGGAAAGCCAGGGCAAAGAGTCCTCTGAAATAATTCGTGCCGATCTGTCCCCATTCTCTGTTACTCAGAGTTGCGAATGGAATCGGCGCAACTGAGGTATATAAGTAAATCTCTATCATACGTCCATACATGATCACTGTGATAAGTACAGACAGGATTCTCATACAGAAGCCGGCAATAAGGGTTTCCAGCGCTAATACAACAAGTTCTCCGATTTCCATACTTTCCAGTGTTGCGGAAAGATCCGTCAATGCCGAAGAAATATCAATGGCGGTACTTCCTCTGATAACACCGGCTGCAGAATTAACTACGTGCTGGCCCACATCGAATACCGCCATTGTGATCGTAAATGTGTTACTCACCAGATATACAGCGATCCACATTTTTACGAAGTACTTGAAAAACATCCAGGTATCAATATCATGCATGTTGTTACGCTCGGTCAGCATAGAAATCAATTCGTAGCAGAGTACGAGTGTGATAATAATACCTGCGATCGGCATGATCACGGAATCCGATAGGTTCCGGATCATACTGAATATGCTGCCGTTCCACCCTTGCGGGGTCTGTCCAACCTGGGTAGCGATCTCACCGGTCTTTTGATTGACATCAGTAAACATCGTGTCCAGGTTGGAAGTGATCATCCCGGTTAAGAGTTCCCTCATCCATTCCTCAATCGCATCAAAAATCTGACTGAACATGGATTTCTACTCCTTTCTCTTAACCAAATAATCCACTCAGAAGCGGAATCAGCTGTGTTCCAATCAGGATAACACCACCACCGCTCATCAGCTGTTTAATTCCCTGGGATTTTGCACCCGGGTTGTCGTTTCCATAACCTTCCATCAGGTTGATTACGCCCCAGACACCAAGACCGGCACCGATTGCAACGACCAGTGTCTGAAGGATATTGATTGCACTGCTAAAAAAAGCCATAATCAAATGTATGAACAAACGCTTTTTCTTATGGTCTGTAAGCGTTTGGCTCTACTCCTTTCCCTTTTATTCAGACCTTTTTATACCCTTATCAGTAGTAGCAGGGTGCTCGAATTCTTTCTTTCATATCAGTCCTCACTTTCCTCAGCTTCAATCGCTGATACGTCTTCTTGTGTTACAGTTACTTCATACATTTCAAATTCTGTATCTTCTGACATCACCAGTCGGTGTGCCAGATATTTTTCGACATCAAACGCATTATTCTTATTAAAATCGGCAAGCTCTTTGTACCGTTTATGCTTTGTGATGTCATATTTGTTGCTTAAAAACGGCCGGACTCCTCGAAGCTGTAAGATACATTTTTCTCCATCCATGACCGCCAGCTCATCTCTACTCATCAGTTCTTTTCCAGTCTTTTGATAGTTCAGCCCATAGGATCGGTTGCTGCCTCTGGTATCTGATGTGTTGTAAAGATCAATGGTTTCCTTTCCCAGGGTTTCTGATATTTCTTTCAGTGTGGAACTTTCCTTTCCGCCCAAGAAAAGAACGGTGTCACAGTTGCCTGTGATCGTCTCAGCAGCATCCTTATAGATAGTTTTCAGCTGAGATTGTGACTGCAAGATGATAGAAGCTGAGATTTCCCTGCTTCGGATCGTAGCAATCAATTTGTCGAATTTTGGAATCTGTCCGATATTACTGAACTCATCAAGAAGTAGCCGTACATGATAAGGAAGCCTGCCGCCATGCTCATCATCCGCCTTATCACAAAGCAGGTTAAAAAGCTGGGTGTACATGATCGCTACCACAAAGTTAAATGTGTCATCTGTGTCGCTGATGATGACAAACATGGCTGTTCTCTGATCACCGATCATATCCAGTTCCATTTCGTCATACGACATGATTTCTCGAAGCTCCTGAATATCAAATGGTGCAAGTCTGGCACCACAGGAAATCAAAATCGATTTTGCAGTTTTGCCGGCCGCAAGCTTGTACTTGCGATATTGCCTTACTGCAAAGTGTTCCGGATTTTCTGCTTCCAGTTCTTCAAACAATTCATCCACTGCATTTTTAAATTCTTCATCATCCTCCCTGGTCTCACTGGCATTGATAAATTCCAACAGAGTAGAAAAGTTCTGTTCTTCCTCTGGTGCCTCATACCAGATGTATCCGATCAGTGCAGAATACAAAAGACGTTCGGCCTTGACCCAGAAATCTTCCGTTGATTTTTCGCCTTCACCCTTGGTATTTGCGATAATGGTATTGACCAGCTTCAAGATGTCTTTTTCACTCCGGATATAATGGAACGGATTGTAATGCATGGACTTTTTAAAGTTGATCGTATTTAATACCTTGATCCGGTATCCTCCATTTACCAACATCTTCCCGCATTCGACGATGATCGTACCCTTCGGATCAGTGACCACATAGGATACGTGATCCGTCATCTGCATAAGGTTGGGCTTCACATAGAATCTTGTCTTACCAGATCCGGAACCACCGATAACGATCACATTCTTATTTCTGGCATACTTCGGAGCTTTTGGTCGGCTGTTCATGGTCAGACGTTCCGTTTCTGTGAGGATGACATTGTTTTCAAAGACCGGATCCATGAAGGGTTCGATATCTTTTCTATTTCCCCATCTGGCCGATCCATACTCCACACCTTGTCGGAACTTCTTTGCATTTTTTGAACGATAGTAGACCACCAGTTTTAATGCACCTGCAACCAGAACACCTACTGCAAGGTCCTGCAAAGCGACACTTGGCAGCCAGCTTAAAAATGCCAGTCGGAAATTGACTAACATCACGCCAAGTCTCTGGACCATGCTTTCTCCCAGGCAATGCCGGTACAGCCAGGATCCTTTATCTGCTACATAGAAAATAAAGAAATATGGGAGATTTAAGATCACCAGCCGTTTGACCTGGATCTTCTGTAATTTTTCCCGGATCATCGTTCCTGACCTCTGGATTTTTGTCTCTGCTTCACACGCTGGCGGTGCTTTGCTTTTCTTTCTACAGATTTCTGCAGTTTCTTTCTGACGGATGGTTTCTTCGACTGTTTCTTTTTCAGTTCTACTCCGGCATATTCCCGGAAAGCCGCTGTCATCACATCCACATCTTTGGCCTTAAAGAAGACCAGAAATTTCGGTGGATCCGCACCAACCTCTTTTTTCAGGCTGTAATCAATGCCGTATTTTCTTGCCACACGATCAAAAGATTTGATATTTTCATCTGTGATCTTTAAGTTGGAAAGCTGTACTCCCTGTGCATTCAGCTGCTTGATGGTCTGCTTTCCATGTGGCTTTTTCTTTTCAATCTTTTTTCGGGCTTTTTCCCTTCCTTTCTCCTGAGCTCGTCCGGTCTTTTCAGCCATTTTCACCTGCGTTGCTTTCTGTTTCCTACGGTTGTCCATTTCCAGGAACTTCCGAAGGGCTGCTTTTAGCACACTGGCAGTGATCTTGACTCCCTGGATGCTCAGGCTGATCACTTTCTGATTTACTTCTTCCTGCAATTACCCACGTCCTTTCTTTCCTTTCATCTCAGAATAAAGACGGGCAATACAATATCCGATGCATGGAACATGTTTTCCATACGGACAGCCACCACATGGTGTTGTTTTTACTGCTTTTTTCTTTTCCGGAAGCAGATAGTGGCACTGTTTCAAGCTACAGCCTTTCTTTTTTCCTCCCCACCAGTAACAGTACTTGCAGGACCATGGCTTTTCTTCGCTGTACTTTCTTCCCTCAATAGCTGCATTTGGTTCTATGATCAGATCTTTATTAGTCTTCATTCTGTTCTTCCTCTTTTCTCATGATTTCTGTCAGTTTTTTCTCTGCCTGACTTCCGGCAGCAATGAGACAATACAAAACTGTAAATATTGCCGCTGCTCCCAGAAGAGCAACAAAAATAATGATATTTCTCATGGTTTCTCCCATCTAAAAAAGCGTCCACAGATTCCTTTCGGTTTCCATGAACGCTCATTCTTATTTAATTAGTGTTTCTTTTTTCTCATAAATGCAAGGGCTCCTGTACCAGTCGCACCAATGCCGAGAAGCATAAACCACAGCCACAGATTGGTGTTATCCCCAGTCTTTGGTGAATCACTGACAGGTTTTCCACCTTCCGGTGTCTTTTCTGCCGGTTTTTCCTCATCTACCATGGTTACATGCTGTACTTCACTGGTATCCTTTACTTCGAATTCCACATCTTTTGCAACCAGATAGCCATCCGGTGCTGTTTCTTCACGGAGAGTGTATTTTCCGATCGGAAGCATTTCGATGTAATGTGCTTTCTCTGTACTGGTCCAGCTTTCCACAACTTTTCCATCCTGATCAAGGATTGTGAGTTTCGCTCCCGGAAGTTCTTTTCCGGCGATATCCTGTTTGGAGATTTTCACCTTCGTTACATCATCCTTCATCTCAACTTTCTGCACATCGGCAGTATCTTTGATCGTGAACTTCACGCTTTCAGCTGTCACGTAACCATCAGCAGGTTTTGTTTCAACCAGTGTGTATTCTTTTCCGACAGTCAGCTCACGGATCACATGTGCTTCTTTACCGGAAGTCCATTCATCCACGATATTTCCATCAGCATCTACCACTTTCAGCTTACATCCTGGAAGTTCTTTTCCGGTTGTCAGACTGGATTTGGTAAATTCAACGACGGTTGGCTGATTATCAAAGGTAAAATCATAAGTGACTGTCGGCTGATCCTCACCTGCATACTCAAAGGTAAATTCCTTTACTTCATCGTTGGTTACGAATCCGTCCGGTGCATAGAGCTCTTTTACATAGTAAGTTGCTCCTATTGGAAGATCTGCAACAAATGTGATCTTTCCTTCTTCATCCGTAGATTTCAGTTCAATGATCTCATCGGCTTCGATCAGGACTTTACCTGTTGTCTCAGACTTAATGTCTTCTTTGGCAAATAATCCAAAGATAGCGCCTTCCAATGTACGGTCAGAATCTTTTTCTTTCTTAAGTACAGTGACTTCTACTCTCTGGCGGTTGTTCTGCCAGTCTTTGTCATAGACTACAACTGGTGTATTCTGATCCACGTAAGTCAGATCTACATGACGGATCTCACCATCCAGTACATGACCGTAAGCAGTTCCTGTTTCTTTCACATAGTATTTACCAAGTGGAAGATTTTCCAGTTTTGCAATACCGGTTTCATCTGTCTTGATCGTTGCAATCAGTTCATCCTTTTTATAGTAATCGTCACTGACGCCATCGGCAGCCTTAATGTCTTCCTCAGCATAGACTTCAAACGTAACATCTGTCAGTTTTCCGGTTACATAGTTGAAAATGTGTTCCACCACACCTTTGACCTTATCGGCCAGTGTAACAGAATCCAGAAATTCTCCCTTTTTGTTGATGATGAGTTCACCAACCGGTACCTCGTCCTTCATTTCCACTTTCTGAACCTCTCCGGTATCTTTGACTGTGAATGTCACATCATTGGCTACCAGATAACCATGCGGTGCAAACTCTTCATGTAGGGTATAAGTCTCACCCACTTTCAGATATTTGATCACATGCGGTGCATCTTTGGAAGATGTCCAGCTATCTACTACATTTCCATCTTTATCCGTTACTTTCAGATAAGCTCCATCCAGTTCTACACCGGTTGTTGCATCTGATTTTGTGATCTCAACAGTTGTCGGCTGGTTCTTCTTTACGGATTTTAATGTTACTGTCTGTACATCCTGCCCCTGATAAGAAGCATCAAATCTCAGTACTTCATCCGAAGATACGAATCCATCTGGTGCTTTCAGTTCTTTTACATAATAGCTTCCAAGTGGAAGATCCAGTGTACATGCTGCCTGACCTTTTTCATCAGAAGTCATTTCCTGTAAAAGAGTATCTGCTTTGACGATCACTTTTCCATCTTTCGTCTGAATGTCTTTTGCATTGTAAATACCGAACACTGCTCCGGCTACTGTATTGCCTGTCTCAGCATCCTGTTTTTCGACAGTAATCGACACTTTCTGTCGTTCATCTGTGACAGAGATTTCTTTCTCGATCACTGCAGTATCCTGATCCGCATAAGCAAATTCGACATTTTCCGGTACAGTATTTAACACATAAGTGTCCGGTGCATTCTTCTCTTTAACATAGTACCTGCCAAGTGGAAGATTCTTTACGGTTGCATAACCATCTGCATCCGTTGCGACGGTTGCTACCAGTGCATCCTTTGCAAAATACAGAGTTCTCTGTCCATCTGCATCTACCTGATGATCGGCAGTATAAATATCCTCTGCCGCATAGACTTCAAATTCAGCACCTGCAAGTCCAGCCATTTCATACTGGAAGTCCTTATCAAATCCCTTTAACACTTCACCCTGTTTATAGATCTTTAACTGACCTTTGACCGGGGCATTGGTATATTCCACATCAATGACTGCATCTCCTGTGACAGGATCGGTCAGATAAGCAGTATCTGTATCAACTGCAACTGTCACATAGTTTTTGGATATTGTGTACCCATCGGGTGCCGTCACTTCCTCAATCCTGTAGTTACCAGGTTTCAGATTTCTCGGCAGTACCAGGTATCCTTCCTCATTTGTGAAATAGGATTTGTGTACCGTTGGCTTCGGATAGGATGTTGTCTGTTCCACATATTTCTGATTATCCAGGTCGTATACCTTGAACTCAGTATTAGCCAGGAGTACAGATTTCTGTGTTTCTGCATCCTTTTTGATAATCTTTAATTTTGCTTTGAATTCTTTATCCAGAAGCACTCGCCATGTCTGCGGTGTATCCGGATGATTCTCTGTGATCTTCACTATAAAATCATCAACCGGTGCATAGTTGTGTTTGCTTGTGGTTTCTCTTACCACATAAGTTCCATATGGAAGCGGAATCGATCTTGCATATCCTTTTTCATCGGTAAACATTTCTGCCTGGCCATCTGCAGTCAGTACAACTGGTCTGGCTGAGTCAAAATCATAACTTCCATCTGCTTTTACTTTCAGATCACTGACAAGCCATGCTGAAAAACCAACTCCCTGCAGAAGATCTGCATCGGTCTTCCCGTTGTTTGCTGCCTTGATGATCTGAAATGGCTGTTTGATGACCGTTTCTTTACATACAGAAGTTCTTTCTACTGTCGGAACAGTAGCACCTTCGTAAGTACAGTCCACCTCATGTTCTGTCGGATCCAGTACGTATCCCACCGGAGCACTAAGCTCTTTCAGATAATACTTTCCAAGATAGAGATCCGATACAGAAGCTTCGCCATTCTTATCCGTTGTCAGGGATGTGATCAGGCTGTCTTTCTTATGGATTGTTCCGGTTCTTCCATCCGGATGAACAATATCTTCCCTTGCATAAAGGCCATATACTGCACCTTCCAGCGTTGCATCACCCTGTGCTGCATTCCCTGTCTCAGCATCCTGTTTTGCAATGTTGATCTTTGCATTTACACGTTTGTCTGTTACATTTTTGGTCGTTGTCTTTCCGATAGCAAGAGTCACATTATAAGACTTTGTATCGATCTGATACCCTGTTGGAACAGAGATTTCTTTCAGATAAACAACTTCCTGTGTTTTCTCCATTGTGAGCTGTGAAGCACCATTCTGATCAGTTGCAGGCATCTCTGCAATCAGCTTTGTACATGCAGCATCGGAATAGATCCCGTACACTGCACCAGCCAGTGCATTTCCTGTATCCTGATCTTTCTTTACAATGGATACTTTGCATTCTTTTGTCCAGGTTACTTTAAAATCCACATATTTCTCATTTCCGACACCTTCACCGAAAACAAGAGCCAGGTCCTGTGTCCCAGATCCTGTTGTGATCTTATAGGCTGAATATTCCTTATCAATACTTCCTTTCATCTTAGAAGAGAAAGTAGCACTGACATTTTCTGCCTGATTAAGTGGTGCTATCAGATAGAACTTTGTACCACCGGAAATCTCCACATTAGCCCCTGCAGCACTTGTTTTTCCGGTTGTCACATTTACAAGCTTTACACCGCTTGGCAACTTAAATGTGATTGTCTGCAGTTTATCTGCTTTGAATGTGATTACGCTTGTTCGCTGGCTGTTTCCTTCCACATAAGCCTTTACATTAGATTCAGAAAAGCTCATATCTACAGACGGAATGTCCGGCATATTTACACAATAATTGTAAAGTTCCATTGCCAGGTTCTTTCCTGTTGCATTAGTTCCGGATGCCCAGTCACTGGATCCATTTGCATAAGCTGCTGCAAGATGGGTAATGATGAATCTCTTTCCTGCCGGAAAATCCGGATGTTTCTCATCGAAGAAACCATTCTCATCACTTGCTTTTGTTCCGTAATAGCAGACCTTTGCAAGTGTCTTTCCATCGGCAAGTTTCTGGATCGTATAAGTTCCATTTCCCGGTCCTTTTTTCGATGGTTCAACACAGTATGCTGTCGCATTGATGCTTCCCCATTTCACATAATATGGACAAGTCAGATAAGAACCTAATCCATAGTCTGCGTAATAGTACCAGGAGCCGGCTGTAACTGTGACTGATTTTGTTCCTGTTTCACCGGAAGCAAGCATCATTGGCATATCAAAAGTAATACTTTCGCCTGCTTCAAGATCTGCAAGAGCAACTTCCTGGTCAACAGCTTCCTGCATAACCTCTGAGAGTGTGATCCCTGTTTCCGGATCAACGGTCTCCTGATCCTCCGTTGCTTCGATCTCTGCATCAAATTCTTTTTCTGTCAGTTCTGTTTTGCTCTCCGTGTCAGCAGCATCAGTTTCCTCTGTAGACGAGTCAGCCTCAGAATCCTCTGTTTCTGTCTTATCGGAAGAACCAGCATCCTGATCAGAAGAACTTTCTGACTGCGAATCTTTCTGTTGATCCGCTTCTTTTACCACGATCTTTCGATTGATCTGGTAGGTTGGGTGATCCGTTGTCTGTGGTTCTACATAATAGACTGCCTTATAGGAATTGGCATAATCGGTAGAAAAATCATTCCCGTCCGTATCTTTTGCTTCCTGAAATGTAACTTTTACTTTGCTGTCATCCTGAATCGTAAGACCGGTATAATCACTCTTTACATCGAAATTGTCTCCAACCTTGATCTCATAATCCTTTGCAGTTACCACTTCATCTTCATCCAACTGATCCTTGATCTCCTCATAATACGGAATCTTTTTTACAGATCCGGCATCATCAGAAGCATAGGCAACAGCGGGAGAGAGTACCGTTGATAGAACCGTTACTGCAGTCAGTAAACCGGACATCACCCTGCGTGCTTTCTTTTTCACGTTCATTCTCTTAAATCCTTCCTTTCTGATTTTTTTGTGTATGGTTATCTGTTCGTGTCTGCGTATTATCTTTTATACGAAGATGATCGCCTCCTTTCCTGAAATTTGCGCTATTTGGGACAGTCAGCACAAGCTGAGATAACAGCACAAATATATGGCGGTACCTGTTTGTCACAAATACCGCCACATGATTTCTACTGTCATCCTCTTTTCAGATTCAGACATTTTATTTTGATTTAAGATTTAAGCGTTTTCCTGTTTTCTTTCCCGGATCCGTTCCTATATCAGTTTCCATCTCTGATACGTTTTCTTCTGGCAGACACGCAGCTTTTCGCTCTATGCATGTTCAAACCAAATATCACTCCGGGCAGGCTATTCATTTTTCAAGGTACATGAAGGTGTTCTATGCAAACCCTTCATATAACGAAACGCTCAGAGCCTGTTTTACAGTGGTCTAATTCAATTTTTTTGAAATTTTTTTAAAATTCTTCGTTTTCCGCCTTTTTTTTCATCGTTTTTAATGCCCTGTTCAGGAGGTCATTTACACTCTGCTGTTTGATTCCCAGATAATCTGCGACATCCTGCTGACGCATTTCTTCGAAATAAACCAGATTGAGTACCATCTTTTGCCTCTCTGTCAATTCCTTGATCAGCGCATGCAGAATTTCTCTGTCGATAACATCGTCAACAAAATCTTTTGAAGATCCTCTCATAATCTCCGCATCATCTGTAACATCGCTGTTAGAAAATACACCATGATTGGTGCTGATTTTGCTCTGGCTGTATGCCATACGGTCTTCAGCCTCCATCAGCAGACGGATATACCAGTTTTCATTATCAAAGAACTCTTTATTGAATTCCTTGTTATCGCCAGTTACACTCACATATTCATAGTCATCACAACTATGAAGCGGAAATACGGTTGATTGATTTCCCGCTGTATAAAGCACATATCCGTGATCATAAACAGAGATCGTTGTATCTGCATTGATCATTTCTTTTACTACAACTTTGTGTTCTTTCAAGGATTTCACGCTTGGGATTCTTTTCTCCATATCAGCAACTTTCACGATTTTCTTCAGTTCTTTTAATGTCAACATAATGACCACCTTTCTGCCTTTCGGCTCCGGGTGGTTCTTTCCATCTTTTATGAAATTTCTGCACAGACATAAAGGACTGCAGCACAAGAGGTCACGAACTCACCCGTTTTTTTTGAACGGGAGTCCGCGACTCCTTGATAACGCATAATCTGCTTACATAATTAGTATGTTAGATTACTGCTCATTTTGGGATTTGCACTGAATGCACTCTGATTTATTCTCTGCTTGCTGTTTGCGAAACATGGAATAATCGCCCATAGCATCGTAAGGACAACGCCTTACAAATTCCTGGTATTCGATTTCGGTCATCTTTGCTTCCTCCTTTGTGTCATATTATCAAAATCTCTATTTACAATTTTTTTTGCAAAAAAGAATTCAACCTCTATATAACGAAACGCTGAGAGCCTGTTTTACAGTGGGGTACGACAAAAAAATTTAAAATTTTTTCGAAATACGTCAAAAAAGCCCGACAAAACAAATACTTCAACAATCTCCAAAACCAGAAAATACTTCTGATCTTGCAGTGTATCCGTAAATGTTTTGCCGGGCTCTTAGTGATTCCAGTCAGGTTCAGCTCCTTGACAAACTCTTGCTGTCTGGTGCGTTCTTGATGGTTCCTGCCAAATCCAACGCTTACTACAGACAGCTCATTCTATTCTGTTATGATCCCTGATTCATCATCTTTCGGGAATACGTCCGCATCCTGGACTTTAATTGTTCATCTCTGATGTGGATCGGACGAACCGACACCATATCATCCTTTACAAATATCTCCAATGTACTGCGACATTTTTTGCACTCCACTTCTGAATCGCTTTGTGCGCTCTTTTCAATAAATGCTCCGCATACAGAGCAGTGTACATGCCATTTAATAGCACCTGATCCCATATAGGCTTCCTCCTTTAAGCAATAAGATATTTCTCCATTTATTACTCAACGGACCAAAGGGAAATCAAATCCGCCTTATGAGCATCATGCCATCCATTCCGTAAGTGCCAAAGCTGCACGAACAGCACGATTTCTATTCTGATCAGATCTGCTTTGTCGATCTGTGCATCCTTTTTTATCCTTCCACCAGCTTCCACACACTCTTTCCGGTATAAAAAATTCCGCTGTGATTAATTAACATGATATTTCAATAGTTTCAAATACATCACCAGTCAGATCACAGATGTCCTGGATCTGAATCTCGGTATCATTAATCCGTAAGTGGACTAATGGATCAAAAAATTCTACGGTTCCAGATAATGTATGGTACTGACCAATTAATGGATTCTTCCATGACTTTTGAAAATAAGTTGCCTGTATCTTCATTCCATATGCCAGGATCCTTAATTTCATATCCAACTCATTTTTCTTTTCCTCAGATAAATCTCTTTTTGGTTCATAAATGATTTCCTGTTGCCGGATTGTTTCATCCAGTCCACGAAGTGCCGCAAATGGAGCAAACTGTTTTGCCCTGCGTCCTACATCCATGGGATGTCTCCTGGAAACCGGTCTTGGTAAATATAAATACGGTTGATATGCACTTGCCAGCACTTTTTGCACCTCCTCTAAGCACGGTGACCACCTATTTGCTCATTGCGTTCTCTATAAGTAGAACACTCCAGCAGGTTGGATCCCCGCATGATCGCATTCTTTCCATAACGCTGCTTTACATTCAATACTGCTTCCTGTAAATGCCGTTCCTTATCGGTCTGTTTGGGATCATCAAACAGGCTGTACTGCACATAACTTTCAGGAGCAACCCTGTTCGCACACACCTCGATTCTTCGGATTCCGGTATATCTGTCTGCAATCCTGAGATATAAATCTTCCACTGCATCTATGATCTTTTTGGAACTGTTACTTTCTCTTTCGAGTTTTACGGTTCCTTTGGATGCCTCATGCTCATACCTGTGGTCATAGGCGATCCATAAGGTGAGAGAGCTTGTTACCAGTCCTTTTTCAAACAGATCCAGGACCAGATTATCTGTCATTTCCCTTACGATCACAAGTGCTTCGTCAAAAGAATAATTTCGCATCAGCACCTGACCATTTGAAAGGCTGTGTTCCTCCGAATGATAGTTCTTGATGTCACTCATCCGGCATGTTTCATATCCCCATGCATGATCGATCAACAGCTCTGCATCAATCCCAAACATCTTATACAGCCAGTCTTCGGATCTTAAAGAAGCCATTGCAATATCGCCCATTGTATGGATTCCATAACCGGCTAGTTTTTTTTCAGTCCGGGATCCAATCCTCCAGAAGTCACTTAATGGTTTATGATCCCATAGCTGCTCTCTGTAAGAGAATTCATCCAGGATTCCAATATGGTCATCCACATGCTTTGCTACAATATCCATTGCGATCTTAGCAAGATACAGATTGGTTCCCACACCAGCGGTTGCAGTGATACCTGTTTCCTCCATAACCTCCTGCATAAGCTTTACCGCCATTTCTTTTGCAGTGAGATGATAAAGCTGCAGATAGTTTGTCACATCAATAAAACACTCATCGACACTGTACACATGGATATCTTCTTTTGAGACGTACCGCAGATAGATTCCATAGATCTTTGCGGAATAATCCATATACAGCTGCATCCTTGGCATGGCTGTGATGTACTTCACACAATCCGGTATCTCATGGATCCGGCACCGGTTCTTGATGCCAAGAGACTTCATAGCCGGAGTGATTGCCAGGCAGATTGTTGACTTTGATCTGGTCGGATCTGCAACCACCAGGTTTGTTTTAAATGGATTCAGCCCACGTTCTACGCATTCTACAGAAGCATAAAAGGACTTCAGATCAATACAGATAATAGAAGTCTGATCCTGACTCACATTGCCACCTCCCATACGTCTTTCCTCTTTTTGTAACATGTATCCCATTTTGACTATCAATGATTGTCTATCCTTCCTGTTTTCATTGAATTACAGGAAATTCATTTCACATATCCATTGACAAAAGAGGAAATATTGTGTATCTTATAGGAAAGATGTTTCCCTTATCTGTGATTCACATTATAGGAGAGATATCTCCCTTTGTCAAGATTAATTTTTATTTTTTAGGAGACACATTTCCCGTTTTGCCTTGAAGCGGCTAATGAAACTTATAAGACAAGGCTTAGAAAGAGGTATGTTTATGACATTCGGTGAAAAAGTAAGATAATTAATCAAGAAATATGGAACCCGAGATCCATTTGAGATCATGGATCAGATGAACATTGTGGTCGGTGAAACTTCCAGATATAAGACACTGAAAGGATACTGTTTTATGAGCTGTAAGACAATCTATGTCATGATCAGCAGTTTCCTTTCAGAAGAAGAAAAGATGATCGTTGCCGCCCATGAATTAGGGCATATCATCCTGCATCGTTCCCAGCTGAAAATGGCTCCAATGCAAGATGATACACTCTATAATATGACGGATAATACAGAATACCAGGCCAATCTGTTTGCTGCCGATCTTCTGATTGATGATGAGGAGATTGAAGATATGGTTCAGAACGAAGACCTGGATTATTTCGGACTCTGCAGCTCTTTGAATGCGACTCCGGAACTCATGAGCTTTAAACTATACAGCCTGACAAAACGAGGCCAGGCTTATCATATGCCGATGGAGATACAGAGTAATTTTCTGGCGAAATAATAGCGGATAAGATTATTCTACAATAGAAAAACTATAGATTTATCTCACTGAAAGGAGGATCATTTATGTCAAGACATCATATAGAAAAGGTAACTTGTCCTTCCTGCCATCATGAGGGAGATTTTGAGCTCTGGGACAGTATTAATACTGCACTGGATCCTGAAATGAAAGAGAAGGTACTTAATCAATCTATTTTCCTTTATACCTGCCCGAGCTGTGGAGAGACCTTTCGTTTAAACTACTCCACACTCTATCACCAGATGGAAGATCTTGTCATGATTTATCTGGTTCCTGAATCAGAAGTAAAGAAGACATATGAAATATTTTATGAAAAAAATGCTTTGGCTGATTATCGTACCGAAAAGTACTTATACCGGATTGTGACATCAGCAAATCAGCTCGTTGAAAAGATCCAGATCTTTGATGCAGGTAAAGATGACAGGGTAATGGAACTTGTTAAATTACTTGCGACAGATTCTATTCTCAAAAATGATCCCGATATAGAATTTGATGAACTGCGCTTTGCTGTCGACGACGACGGAACAAATATTCTTGTAATCATTAATAAGGGTGAGATTACTGGTGCAGTTGACATTGACAATATGTATGAATTTGCTTCTTCACACTGCAATGATTTCAAGGATCTCCGCGATGATGATGAAATAGTTATCAATAGGGAGTGGATCCTTAACAAACTTGCCGAAGCAGAAAACGAATAGTATATTTGGTGGCTACACCCCCAAGCCCCTGTAGAATAAATAACGCCAGTACTGGATATCAAAAATCCCGCACCGGCGTTATTTATTAAAATATTTTGTTTTTTAATCTTCAACACTCTCTACTGAAACTTCTTTTTTCTTCCTACTTTTACCAGAAATCATCTTGTGTCCTGTATAAATAGCCATAATCATGCAAAGCAAAGAACTTGCTGCAAAGTACTTATGGCCTTCTTTTGATCCCTTATAACCTGTATAAAAAGTTCCAAGCATTGTAATCAGTGCACCGATAGACCAATATTTATGTGATTTCATTCAGATACCTCCTGCCGTTTTTCTTAATCATATACCTTTTAAAAGATATATACAAACTGGTATTTTGAATCAATCGACAAGCAGCTCGGATCTTCCACTATAAATTCATACCTTCAGCAAATAGGATATGGCAATAAAAATATATCCGGAGATTTCTCTTCCTACTGGATGCAGTCATCCTTAAAGATTTCACCAGTAGAACAAGTTGAACTTTTGAAAAATTTATATCGAAACAACTTCAACTTTACTCCTGCTAATATTCATGCCGTCAAAAATTCCATCCATCTTACCGCCTCTGAAAATGGAGAATTTATGGAAAAACCGGAACCGGACGAGTGAACGGGCAGGATATAAATGGCTGGTTTATAGGTTTTATAGAAAGCCAAAATAATACATACTTTTTCTCCACAAATATTCAAAGCGAACAACGTGCAACTGGTAGTAAAGCATCAGATGGTGCTTTATCTACTCGTATTGATTCGTCACATAAATATAAGCATCTTCCAACGTTGCAGGAATTGACATACACTCCAATTCTGGCTGTATTTCAGAAATCACTCTTAACTGCAATCCCCCCTCAACATACTGTTTAGATGTAATACGATACTTCTGTTCCACTTCTCTTGCTTTTCTCTCATCAGGTACTTTGCAAATCCAGATTTTCCCCTGTGCTTCTTCTGTCAAATTCTTCATAGAACCCGCATACAGAAATCGACCTTTATGCATAATTGCAAGCTGATTGCAGGTGGCAGCTAAGTCTTCTACCACATGAGTTGAAAACAAAACCGTTCTGTTTTCAGAAAAATCTACTAACAAATTGCGGATGCGAATACGTTCCTCCGGATCTAAACCGGTAGTTGGCTCATCCACAATTAAAAATTCCGGTTCATTTAAAAGCGCCTGCACCAATCCTACCCGTCGCTTCATACCGCCTGATAACTGCTTCATTTTCTTCTTACGATGTTCTATAAGACTGGTCTTTTTCAAATAATAATCTATCCGCTTTCTACATTCTGCTTTCGGAACACCTGCCAGATCTCCCATATACTCCAAACACTCCTGAACCGTCAAATTAGGATACAGTTCAATTTCCTGTGGTAAATACCCTATCTTTCTTTGGATTTTTTCATAGTTTCCTTCGCTATACAAAATTCCGTCTAATGTAACCATTCCGTTTGTAGGTTTAAGCACAGTGGTCAAAACTCTCATCAAAGTTGTCTTTCCCGCTCCATTTTCTCCCAATAGTCCAAATATCCCATTTGGTATATCTAAATCTGCATGGTCGATTGCTGTGACACTATTCTTAAATCTTACCGTTAAATCCTCAATATGAATACTCATAAATTTACCCTCTCTTTCTTACGATCTTCGGCAATGCCAGTAACAAAATCAGTCCGATACAAATACACAAGCCTTTCCCATACAGCCATGTAATATCGGCAGTATTTTCTATATCTCTAAAAGAATAAGAAAACAGATTCCATGCTCCAAAAAGTTTATCTCCACCTGTGGAATTTGTTGCTACCCATATCAAAAGACTGCTTCCAATTCCCATCCACATATTGCGAAAAAGCATAGACAATGTATTAGCCAATATTCCCCAAAAGAAAATAGTTACTACAATCGCCCCAAAACAGGTAATAAACTGAAGTATTTCACTTTCTGTTACTGGATGTGTAATTGGTTTCTGAAACGCAAAAAACAATCCATATCCAAGAACAGCGAGCAGCAGCAAAAAAGTTCCCTGTATCATCAGTCTCTGTATAATAGAATAGATTCTCTTTTTTATCTGATACAGTCTCTGAACTTCGGAACGGTTGCTTGTAATTTCCTGCACATAAGTATCTGCACAAAAAACAGCAGTCAATATCGCAAAAGGCGGCTCTATGGATAGTCCTATTTCATACGTGAAAACAACTGCACGAATCACACTTAAAATTACAACAAAGGATACTGCATAAGCAATTTTATAAAATGGCAGAACAATCTTCATTTCCTTCTTCATTTATATTCGCCTCCGCTTCCAAATCTGTATCGAAATCAGTATAATTACTACCGATACAATAATAAGAAAACTTTGATTTAAGAGCGCCATCGGGGGCAGTGTCGTATCAAAAAGCTGCCCCGGAAATCGTACCATGATTGCCAAAGGTTTGCCCCAATATCCGTAAACTCCCTCTGCATTAGTTCCGCCCAAATTGGAATACACCATATAAAGAATCAAAAGTGGTACACCCGGAAGTGGATTTTTAAATATGAGTGAAATCAATGTATATATACTCACAATCATCAGCATATTAGGCAATATATAAAGTACCGTAGAAGCCACAAAATCCCATAGTCGCACTTCAAATCCACTATCCTTTGTATAGATGCGGCACAATACCCAAAACAGTATATTCAAAATAGTTAGCACAAGCAAACAAATTGTAAATCCTGCACTCACTTTTCCCATTACATACTTCCCGGCAGTCACAGGCTTTGTATGCAACAATTCATAAGTATGCTTTTTTGTATCTTGTAAAAATAAAACCGCCAACATAATAATTGCAAAAAACACCATATACAGACCCGCAAAATCAGCAAATTTTCTTGCGTAATAAAAAGAAAATGTCTTATCTTCCAATTTTTTATCTAGATATGCGTTGATTTCTTCTGCCGTTCCCTTATAATACGTACTGTCCTCGTATAAATACCTTGCCCCGTACCAGTCATATTCCTGTTCCAAATACGCATAGGCCTCTTTTAAATTCATGCTTTCCAGCTTTTCAATGACATTCTGTGCTTCTGAATCCGTCAATCCAAACACATCCGTTAATTTTATTTTTACCTTTTCATGCCATACCTCTCTGTGCTTTTCAGGCGTGGCTGGAATATAGCCCTCATACACTTCTCCTTCAACCGAAGTGTTGGACTGATCATTGATGATTTCCTCCCCCGTTGTAAGATAATGTGTGGTTAAATATGGACTTGTCGCATTAAACACACCATAAATCACAAGCAGAACACCTACCCAAAAATAACGGTCGCTTTAGATAATTCCTAATCTCTCTTTTAAAAATAGCAATCATACGTATTCCTCCTTTCCTTCGTTATAGACATCATAAAATATAAATCACAACAAAAAGACAACAGCATAAAAAAATCGGACCGCTCATGCAATCCGATGAAATACTGCTGTTATTACAGCTCCACTCTGTTTTTCATTTTCTATCAGTAACTGACCACCATGCTTTTCACAATACAATCTGCTGATATACATGCCCATTCCTGAATGTTTCAAACTGTCTTTCACATTTTGCTGATAAAAAAGCTCTGTTGCCTTTTGCTTGTCTGCTGTAAATCCCACTCCATCATCCTTTATTCTGATCTGTAATTCAGAACAGGTAAGAAACACTTCCATTTCCACTTTTGTCTTGGCGTAACGAAAGGCATTTGACAAAAGGTTTTCTATAACCTCTAAAATCACTTCCTTATCTCCTGAAAATTTTTCTTCTGTTTCCGAACATTCTAATTCATATAGCTTTCCAAATTTTTTCCTAAACACGTTCATCTCTGCCCGTACGTCTATTTCTACCTGTTTACTGTTAATTTCTTCTGCTACTAACTCCCTTGTATCTAAACTGCTCATCTTTCGCATAGTTTCCACAAAGATATCCATACGTTCAATCTGTTTTTTGCTTTCATTTACCATTTCTAAGGCTTGCTCCATATTTATCTCTTTCTTCGGAAGATATTCTGAAAGCATTTCCTGATACCCCTCCAGCACAGAGAGCGGAGAACGTATATCATGTGCAATGGCAGCCCGCAAAGCCTTTTCTTCCTCAAGCATTTTCCATAACTGTTGATTATTCTCTGCCAGCTGTCCTCTCATTCGTTCAAACTCTTTGCACAATCCGCCCATCTCATCTTCATTTTCATAAGTGATATGGAAATCTAAATTATTTCGACCAACTTGTCGGGAAGCCAGTTCTAATTCTTCGATAGGGCATTTCAGTTTATGCTTATAAAAAAGAAATACCGCTATAATACTCCCTGCAACAGATACGATAAGCACTGTAAATGTCTGAAGAAAATCACATATTTCCGATACATGATAATCAAATTCTTTCATTTCATAAGAATGTGGTCTCGGAACATCTGGCAAATACCTTCTACCATCCCCTTCAGCCATTTCAAAATATTCTTCTTGGTCTACATAATTCCACCAAATGTTGTTTTGTACTGTGCTTGCTATTCGCATAATTAGTGCTGAAAGATAAAAACTAATTATTAAACTAATTATCATATACAAAACAATGGTTTTCCTTAACGAAAGATTTTTTATTTTGCCCATTTATATCCCCTCCCCCATACCGTTGCAATATATTCGTGTTCCGAATACATTTTCATTTTCTTGCGGATTCTGCGAATCAACTCCGTAACCACCCGGCTGTCCCCTTCTGCATCATATCCGCCAATCTTCTCATAGATTCGTTCTTTATCAAATACCATTTCAGGGTTCATAGACAAAAATTCTATGATCTCATACTCTAATTTCGTAAGCTCTAAAGCATTCCCTTTAATATGTACACATTTACTGGCATAGTCAATCACTAATTCTCCATAAAACCTTTGTTCTTTTTTCCTATGTAAACGTTCTTCACGTTTCAAATGGGCAATAATTCTAGCATCTAATTCTTTCAAACTGAATGGTTTTAAAACATAATCATCACCACCAGACAACAATCCCATTACTCGATCCTGTTCTTCTACTTTTGCAGTCAAAAAAATAATCGGACAGGAAACCATATCTCTGATTCTTCTGCACACTTCAATTCCGTCCATTCCCGGCATATTTACGTCCAATAAAATAATATCGGGATTTGCACTTATCTTTTCCATTGCTTCTATGCCATTTTCTGCAATCATTACCGTATAATTCTTCAATGTAAAGTATTGATTCAGCATTTTTAGCAATTCTCTATCATCATCAACCATTAAAATTTTATAGTTCATAAATTTCACCTCTGGCTCTAATGTTATCTTTTCCTTATAGTATAGCTTATAAAAAACAACAAATAAACAACAATTCCTAAAAGGCAACAGCCTTTCTAAACTGCCGCCTTTTCTCCTTCATTTTATTTCCATTATTGATAAACCATCTCTGTATCCACAATCTCCCTTGCACACGATTATATATTGTTCATTCTCGCTACCCATTCCATCTGATTTTCTGCCTTTAACTGTTCCGTGATCCCCTGTGCCTGTTTCATCTGCTCTACAATTCTTTCAAACCTTAAATACTTATAGTCATCTGTATCCAAACAAACAAGCCGAAGTCGCACAACAACTTGAAAATCTTATCAACGGAACAACAGTCCCAGATACTATTATAAAAAAGGAAAAAGAGCTCCTTCGAGCTCTTTTGATTCAGTTCTGTAAACTGGAATTTGAGCAAAAGCCCAAGGGACTAATGTCCCCTATGCTTTTCTCTTTTCTTTTGCTGTTTCAGTTCAAACATTCGCAGTTCGTCCGCTTCTTTTTTCTCACGGCTCCTCACTTTACGCTCCTGTTTATTCTGTTCCTGCTGTAATTTCAATGCCTGCTGCGATTTTGTGCCGATGCCTGTTTCCTGCATCTGTTTTTTCGCTTCACGTTGCATCCTTTTGGGATTTCTTTTTATATCTTTTACAACAGTATCAACAGCCGGACTGAATTTCAAACTAAAATAGTATTTTTGAATATATTCCTGCACTTCGTAATCCTTTGGTTCTGCACCAAATGTTACCTTCGCCACAGATAGTTTACCATCTTCAATACGTTCAAATACACCTACCCAAAATGGTTCTTCAAAATATACCGTCAGTTTTCCACTTGCTTTGTCCATAAGAATCCCTCCTAAAATGAATTGAACAAAGAATGGACAACCCGGAGGGGCAGGTTACTTACCCTATTTGCATAGGACGGCTGGGCTACCTACCAGCTCTAGTACATTTTTAATGTACATTGCGTTTTTATCTTTGTATTTATAATCAAGCCATATGGCACGATTAACTTATTCGGTCAATTCCGATTTGCACTTCAAATCGTTTTCTTTATTCTATCATAGCATCCATTATTCCGCCATCAGTCTTTCGAACCAGGTATCCATGACAATGATAAACTGGCCTGCTCCTGGCAATTCTTGTAGCATTTCGTCAAGAGTTTTCTGTTTCACATATTTCTGCACATACACCCAACAGGCAATGCTACTGGCTTCTGATACAATGTCAGCTATGGTTTTGCGCATAAGCTCTTCAAATTCAGTAATTTCTTCTTTTGGGACAACATCATACAGTGTTGGTGCCTGATGACTTAATTTTACGCCATTTTCATTTGCATCTTTAAGCAGATTCTTAACTTTTTCTCTTGAATCCTCCGGTACTTTTATGTACTCCCACATAAATGCTACCACATCGGACGGTGTGTCTTTTTTAAGTGGTGGTAACTGAATATAATCATTGTTTTCGCTCATTTTCATATTCTCCTCACGATATAATAAAATCAATAATGCGTTCTCTTGTCATGTCCAGTACAGTATCTACGAACACTCCTGCAAAAAGGATCAGATACAGAATTACACTCAGCGAAAACAGAAATGCAACCTGTACCCAGTCACGGTAACAGTATGCAGTCGCTATAATCAACAAAGTGAATATAAACCCAAGGATCCCTCTGACAACCGCATAAGTCTGTACTGTCATCTTTACTGCCAGTCCGATCACAAAAAGGATCAGCCATACCGGCAGTAATAATATTTTCCCAGCAAGTTTTAAAATAAACATGTGCACCTCCTATCTTACCAGTCCTGGCATATCATGGTTCACCTCTGCCTGATAATACCCGTTCATCGTAGACGGTGCATTAAACAGGGATGCTAATAAATATTTCTTGATGTTCTTCACTTTGGTGGTGTTACCACGCATACAGTGTAAGACATACTCGATATGTGAATAGGTCAGCATCAGAAATTTTTTCTTCACCAGTGATGCCGGATACCAATTGCTGGCAATCAATATCTTGTCATTTTTACACATCACAGTTTCTACGATCAGGTTCACGATTTCATCTACCTGTCGCATATCGTCATGATGGGTTACTTCCAGTGATTCATAATCAATGGTCTCTTTGACAAGGTTTTCATAAGCCTGATAATCCTCAGAGCGATTATCGCTATCAAATCTTTTCTCATCCACAGATATGATAGGATTAGATTTATTATCATTCATTTCAGTATAACTAAGATTAGTATTATTAGGGTTTGAAATGTAAACTTCTTGAAGTTTGTTTTCGGGACTTCTAGAAGTTTGATTTTGGGACTTCATGAAGTTTGAATTGTAAACTTCTGTAGATTCCTCATTTTCCACAGAAGTTTGTTTTTTAAACTTCTTTAATTCCTCTCCAAATTTTTTCTCATCTGTTTTCTCAGGCATAAAGGTTTTCACGTAGATAACGTTCACCTTTCCAAATCCCTGCCTGCGTTTCTCAATCAGACCAATTCCTGTTTCGTCATCCAGCTCTCTCATGGATTTGATGGCTTTATTTCTGCCACAGTTCAGTAATTCCATGATATCTTCGATGGAAAAGTAGATATATGCTCTGTTTTTGTCGTCAAACCACTGATTCTTGATGGAAAGAGACATTCGATCCAACATCAGTCCATATAAAATTTTAGCATCGCTCGATAAATCTTTAAAATAACTGTCTGTAAATAATGCTTTTGGTATGCGGTAGAAGCTGAACTGATCAGCTTCGGTACCGTAAAAATAATTAAATGTCATTTTTTTCTCCATAATTTCCTCCTTTCATTTTCTGCTAAGAAGTCCTCTTTTTAAACTTCTTTGACTTTGTTTTCTTAGCTTTTTCTATCTTTAACAGGACTGTTCCTGCATCCATTTTTCTAATAATGATTCAATCACATCCATCCCTGTACTTCCTTATCGATGTAGGAGATATCAATAGCAACTGTAAATTGGAGCTTTTTCTTATCTACCAGATCTAAAAGTTCTGGTATTAATTCCGTAAGACGAATATATCTTTGAACCTGTCGTCCACTTTCTCCATTATCCTTTCCAATGAGATCTGCCGTCTCATAATTCCCGACATTTTGTCGGGGATTTTCTTTGGTCGGACGACCTGCTGTTCTTCTCATAGCATCCATTTTCATCTTATATGCAAATGCTTTCTCACTCGGTAACAGTTCCTCTCGCTGAATGTTAGCGTCCACCATCGCAATCACGGCATCATCATCCGATAATTCTCTTACGATTGCCGGAATAGTCGTAAGTCCTGCAAGCTGTGCTGCATGCATTCTTCTATGACCGGATACCATTTCATATTCTTCATTATCATCCATTCGAAGCAGTACCGGTGTCAGTACTCCATTGATCCTTACACTTTCAACCAGATCCTGCATCTTTTCATCATCCAGCACCTTGAACGGATGATTTTTAAACGGATGGATCTTACTGATTTCTATCTCCATTGCAGATTCTTCATTTACCACACCCAGCAGTTCATCAATGCTTGCCAGTTTAATCTTTTCGCCACTTCTATTTTTCATTTTTCAAAACCTCCTGTGTTAAGTTCTTATATGCTTCGGCAACTTTTCCTTTCGGGCAGTGCATGTAGATGCTTTTTCCCTCTGCACTGGTCTCAGCAGCTTTTACAGACATCGGGATCACATTTTCAAATACCTCGATCTGACTTCCGTAGGTTGTATGTACTCTCGATGCAATATCCCTTGCGTAATTGGTTCTGAAATCTACCATGGTCAGGAGAATGCCCTCAATCGCCAGTTTCCGGTTCAGTCTTTTCTTTACTGTAAGAATGGTCTTGATCAACTGTTGAAGTCCTTTAACAGGCAGATATGCGGCCTGCACAGGTATCAGAACAGAATCAGAAGAGACCAGTGCATTGATCGTCATCATACCAAGACTCGGCATACAGTCGATCAGGATATAATCGTATCGTGATCTTATCGCATCGATATATTCCTTCATGATCATTTCTCTGCTCATAACATTTCCCATCGTTACTTCCAATGCAGAAAGCTCAATATTTGCCGGAAGTAGATCTACATTTTCCTGGTGATGTAAGATACCATCTTCCAGATTGATTTCTTCTTCGTTGATGACATCCATCATGATCGTTGCCAGTGTGATTCGAAGATCATCCGGTTCCTCATATCCGAGACTTGCAGTTAAACTTCCCTGTGGATCCGCATCGATTAGCAACACTTTCTTGCCTTCTCTTGCCAGTCCAATACCTACATTTACAGTTGTGGTAGTCTTGCCAACTCCACCTTTCTGGTTTACTACGGATATAACTTTACACATGATTTCTTCCTCCTTTAACTTTCCCATGATTCTTTTTTCCATAATTTTAGCAGTGCCAGTATTTCCCGTTTCATCATTGCCGGTGTATAAGAATTTGGAAAATACTTGTGTAACTGCTCATTGGTAAAAGCTACTCTGGTGATCTCACCTTTTTTAACTTCACACATGATTTCTTCCATCTTTTCTAACGATAACTGTTTTTCTTTACTCAGCTGCTTTATCCGCTGAGCCTGTGAGAGTGACGGAATCGCCTGTGCATAATCCATTGCTTTAAGCAGTTCTCTTTGTTCATTTTCTTTCAATGCAGCAATCTCTACTGCCGGACAAAAAGAAATAATCTCATCATCCAGTTTCTGCAACATTTCCGGTATAAGCTTTGTCAGTGATATATAACGCTGCACTTGTTTTGGGCTATCACCACAATCCTCACTGATAATATCTATCGATCGTTTTCTTGGTGTTTTGTGGTCAACTTGGCTCTTTTTTCGACCACTTTTTCTTTTTAGTACGTCATTCTTCAGTTTGTAAGCAAAAGCTTTTTCGCTGTAGCTGATCCGTTCTCTGTGAAGATTAGAATCCACCATACTTAAAATGGAATCATCTTCACTTAATACCCGGATAATCACCGGTACTTTACGATATCCCAGTTTCTCCGCAGCATGTTTTCTTCTGTGGCCGGATATGATCTCATAGTAGCCATCCGGTACTGGTCTGACGATCAGCGGATTTAAAATGCCATACTTCTCAATGCTTTCCTGCAGAAGAAACATTTCCTTATCATCTTTTACTTGAAATGGATGTTCCTTAAAAGGGCGAAGACGCTCAATCTCAATTTCTATGATTCTTTCTTCTTTTTCTCCTGATTGTCTGTTTGGCTCAGTCATCTTGACTCCTTTCCTCCAGGATTCAGAAACTAAAAAATGCCTGCCTGGAACTTTTATAGATAGTAAAGTTCCAAACAGACATTGCTGTTTGACCATTAGCTGTAGCTAATAGAATTGAATACTGTTTCAGCTAATTTATGTTTGCAGGTTTGGGAGAGATTGTTTCTTTTCCCTCCTTTTCTCTGATTTACATCCCCGAATAAAGGGTGACAACGGAGCGGAACCCAAATGTTAGCTGGACTTCCTAAAACCCAGGTTTGCAAACCGGTAATTTTGATTAGCTGTCAGCTAACAAAAATCGGATTGCGTTAGCTGGAAATTGATCATTTTGAATGGAATTTTGTGTCACGAACGTGATTTGAAAATAACAAAAGCGTTCGTTGTCAGCTAATCCAGCTAACATTTTCGAACGCTTTGAAGCCCGTCGCCAAGAGGATTTGAACCTCCGACCCCTCGCTTAGGAGGCGAGTGCTCTATCCAGCTGAGCTATGACGACACATGCCGCAAACCCTTGATTTTACTGGGTTTCTGGGATTTTTCCCTTCGGCCATATATAAGATTATCAACTCTTTTTCGAGTTGTCAATCTACAGATTTTTTTGATTTGGTAACATTAGAACGTTCCCCATTTTGGGAAATGCTTTGTTGTCACCATTAGCATTTTTCAGAATAGATTCGAACTGAAAGTTGTTTTTCATTTTTTCCCTTTGGGGAATGCCTCGGCTTTCTCTTAGGAGGCGTGTGCTCTATCCAGCTGAGCTATATGGACGTGTCTGATATATGATTATAGCCCGATCAAAGTCGAACTGCAATCCCTTATTTAGTTTTTTTTGAGGTGGCCGTTGTAACGCAACCTTAGGAGGCACTTGTTATATCCATTTAACTAAGGGAACAATCGTATCTGTATTCCAGACACAGTCAATATCTTATCATAGAACCTACAAATTCTCAACCGTTTTTCATTTATTTGGAAATGAACCGTGTTAGTGAACAGTAACAGTACGGGTTTTACCAAAGATTAAAATTTTGTAAAAACTTGATGAATCTTGTCGGGGAGGTGATATAATGCAAATATGAAAAAAAGAAAAGTTGCGATTTTATCTGTCGGGATAATCATTGTTGCATTATTACTAGAAGTAAGTATTTTAAAGTATGTTAATGACAAAAATGCATATCAGACATCAAAAGTACTTATTGATCGTGTGAGCACTGTGCTTAATAAAAATGATGAGAGCAGAGAGGAGCTTATCAGATCGATGAAGGAGGATTATATAGTAAGAGCGAAAGCAGTGTCATATGTTGTAGATGCGAAGCCACAGGTAGAATATGATGTTGATGAATTACAAAAAATAGCGAAACTAATGTCAATTGATGAGATTCATTTGTTTGATGAAAACGGATCGATCTATAGCGGCTCTATGCCTAAGTATTTTGGTTACAGCTTTGATTCTGGGGAGCAGATAGGGTATTTTAAACCAATGCTTAATGATAAGGGCCTTACGATGTGTCAGGATGTTACTCCGAATACGTCTGAGGGAAAGAAAATGATGTATGCGATCACCTGGAATGAAGATGGGACAAAAATGATCCAGATAGGTATCGAACCTACGCGCCTTCTCAAGGAAATAAAGCAGAATAAAGTTTCTACAGTAGTTGCTGATATGCCTGTGTATAAAGGGATGGAAATATTTGCCGCAGATGCGGAAACAAAGGTCATTGAGGGAGCTACTGATGATAGCAAACGAGGAGAGAAACTTGATGCAATCGGGATATCGTCTGAACAGGTAGACAAGAATCAAGTAGTTGTTAAGCATGTTAAAATAGATGGGAAACACTGTAGATGTATGATGAGACGGGACGATAGTTATATTGTTGCCGTAACAGTGGAGGATTCTGTTTATTTACAGGGAACTCTTTTAGCAATACTGATAGTGGGCACTTATCTGGTATTGGCGACATGCTGGATGATGTATATGCTCTCGAAAGTTATAAAAGAGAGAGTAGAGAAGGAGAAACTGCTTTATACGTCTAATACGGATGAATTAACAAAATGTTTTAACAGACATGCTTATGAAAAGGATATAAATGATCGTGAGCTTAATGCAGAATGGATTTATATTTCTATGGATCTTAATGGATTGAAGCATGTGAATGATTCGTATGGACATGCGGCAGGAGATGAGTTGATATGCGCAGCGGCTGATTGTATGAAAAACAGCTTTAGTGAATACGGATAGGTTTATCGAATCGGTGGGGATGAGTTTGTTGTTATTACAAAGAATATAGGGCGATTCGAAGAAGTATTAAAGAACTTTGAACGTAGTGTAGAAGAATGGCACGGTAAATATATAGATTCAATGACTGTATCATATGGATATGTATTCAGTTCAGAAAAGAAATGGAACAGCGTGTATGACATTGCGAAAGCTGCAGACAAAAGAATGTATGAGAGCAAAGCTAATTTTTATCGTGAAAAAGAAAGGGATAGAAGAAAATAAAGCCGGTGCAGTATTCATTTCCTGTATCGGCTTTACTGCTCCTATCAAGACTCTCTATGTTTCTCAATATAATACGGAACGCAGGTTGTGAAGAAGTCAAGTAGCGTATCTGCATAAGAAGTATCATCTTTCGGAATCGCATGAAGTACCTGCTGAATCGCAAATCCATCAAGTGTAGCCATAAAGATAGAAGCGAATTGTTCTGCAAGCTTACGATCATCAAGTGCAAATGCAGAAGCAAAAAGCGTAGCAGCCTGATCCAGGATCGACTTCAATCCGGAGGTATATTTCTGGGAAAATTCTGAATCACATTTCATCGCATCTGATAATAGAAGTAAGTATAGCTTTTCTTCCTGAAGGCGTTTGAAACGAATCCGAGCTTCTTTTTCTACATCAGAAAAGAGAGAATCTACGGTGATTTTCTCGTTTTCATTTTCATGAAAAATACGATGTGCGAAATGAATCGAATCTGTGACGATTTCGTCAAATAAGTCCTGTTTGTTCTTATAGTAATAATAAATCGCGCCGGTTGTCATATTTGCTTCGGCGGCAATCGAACGCATACTTGTCTTATCAATTCCGAACTTTTCAATCTGTCGGATCGCGGCTTGTTTGATCTGTGTTTTGGTTGTGTTTTTTTGTTCATTCATGTTCTTTACACCTCGAAATGAATTGTGTTATTACTCACAAAATCTGCATTATCCGTGTCTCTTGGCAGTGTGGTTGACACGGGAGTAAACAGTAACATGATTATAGCATAAAAAAAGATAAATGTAACATCGATATTTGTTTGACAAAGTACATAACAAGTGTTATGTTGGTCTTATAGGAAATTATTATAATTTATGAAAAGATTTATGAAAAAGGAGAGGGAATATGACAGACAAATTTAAAGGCTGGTATCCGGATTATATCGAGAACGAAAAAGAACGTGAACCAATCTTAAAACTTGCCAAGATGATGACAGGGCGTGCAAAGAAAAAACTCGGATTAGAGAAGATGACAAAGTACGATCCGGAGTATTGGGGATTAGCGCTTTTGTGTACGGACGAGCAGGCTGAGATCGCAATGAAGATGGGGGTGCGCCAGCCGAAAACATTAGACCAGATGGTGAAGGTTACTGGTAAGGATAGAGATTATCTGGAGAAGCAGTTAGAGGAAATGGCAGAGGTTGCGCTGGTGGAGTATAACTGGGAAAATCCACAGCATGAGAAGCAGTATGTACTGCCAATCTTCGTACCCGGAAGTGCAGAGTTCTCTTGTATGAATGCGAAGATGTTAGAGAAGCATCCGGAGCTTGGACTTTTCTTTGAGAGAATGAGTCGTATTGCATTGGAAGGACTTGCACCATTTATGCCGGAGGGCGGTGTTGGAATGCATGTTATTCCGGTAGAGAAGGCGATTTCAACAGAGAATCAGTCTCTGCCGATTGAGCACATTTCACATTGGCTTGAGAAGTATGAAGGAAAATATGCAGCGAGTCCATGTTCTTGTAGAAGATCACGTAAAACATTTGACGAGGGATGTGCGGATGATCCGGAAGAATGGTGTATTGCGGTGGGCGATATGGCAGATTATATCGTTGAGACAAATAAAGGTGGACACTATATTACAAAGGAACGTGCGTTAGAGATTCTGAAACAGGCAGAGGACAATGGTTTCGTACATCAGATTACAAATATTGACGGTGAGAATAAGATTTTCGCCATCTGTAACTGTAATGTAAATGTCTGTTATGCGCTTCGTACTTCACAGTTATTTAATACACCGAATATGGACAGATCTGCATATGTTGCAAAAGTTGAGACAGAGAACTGTGTGGCTTGCGGACGTTGTGTAGAGTACTGCCCGGCAGGTGCTGTTAAGCTTGGTCAGAAGCTTTGTAAGAAGGATGGTTCTCAGGTAGAGTATCCGAAGCATGTTCTTCCTACAGAGAAGAAATGGGGACCGGAGATGTGGGACGAAGACTATCGTGATAAGAACCGCATCAACTGTTATGATACAGGTACAGCTCCGTGTAAGACAGCCTGTCCGGCACATATCGCTGTTCAGGGTTATATCAAGATGGCAGCGCAGGGAAGATACAGAGATGCCCTTGCACTGATCAAGAAGAACAACCCACTCCCGGCAGTTTGCGGACATATTTGTAATCGTCGCTGTGAGGACGCATGTACACGTGGAACAATCGATCAGGCAATTGCAATCGATGAAGTTAAGAAGTTTATTGCAGCTCAGGATTTGAATGCTGAGACGCGTTTTATTCCGGAGAAAGTAGTTCCGGCAACAAAAGGATATTTCGATGAGAAGATTGCGATCATCGGTGGTGGACCGGCAGGTTTATCCTGTGCATTCTATCTTGCTGAAAAAGGATATAAGCCGACTATTTTCGAGAAAAATGAGCGTGCCGGCGGTATGCTCGTATACGGAATCCCATCATTCAAATTAGAGAAGGATGTCGTACAGGCAGAAATCGATATTATCAAAGAGATAGGGGTAGAGATCAAGACTGGTGTAGAAGTTGGAAAAGACATCACATTAGATGAACTTCGTGCACAGGGATACAAAGCATTTTACATTGCAATCGGATGTCAGGGCGGACGTCTTCCGGGAATCCCGAATGATACAGCAAAGGGATGTGCATCTGCGGTTGATCTCTTGAAAGAGGTGAATGCAAATGAGAAATACGACATCAAGGGTGACGTAGTTGTCATCGGTGGTGGTAACGTAGCAATTGACGTAGCAAGAGACTCTAAGAGATGTGCAAGTGACGATACAAAGGTAAATATGTTCTGTCTGGAGTCCAGAGAGACAATGCCGGCTTCCGTAGAAGAGATAGAAGAAGCTGAGTCAGAAGGAATCGTTGTAAATCCGGGCTGGGGACCGAAGGAAGTTCTCGTAGACGAGAATGGTGAGGTTCGCGGTGTTGTATTAAAGAAATGTCTTTCTGTATTTGATGCAGAAGGAAGATTCAATCCGACATATGATGAGAGTGAGCTTATGACAGTAGAATGTAAGCATGTATTCTTCTCTGTTGGTCAGTCAATCGTATGGGGTGATCTGTTAAAGGGAAGCAAGGTAGAACTTGGACGCGGCAATGGAGCAGTTGCAGACGAGCTTACTTACCAGACAGCAGAACCGGATATTTTCGTTGGTGGAGACGTTTATACAGGACCGAAGTTTGCAATCGATGCGATCGCAGCAGGAAAGCAGGGAGCAATCTCAATCCATCGTTTTGTACAGCCACAGTCCAGTCTTACAATCGGACGTAACAGAAATGATTTCATCGAATTAGATAAGAATGACATCAAGGTGGAGAATTATGATAATTCCAGCCGTCAGATTCCAGGACATAATGATGCAATTGATACAAAACATTCCTTCCGTGATGCAAAGCTTTTATTTACAGAAGAGCAGGTGAAAGCGGAGACAGCGCGTTGTCTTGGATGTGGAGCATCTGTTGTTGATCCGAATAAATGTATCGGCTGCGGACTTTGTACAACAAAATGTGAATTTGATGCAATCAAGTTACATAGAGAACTTCCGGAATGTAGCAGAATGGTTCCTTACGAGGATCGTCTGAAATTTGTTCTTCCGAACATGGTAAAACAGTCCATCAAACTAAAATTTAAGAAGAAATAAATTTGAAAAAATTAAAAGGAAACAAGGGGGAAAAGTAAATGGGAATACTTTATAATGTACCTGATTTAAAAACCTGGGGAATTATGTTCTTTATCCTCGTAGTCCTGATCGCACTGAATGAATTAGGACGTGAAACAAAATGGGGTGGAATCTTACTGTTTGTGATTGTTCCGGTTGTGCTGACAATCTTTGTATGGCCGACAACCTGTGCGCCGGGAAATGAGTACGGAACCGGAAACTGGTTCAACTGGGCAAAGACTTACTCTGCACTTGCAGGCTGTGTTGGTTTCATGCTAATGCGTTATATTCCGAATGCGACAAAGCATAAATGGGTAATCTGCTTCCCGCCACTGATTCTTGCAATCAATATTTGTGAGGCAGTTTTCCGTGATTTCGAGGCATACAGCTTCCATGCATTTGCAGGCGAGAAGATAAACAATCTCTGGGTTATGTCAGGACCGTGGAACATCATGAACGGAATCGCAGGTATTTTAAATATCCTGCTGATCTGCGGGTGGACAGGTATTTACATTTCTAAAGAGAAGAGTAAAGATATGATGTGGCCGGATATGGACTGGATCTATATCCTCGGATATGATCTTTGGAACTTTGCATATACATATAACTGTATTTCAGACCATTCTGTATACTGTGGTGTGATTCTGCTGTTATCCTGTACTATCCCTGCATTCTTTATCAAGAAGGGATGCTGGTTACAGCACAGAGCACACACACTGGCACTTTGGATTATGTTTATCATGACAGTTCCACAGTTTGCAGACAGACTGGCGCCTGTTCCGACAACACATAATCCGAAAGCATTCTTTGCTGTAAGCTTTCTTTCTTTAGTTGTGAACGCAGCAGCAGTTATTTACCAGTTCAGTGTGATCCGCAAGAATAAGTTGAATCCATTTAAGGATGAAATTTATACAGACAAAGCATTTTACAAGAAAATAAATGCAGAGAATAAATAAATTGATAATAAAAAATCCAAACAAGGATTTTTTGCGGCCAAAAACAGAAAGTATTTATCAAAATAAAAATATCCTGAACAAGTTGCAGAGCCAGAAAGCCTTGTAACTGTCAGGATATTTTTGTTTGGTGCTGTCAGCTTTAAAAAACGTTATTTACAGACAGCCCCTTCTTTATGTGAGATGCATAACTTACTGGAAAATGTCTTGAAAAAACAAGAAAAATATTTAAATTATAGCGTATTTGCAGATTTTGGCTACTTTTCATCTGGATTTGGCAAGAAATGCACCTTCTTTTCGCCTATAATGCAATTGTAAACGAAAAGGAGGTGTTTAGAGATGATGAAGAGAATTAAAAGATGGCTGCATGAGATTTATGAAGAAGATATCAAGTTCTTCGGACAGATGAACGGAATGTATTTTCGATAAGCACTAGAAAAAGAAAATAAAAGAAAAAAGGAGAAAGAAAATTATGAGAAAATTAGCAAAATGGTTTGAAGAATCACTTGAAAGTTATGTAAAATTAATGGGTAATACTTATGGATGGGGCGGAAGATTGTAAGCCATGGAATATACAGAAAAATCAAATCAAATAAACAATAAAAAATAAGGGTAGATGTCTTGAGAGAAGATATCTATTCTTATTTTTTATATATAGCAATTCTTCACAAATGTGATTCTATCTGTAAATGATTGTTTTATTTTCTCAAAAAGTATATACTTGTTTCATATATATTTTACGTTATTTTGAGAAAGGAGCACCTTTTAAATGGACTCTATATTATACGAAAACTATCTGAATATCCTAAGGCAGGAACTGGTACCTGCTCTTGGATGCACAGAACCGATCGCAATTGCCTATACAGCGGCAAAAGCACGTCAGATTCTTGGAGAATTTCCAGATTCTGTAGAAATGGAACTCAGTGGAAATATTATCAAGAATGTTAAGGGCGTTACAGTTCCGAATTCCGGAGGAATGAAAGGAATGGAAGTGGCAGCAGTTCTTGGTATCGTAGGGGGAAGTGCGGATAAGGCACTGGAAGTGTTGAGTGAAGTGACTTGTGAAGATATTGCGAAAACGAAAGAACTGATCAATCAGAAAATCTGTTCCTGTTCTTTAGTTGAAGGAGTTGATAACCTCTATATTACAGCTAAAGTAAGAAAAGGAGAGCATTTTGCTTCTGTAACAATTGAACATCAGCACACGAATATTACAAGAATAGAGAAAGATGGAGAGGTGCTGCTGGATAATCCTTATAAGTCTGAGGTTAAGACTACCGTAGATAAATCAAAACTTACGGTTAAAGATATCCTTGATTTTGCGGATCAAGTTTGTATGGAAGATGTGCAGCAGATCATTGATCGACAGATTAAACTGAATTCTGCGATTGCTCAGGAAGGACTTGATAATAACTATGGAGCCCAGATTGGTAAAACACTGATGCATGTATGGGGAAAGAGTGTTACTACGAGAGCCTGTGCAAGGGCAGCAGCCGGAAGTGATGCGCGTATGGGCGGATGTTCTATGCCGGTTGTTATCAATTCAGGAAGTGGTAATCAAGGCATGACGGTGTCGCTTCCGGTTATTGTGTTTGCAGATGAATGGGAAGTATCTCATGAGAAGCTTTGCCGTTCTCTTGTTGTCAGCAATCTGATTGCGATCCATCAGAAATATTATATTGGAAGTCTTTCGGCGTACTGTGGTGCAGTCAGTGCTGCCTGTGGCGCCGGTGCAGGTATTACCTATATGTATGGTGGAACCTATCAACAGGTTTCCCTGACAATCATTAATACACTTGGAAATATCGGAGGAATCGTTTGCGATGGAGCGAAACCATCCTGTGCAGCGAAGATAGCAACATCTGTTGATGCTGCGCTTATGGCTTTTCAGCTTAGTATTCAGAACAAAAGTTTCTTACCGGGAGAAGGTATCATCAAAGATGATATTGAAGAAACAATTAAGAGCATGGGATATATTGGAAGAGTTGGTATGCGTACTACGGATACAGAGATTCTGAATGTAATGATAGACCGTGCGGATATCAATGAGGAGTGCTAAACATGAATAATTTTATCTATGAAACACCAACAAAAGTATACTTTGGAAAAGACGAGGAATTAAAGGTCGGTAAGATTATTGCAGAATTTCATCCAAAGAAAGTTCTGGTACATTTCGGTGGAAATTCAGCAAGAAAGAGTGGACTGCTTGATAAGGTGGAGAATTGTCTGAGGGAAGAAAACATCAGTTTTGTAGAGCTTGGCGGAGTAGTTGCGAATCCGGAACTTCCGCTTGTAAGAGAAGGGATTGAGCTTGGAAAAAAAGAAGGTGTAGATTTTGTTCTTGCAGTAGGTGGAGGTTCTGTTCTGGACTCATCTAAGGCGATTGCGAATGGACTGGCGAATCCGGAAGTAGATGTCTGGGATTTTCATTGTGGTAAAGCTGTTCCACAGAAGACACTTCCGAAGGGAGCAATTCTGACACTGGCAGCAGCCGGTTCCGAGATGAGTTCTTCCTGTGTGATCAGTAATCCGGAAACAGGAGAGAAACGTGGCTGTAACGGACTCTTTAACCGTATGAACTTTGCAATTGAGGATCCGGTTCTTACTTATACAGTAAGTCCTTATCAGACAGCATGCGGAGCAGTAGATATTGCAATGCATACGATTGAAAGATATTTCTGTCCGGGGGAGGATACCTATCTGACAGATTCAATTGCAGAGGCTGTGATCAAGAGTGTACGCAAAGCTGCAGGAGATTGTCTGAAGAATCCGGAAGACTATGCTGCGAGAGCAAATATGATGTGGGCATCTTCACTTGCACATAACGGACTTACACAGTGTGGAAGAGAGTTCCAGCTCGTTGTTCATCAGTTAGAGCATGAAGTATCCGGAATGTACCCGGAAGTAGCGCATGGAGCAGGACTTGCAGCGCTGTGGTGCAGTTGGGCAAGATATGTTTATAAAGCAAATATAAATCGCTGGCTGCAGTATGCATCTAACGTATGGGGACTGGATATTGATTTTGAACATCCGGAGAAGACAATTGAAACTGCAATTGATATGCAGGAGCAGTATTATGCATCAATCGGAATGCCGATCGGATTAAAAGAACTTGGTGTAAAAGAAGATGATCTTGCGAAACTGGCACTTGATTGTTCAAGAAACAAAACGCGTTCATTGATTGGATATAAACCGTTGGCATATGAGGATATTCTGGTAATTTATCAGATGGCATATGAGAGAGGTTAATAACAGTTAATATCGAAAGCGCTGCTTAATGCGGCTGCTTTCGATACTCTCTTGGTGACATATGGTATCGTTCCTGGAATACTCGGTTGGATGTTCTTTGACTGTCGAATCCTGTCCGGATACAGATGTCGAGAATCGTATGGTCGCTGTGAAGCAGGAGACTACAGGCGTAATCCAATCTTGCTTCATTCAGATACCGGTTAAAATTAGTATGAAATGTGCCGGAGAAGACACGTGATAAAGAGGACTGACTGATTCCAAGGTCATGAGCCATTTTGGAAAGCGTCAGTTCTTCCGTATAATGTGCAGCAATATAAGAAACAGTCTGGTAGATAATGTCATTACTTCCCACACTGCTCTTATCTATCATTTCAAATAAGGGAAGAGTGCGTGCAAGTATAATCTGAATAAATGCCTGATGCAGAACATGCCCTTGTGAAGCGGCTGGATAGACCAGCATGCTTCGCAGGGCATAATTTACGTCTGGGTGTACTTCTTGAGCCAGAATTACCGGATTTACAGGACAAAATTGCTGTAATTCTTTCGTATAACTAGGAGCAAGAAGCGGTGAAGCAAGTGCATAAATCGCCTTTTTCCATATGATACAATTCAGTTCCGACTCCGATTTCCAGTGTACCTTCTGTCACGGATACAAGTTCCATTGATTTGTGAAGATGTGGGGGAATATGGCAAGAAATCTGTTCAGCGATTTCCAGTGTTTCTTCATTTTCTTCGTAAATCGGTTTCATTTTTCCTGCCTCCGGGTTAATTGTTTAGAATAGTTGATCTAATAGTATCATCATGCGTGTATATGACATGCTTCACAGGCAGATGGTGTTGTTGCGCATCCGCTTAGTGCTGTCTCACGCAGTTCAACCGGAAGTCGCTTTCCGACTTTGTACATTGCTTCGAGCATTTCATCAAAAGGAATGAGCTGAGAAATGCCGGCAAGGGACATTTCAGCTGCAATCAGTGCATTGGCAACCCCAGCTGCATTACGGTTCTGGCAAGGGTATTCTACCAGACCTCCGACCGGATCACAGACGAGTCCAAGCATGTTCATAAGGACTGTTGAGGCGGCATCCAGACATTGTTTAGGAGTTCCACCCATAAGTTCAACAGCGGCAGACGCTGCCATAGCCGATGCAACACCGACCTCAGCCTGACACCCTCCGACAGCACCGGCAACAGTGGCATTTCGCATGGCGAGGTAACCGACAGCGCCCGCATTGAAGAGAACCTGCTGAATCTCTTTGTCGGAGAAATGATATACTTCCTGAAAAGCGAGAAGCAATCCTGGAACGATGCCTGCGGAACCGGCGGTAGGTGAAGCAACGATCAGTCCCATGGACGCATTTGTCTCAAGGGTTGCCATAGCATAAGTGATAGCTTTCTCAAGCAGTTCACCGCACAGTCCCTGACCACTGGCAGAATGCTGTGCAAGTTTTTGCGCCTCTCCGCCGATCAGCCCGCCCATGGAACGGATTGGTTTTTCAATCGGAGAGCGGGCAGCTTCTTTCATGATTTCAAGAACACGCGCCATTTTTTGATCCGCTTCTTTAGCAGGACATTCTCCGGTTATGATCTCTCGATTACGCATAACTTCAGAGATAGAAATATTCTGTTCCTCACATAGTGTAAGGAGTTCGTTTGCATTTTTAAAATCCATATAAAAAACCTCCTTGAACACAATCACATCTGTACGACCATAACATCCAGAACATGTTCGTTCTGGCGGATGGTGTCGGCAATTTCTTCCGGAAGTTTTCCGTCGGATTCTACAATCGTGTAAGCAGTGTGTCCTTTCGATTCACGAAACAGACGCATAAAAGCAATATTGACCCGGCGGTCGCTGAGACAGCTGGTGATCCAGGCAACAACACCCGGAACATCCTTCTGGACAACAATGATAGCACTGTATTCACCGGTGAAATCTACTTCTACATGATTGATCTGTGTGATGTGGACTTTACCGCCGCCAAGAGATTCTCCACGGATCGTCATCTCCTGACCGGCAGTATTGGTCATAATAATATCGACGGTATTCGGATGAATATCAGTTTCTTCCTCATTCGGAGTAAAAGAGTATTTCAGTCCATTTTCTGTAGCAATCTCGAAGGAATTCCGGATTCGCATATCATCAGTGGAAAATCCCATGATTCCTCCAAGAAGTGCGCGGTCAGTACCGTGTCCGTGATACGTTCTGGCGAAAGAGCCGTAGAGAATAAATTCTACTTTTGCAAGCGGTCCGTTGATCATTTTCTGTGCAAGATAAGCAATGCGTGCCGCACCGGCAGTGTGAGAACTGGAAGGACCGATCATATTCGGCCCCATAACATCAAAAACGCTGATAAAAGACATTTTAAATAGCCTCCTGATTATATATATGATTTCAGTATAGCAAGCGTGGTGGCGGATGTAAATTAATTCTGATTAAGTATTGCTTGAATCGGTAGTGATCTTCACTGTTTACTCACGTAACCCTGTATCTGAAAGTTTTTCATCAATTCTTAGATCAATTAATAATTTGATACCAAATGCGAGTCCCCAATATAAGTGAAACCACATTGCCATAGAAAATCCTTGAATCATGATTTTCCACAATTTCTGAGACAGTTTTCCTGTATATGTTTTTCGTTTTAGTTGTACAAATGTTTCTTTGGACAAATCATCTGTCTGATACATTTTTATCAATTTTATTACGGCCAAAATCGAATGATTGTGTTCTACATATTCCATCTTAGCGTCAAAGAAAATTGCAAAAAATATTAAATAATAAATAAATCCCCAATATTTTTTTTCAAGACATTCTCTTTCTGCATTTTCATCCTTTAAGCAACGAATCTGTTTTATCTCCTTTTCTGTCAGGAGCTTTTGTAATCGATATGCAATTGCCATCCAGCATTCCAGGGAATTCGGCCGATAAGTAAATGAAATGGAGTCATCATTTTTTCGATAAATATATCCTGTCTCCTGGATAAAAGCATATTTCGGATTGCATAAATAGCACTGAATATTAAAAAGTTTATCTTCTGCGTAAGGTAGATTCTCAAAAACAGCTTCGTTTTTCTCTAGAAATTGTTTTCGGTAAAGTTTTCCCCATACATAAGAAAGTGTCCCAACTGAAAAGAATCCCTGAAATCTGAAGTCTTCAGAATCCGGATTCTTTTCAGAAAAGGACGTATGACTTGCGGCTGCAAAACGTCGTCCGTTCCACAGCCGTTCATAATTTCCCACCACAATATCTGCTTCTTCATGCTTCATCACATTTACGAATCGGTCGAGTACTGCATTGTCTGCTAAAAAGTCATCTGCATCCAGAAACATTATATAGCCACCGTGGGCAGCCAGCAGACCATGATTTCTGACTGCCGCCGGACCTTTTTCTGTTTCTTGCATAACTCGTATTCGTACATCTTTCTTTTCATATGATTGGCAGATTTCGAAGCTATTATCCATTGAACAATTATCAATCAGAAGTAGTTCCCAGTTGTTATAGTTCTGAAAGATAACGCTCTCTATCATTTCAGGTAAATATGCTTCTGCATTATATACCGGTACAATGATCGAAACCATCTGTTCCTGTTTGTTTTCATCCATATCAGTTCGTCCCTTCTGTATATAAAGAGATTTCAGCTCATTACCATTTTAATGTTACAGCTTGTAATATCATTATAAAGCATTTTACTATTTTCGACAATTCAATATTCCAGGCAGATTTCATTGATGGATGAAAAACAAATCTAAATTAGTTCTGATCCAGTACGGACTGGATCTGCTTCATCAGCTGATCGTAGTTTGACTGATCGTCGATTCCGCCCATGAATGGCTCGCCAACAATATTTCCGTCTTTATCTACAAGAACTGTTGTAGGGAATGCCATGATGTTTCCGGCGTATTTTCCAACTGTTGAATTGGAATCAAACGTCAGGTTTTTGTAAGAAGCGCCCTGTGCTTTCAGAATTTCTTTTGCTTCTTTGATTCCAGCCTCATTGTTGTCTAAAGTGTCCGTGTTGATACCTACAACTTCACCGCCCATTTCTTTGAGCTTCTCATTTAATTCATTCAGTTTGGAAAGCTCTCCGACGCACGGCTTGCATCCACTGAACCAGAAGTTTACAACTGTAACTTTGTTTTTAGCAAAAAGGCTGTCGTCTACATCATTGCCGTCCAGATCTTTTCCTTTGAAACCTTTGAATACACCTGTGGACTCATCTGATTTAGAGGAAGCGTTGTCGGAGGATTCGGATGCAGCGCTCTCTTTCTCGAGTTTTGCAATCTCTTCTTCGATACCGCGAATTGTTTCAATGTCTTTGCTCAAAGTTTCATATTCTTCTTCAGAGAAAGAGTCTTTATTAGATTCAACTGTACTTGCAAGAACGTCAGCATAGTTTTCGTTCATGGCATCACCGGCAGTGTTCTTGTTCATAAGACCAAAGGCTTTGTCCCATGCATCTTTGTGATCAGCAAAAAGCTGGTTTTCCTGCTGGTAAAGGTCGTCCAGTTTTTTGTTCAGCTCGTCAGTGCTGCCCGTTTCTGTTGTGGAAGAAGATTCCTGTTTTGTATTGGTTGTTGAGGAAGAATTTCCGCAGCCTGTAAATGCAAAAAGTACAGAAATGGCAAGTGATGCAGCGATTACCTTTTTTAATTTCATTGCGTTTGTTCTAAGTGTTTTGTTTTTCATGATTTTAAATCTCCTTTAAATTACATTTTGTTTGTTTTAGTTTATTTATTGTCAGCCTTTTTCTTGTTTGAAAATCCATAATGATAGCAGATTGCGTCAGTCGGACAGGCTTTCATACATTCTCCGCAGCGGATACACTCCGGATGGTTTGGTGTGTCTACTACGTTGACATCCATCTTGCAGACACGGCTGCATTTTTGGCAGCCAACACATTTCTCATGATCAACCTGGATCTTAAGAAAAGATACCTTGTTAAACAGTGAGTAAATAGCGCCCAGCGGGCAGATCCATTTACAAAATGGACGGTAAAACAAGATGCTCAGGATGATGAAAAGCGCAAGGATCGTGAATTTAAATGTAAATAAATGTCCAAGCGCGGAACGTATTCCTGAGTTGGCAAGTGCCAGTGGGATTGCGCCTTCAAGTACTCCCTGCGGGCAAATGTATTTACAGAAGAAAGGATCTCCCATACCAAGTGAATTGGTTACAAATGCCGGAAGCAGTATAACAAAGACAACCAGAATCACATATTTCAGATACCGCAGAGGCTTCAGCTTTGCGGTGGAAAATTTCTTACCCGGAATCTTATGCAGCAGATCCTGGAACCATCCAAACGGACAGAGAAATCCGCAGATAAATCGTCCTAACAGAACACCTAACAGGATGAAAAATCCAGTGATGTAGTAAGTGAACTTAAATTTGGAGGATCCTACTACAGCCTGAAATGCTCCGATCGGACAGGCGCCTGTGGCGGCAGGACAAGAGTAACAGTTTAGTCCCGGGACGCACATCGTCTTTACATTTCCCTGATAAATTTTCCCTTTAAACAGATTCGGGATGTGAATATTGGTCAGCAGCGTTGCAGCTGCCTGGATCCATCCGCGGAAGCGGACCAGAGGGTTTTTGCTTGATTTCATTTTCTTATCCAATTCCGACACACTCCATACATAATTTTATTGCCTTGCTAAGCACAACCGCAGCTTCTCCGCGGAAGATTCCGACAAGGAAAAATACCAGACCAGCTGCAAGTAAAAGAATCTGTGTTGCTTTTTTCAGATTTCATTCATATACTCCTTTCAATGTTCAAAGTCAGTTTATTGTTACTGTTCACTCCCGTGTCAATCACTCCGCTGATTGACACGGAGGATGCATGTTTTGGCTTGAATGCATCTCGCCCCATCGCCAAAGGCGATTTAAAATGGCGAGATGCGTTGCTGGTCGCACATCGTGTGAACAGTAACCGTTTATTGACCTTTCGATGTTTGCATTATACAATAGGGGGTGTAAAATTCCTGTTAAGAAAATGGAGAAAAATAAATTGAGATTATTAGTTGTTGAAGATGAGAAGAAATTATGTGTAGGCCGATTGCTTATGTTCAAGGAATGCCTGAAGTACAATATCGTTCCGTTCATGATCGAAGAG
>PVMO01021269.1_pt1 | contig 41753 bp, 43 predicted proteins | sample 1853421 | NCBI WGS metagenome assembly PVMO01 (sample SAMN08533511, study PRJNA380276) | Human gut metagenome, whole genome shotgun sequencing project.
ACTTATGTAAGGTACGAATCAAAGAAGCCTTTGGTGGAGTTATTAAAAAAATTTTTAGTACCCCCAGGGTGTAGGGGTAGGTGGGTAGGGTAGACCTAAATTACCTCCTCTGTGCTATCTATATATATTGTTGTATTTGGTAGTGGTATTCTTTTCCCTTCTCTTTGAAAGACCTATTTTTGTAACACTCGACAGAACATTTCCAAAGTAGTAAAATTAATACAGTAATATATTGGAGGTGTTAGCAAATGTTAGTGTATTTATCAGTATGTATGATAAACCTTATATTTCTTTTAGTAGGTTATTTTATTGGCTCTAGAACTTTAGAAAACAAAACAAGAGAAGCTTTTAATTCTTTAAAAAATAAATTTAGTAAGGAAGAAGAATATGAAGCTGTGGAGATAGACTAATGGCTATTAGTAAAGAAGCAAAGGCTTTAGTAGAAGCCCAAGTAAATAGTAATGAAATAGCCAGTAAAGAATTAAATAGAATACTAAAAGAAAGTAAGAATGTTGAAAAAAAATTAAATAAAGAATACAGGAGTATTGCCAGTAAGTCTTTATTAAAACAAAGATTAGTACAATTATATGTTTCGGGATTTTATAATGATAAACAAATCGCAAGTATACTTATGGTCAGTCCTACAACTATTAAGAGATTATTAAAAGATAATGATGTTATAGATATGATTATGATGTATCAAGATGAAGAGAAGAAGTTAATAGATAGTAAGATTAAGGCACTAAGAAATAAGGCAACAGAAACTATGTTTGAGTTGTTAGATAGTGATGATGATTCTATTAGATTAGCTACTTCTAAAGATATATTAGATAGAAGTGGACATGCTGTTAAGAAAGATGTAAGCGTAGATGTAAACATATCTTATGAACAACAGTTACAAGAGTTAGCACAAGGTATTGATTTTGAAATAGTGGAGGTGGAGTAATATGAATTTAAAAGAAACAATTGAAATGATGGTTAGTTCAGATTATAAAGAAAGATTTATAGCAGAATACAAACAATTAGAAATAAGGAGAAATGGCTTATATAATATGCTAAAAAAATATAAAGCAGGAGAATTACCTTTTACACCAAGTTGCTCTTATGATTTATTAAATGGACAATTAAAAGCTATGGATATGTATTCTGGATACTTAGAAGAAAGAGCAAAAATAGAAAACATAAAGTTATAGGGGGTTAACAATATGGTAACACAAGCTCATATAGATTATATTTGGAACAGTTCAGAAATAATAACTACTGTTGCATTTGATAAATGTTTGATAATGGCAGTAAGACTACCTAATGGATTTATATTAACAGAATCTTCTGCATGTGTAGATCCAAAGGACTTTGATTATAAAGTTGGTTTTGAATGTTGCAAGGAAAGAATTATTAATAGGTTATGGGAATTAGAAGGATATTTAGCACAAGACAAAACAACATATAACTATGATTTGGCAGAGGAATTTGTAAATGAGTAAGAAAATAGATTTACTTAATCCTAAAATTTATATTCCTAATTTCCTAAAAATAAGAACAAAAGAAGGTACTCTTGAACCGTTCATTCCAAATAAACCTCAACGTAAATTAAGAGATACTATTGCAGAACTTAGAGAAGCTGGAAAACCAGTAAGAATAATAATATTAAAAGCTAGACAAATGGGATTCTCTACTTATACAGAAGCAGATTGTTTTCACCAAACAGTAACTAATACAATGTTCAACAGTACAATTATAGCCCATGAAGAACAAGCATCTCAAAATCTTTACAATATGTTTAAAAGATATTATGAAAATCTTCCAGATGTTTTAACTCCAATGAGAAAAAGAAATAATGCTAAGGAATTATTATTTGAAAATCCTACTGCTGATGATATAGAGAAGAGAAGAAACCCAGGGCTTCAAAGTTCAGTTAAGGTAGCAACAGCTAAAAATACTGCTACTGGTCGTTCTCAAACTATAAACTATCTTCATGCATCAGAGGTAGCTTTCTGGGATAATCCAAAAGAAACATTTACTGGTTTGTTACAATGTGTTCCTAGAACTCATAACTCAACAGTAATAATGGAATCTACTGCAAATGGTGTTGGTGATTATTTCTATGATATGTGGCAAAACGCTGTAGAAGGTAAGAATGATTTTACTCCTTTATTTTTCCCTTGGTTTGATATGAATGAGTATTCTATTCCTTTTGATAGTGAAGAAGAAAGACAAGCTTTTATAGAAGAAGTTGAATATACATTTAAAGACCAAGAAGGTAGAACAGTTTATACAGAAGAAAAAGAAATAATGTTAGACCATGGTGTAACTTATGAACAATTAAAGTGGAGAAGATGGTGTATTGCTAATAACTGTGGTGGTGATGTAGAACAATTCCATCAAGAATATCCTTGTACTCCAGACGAAGCATTTATAGCTTCTGGTAGACCTAGATTCCAAGTAGGTGTATTAAAACAATACAGAAGAAATTGTAAAGAAGGAGATATAGGAAGATTAGAATACAATGGTTCTAATGTTGTATTTACTCCAGATGTAAATGGTGATGTAGAGATATGGAAATATCCAAGTAAAGACCAATATTACTGTATAGGAGCTGACGTAGCAGAAGGACTTATTACTGGTGACTATAGTGTAGCTTATGTAGGAGATAATGATTTTGATATATGTTTAAGATATAGAACTCACATAGATCCAGATTTATTTGGAGCTGAATTAGTTAAAATAGCTAAATTCTATAATGATGCTTATATAGGTTGTGAAAATAATAATCATGGTTTAACTACTTTAAAGGCTATTCAAAATTTAGAATACTGGAATATTTATTTTACTAAGACATTTGATAAAATATCAGATTCTATAAGTCAAAAAGTAGGTTGGAGTACAAATAACAAAACAAAGCCACTTATGATTAATAAATTAGCTGAGTATATAAGAAATAAGTGGATAGGTATTAAAGATAGAATTTTAATTCAAGAATGTTTTACTTATGTAATTGATGAAAAAGGAGCTACTAACGCCCAAGAAGGTTGTCATGACGATACAGTTATGGCTTGTGCGATACTTCTTCAAGTTTTATTAGAAGGAAGAGGAGAAAACTTTGTTCCAGTAGAACCAGAAGAAGAAAAAAGTAAAAGTTATTATAAAGTATTAAATAGAAGAATTGCTAGAGATGAAGATGAAGAATCTAGTAAATCAGTAAACGTAATGGAGTAGAGGTGTTATATGAGAGATAAAGATGTATTAGGTGTAGAGCCTATAGTCCTTAATGTTAAGGAAAAATATAAAAACGCATATGATTCTAAAGCTGTTAAAATGAAGCAATGGCAAACCAATTATAAAGCTTATACTGGTGAATTATTTGAAAGAGGTAGTAAAAATAAAAAATTAGGTAATGCAATTCCAAATCATATATTTGCTACTGTAGAAACTGTAAAACCTATAATGGTTACTAATCCACCAAAAAATATAGTGTTACCTACTAGTGAAGATGGATTTGAAAAGGCAATGTTAATTCAAGAAGCTTTAGATTATGAATGGAAAAGAACTAAACTATTACCTAGAATCCTAGATGCTTTAACTAATGAATTAGTATATGGAAATATGATTATAGGTTTATTTTGGAATCAGAAATCTAATAAAGGATTAGGTAATGTAGAATCAGTAATAATTTCTCCTTTTAATTTTTTCATAGACCCAATGGCTGAAACTATAGATGAAGCTGAATATTGCATGTATGCAACTTATAAAAATTTAGGAGAATTAACTAAACATTATCCAGACAAAGCAGAAGAATTAAGTAACGCTGCTAGTTCAGATGTAGATGAAAATTTAACTATGGGTAGAGATACTACAAATGCTAAGAACCAATTATTATATATTGAATGTTATTTAAGAGATTACTCTATAGATGAATCAATAGAAGAAGAGGAAGATGGTACTAAATATAAAGTTAGAAAAATGAAATATCCTAAAGGTAGAAGAGTTATTATAGCTGGTGATGTTTTATTACAAGATGGTGAAAACCCATATGATGATGGTAAATTCCCATTTGTAGCAACTCAATGTTATAAGTTACCTGGGAAATTCTGGGGAATGAGTGAAGTAGAAGAATTAATTACTATCCAAACAGAAATGTGTGCATTATATAATTCTTTAATTGATAATGCTAAATTAAACGGTAATCCATGGGTAATTAAAGATAAAAATTCTGGTGTAGATGGTAATAGTTTAACTAATGTTCCTGGTCTAGTAGTTACAAAAAATCCTGGAAGTGAAGTTAAAAGAGAAGCACCTCCAGCTATGCCATCATATATTCAACAAGTTATTCAAGATTTAAAATATGATGTTCAAGTAGTATCTGGTGTATTTGATGCTACAAGAGGTGAAAGACCAGCTTCTATAACTTCTGGTGTAGCTATTCAAGCACTTCAAGATAGTTCACAAGGAAGAATAAGATTAAAGACACAACAATTAGAAAATATGCTTAGTGAATTAGGCTCTATGTGGCTTAGTCGTATGCAACAATTTTGGAATGTACCTAGAACTATAAGAATAATGGGTGGTAAAACTGAACCAAATGAAATCCCATTAATAATAGATGGTCAACCAGTTCAATTTAAAGAAGTAGTTAGAGATGAAATAGATGGAGATTTTGATGTTATTATTCAAACTGGTTCTACTATGCCTGTTAACAAATCAGCTAGATTAGAAACTGTGCTTCAATTAGCTCAAACTATAGCAGAAGATGGTATGCCAGTAGTAGATAGAAGAACTATTATTGAATACTGTGAACTTGATAATGCAGAAGATATTCTTAGAAGATTTGAAGAACAAGCTCAAAAGAATGCAGAAGAACAAGCTCAACAACAACAAAATCAACAAGAACTTATGTTATTACAAGAACAAAACGATATGGCTAATATCCAAATGAATCAAAAGAATCAAATGGAAGCTAAACAGCTTGATATTGAAGCTAAGAAACAAGAAAAACAAATGGATATTGAAGCTAAAATGCAAGAAAAATTATTAGATATGACTATGCAAGAAAAACAAGCATCTATGCAAAATCAAAACCCAGAAAATGGTGGAGAAAAGACTTTACAAGAAAATGACAAAAATGTAGAATCTAAAGTAGATAAGATAAATCTGGAAAATATGACAATAGAAGAGTTATTACAATATGTTGGAACTCTTAGTGAAGAACAACTTCAACAATTAGTACAAGCTCAACCAGAGATTCTTGAAGTATTACAAATGTTAGAACAATTAAGTGGACAATCTCAACAAGAGAACCCACAAGGAGGTATGTAACATGGAATATTTGTTAAATCTTTTAGCAGTTGAAGAAGCAACAGGTGGAGAACCTACTTCTGATGTAACTGTAAACGAAACACCTACTGATGTAACTGAAACTACAACAGAGCCTACTACAGAGCCAACTGTTTCTTCAAGCTACAACATAGATGGACAAGATTATACTTTAGATGAAATTAGAGAGTGGAGAAGGTCTGGTTTAAGACAAGCAGACTACACAAAGAAAACTCAAGAAGTTGCAAAACAAAGAAAAGAAGCAGAAGAAGCTTTAGAAGTTTATAACTATTTAATGAGTAATCAAGAATTAGTTCAAAAACTAATCGAATTTGATTCTTCAAACCCAGTACAAGCAAGTAATGTCAAAGGCAAATTAGATCCAGTACAAAGGGAAATACAAGAACTTAAAACTCAATTAAAAGTTAAAGATATAGATGCTGAACTTAATGAAATAACATCAAAAGACAAAATGGTTAATGATGTTGAACTGTTAGAAATAGCAACTAAAACTAATTGTGATATTAAGACAGCATATAACATTTGGAGAGGTAATAACTTAGATAAAATTCTTGCAGAAAGAGAAAAGGAATTAACTCAAAAAATAAAATCAGAAATTGAAAAAAATCAAACTGTAACTAAAACATTAATTAGTAACGGTGATGTTGCTCCTACTGTTAAGGACTATGGATTATCAGATGTTGAAAAAGCATTTGCTCAAAGATTAGGAATGACAGAAGAAGAGTATTCAATCTATAAAAACCCAAATTATAAAATGAAATAAGAGGTGAAAATATGTTAATTGAAAAATTAAAGTATATGTTAGCACCAGTTGACCCTACTGGAGCTTCTACACATCAAGAAAATGACTTTGGTCTTTTATTAGAACCTAAGTTAAGAAAAGTGTTCTATGATACTTATAAAGAAGTACCAGAACAATTCTCTAAGATTTATAATGTTAAGACTTCTAAGAAGGCTAAAGAAACAGATTATGGAGTTGGTGCTTTCAGACCATGGACACAATTTGGTACTAAGATGTCTACTGTTGGTGATTCTACATTAATGCCACAAGTTAAATATCAAAAAATCCACCCTGGTCTAGAAAGAACTTATGTACACGAAGAATTTGCTTCTGGATTCATGGTTGAAAGAAAATTTGTTGATGATGAAATGTATGATGTAATTGAAAAATTACCAAAAGACTTAGCTAGAGCTGGTAGATATAAAGTTGAATTAGATGCTGTTACACCATTCAATGAAGCATTAAAGGCTACTCCTACTGCTAAGATTTATGATAGTCAACCTTTATTCTCTCACGTACACCCATTAGTTGAAACTAAAAATGCTGATGGTTCTAATATTACAGTTAAAGGGGACAACCTTATTGATGGTACTTTAAGTGCTGATACTTTAAAAGCAGCGTTATTATTAGGAAGAAAGCAAGTTGATGAAGCTGGTAAATTAATCGTTATGTCTTTTGATACTTTAGTTGTTCCTCCAGCACTTGAATGGTTAGCTATGGAATTAACTAAGACTACTGGTAAGCCAGGAACTGAATTAAACGACATCAACGTATTAAAAGGTTCTTTAAATATTATCGTATGGGATTTCTTAACTAAAGAAGATGCTTGTTTCATAATGGATTCTAAGAACCACCAAGCTAATTTCTTCTGGAGAGTTAAACCAGATTTCCAATCTGAAAAAGACTTTGATTCATTAGTAAAGAAATACAATGGTTATATGAGATATTCTTATGGTTTCTCTGATTGGAGAGGATTCATTGGTATTAAACCAAATGCATAATAAATAAATATAACAGAATAGGAGAGGAATATTTTCTTCTCCTTTTTTATTAGAGGTGATTAAATGTTAGCTGATAAATATGTTCCATATAATGATGAATGGAAATATAAAATAGATGTTCTTAATACTTTAGAAAGAATAGCTGATGCAGTTGCTCCTGTTAAAGAAGAAGAGATTGCTACTTTATCTATGGAGAAAACAGTAGAAGAAAAACCTAAAGCTAGAGCTAGAAAGAAAAAAGGTGATGTTTAATGTATACTGGTAGACCTTATATAAAATTATTTGAAGATTGCTCTTGTACTAAAGAGGTAGATGTTGATGTGTTTGGTAATTACATAACAACAACTCAAATAATATCTGGAATTAGCGACATAGATTTTAAAAGAAAAATTTATGTGAAGAATGTAGGTAGTCATAAAGCTTTTAATGTAAAGATAATAGCAATGTTTAGTGATAGTGATGTTATAGCTGAAATTAACTATGAAACTATTAAACCAAATGAAGTTGCAGAATTAGTTTTAACAATACCAGTAAAAAAAGGACAGAATATGACTAAAGTTTTAAATTATACATTGGAGTATGATTGTTTACCATGAGTACAATAAATAAATTAAAAGCTCCTTGTTCTGTCCTACAAGGTCTTAGCTTTAATTCATTATTATCTAATATTTCACATAACAAAGCTACAATATACTGTGAAACTATAGTAACTAATCTAGATGAATCATTAGAACATGATAGAGTTTTTAATGATGTAGATTTATTAGAAGATATGAATTTAGATGTTATTGAATCACCAAATAAAGCCATAAAAACTAAAGTGAATATAAACACTATAAAACCTACAACTATTCACAAAGATAAAATAAAACTAGGTAAAAAATACAACAACAAGGTAAAGGGGTGATTAAATGAAACAAACTGAAAATTTACAATTACCTATACTTCAAAGTGGAGATAAATATACAAAGGAAACTCAAAATGAAGCATTTAAAAAAATAGATTTACACTTAGGTGGTTTAGCAAAAAGAGTTAACGATATAGTTGCTAGTGGTGGAGAAAGTAATATAGAAATAGTAGACGCAAGAAGAGATAATATTACTGGCGTTGTACACAATACTATTGGTGAAAGAATAAATAGCATTAGTGAACAATTGGAACAAAAAATGATTTTAATTGTTAACTTACAAAATAGAGTAACAGCATTGGAAAACCAACAAAGTGCAACTGTAAGAGTTACTGGAGTTTCTTTAAATAGCAGCACTTTAACTCTTAATGTGGGTGGCACTAATACATTAATAGCCACAGTATTACCATCTAATGCAACCAATAAAAGCGTAACATGGTCAACAAATAATAGCAGTGTAGCTAGTGTTAATAACGGAACTGTGACTGCTCATGCAAAAGGACAAGCAACTATAACAGTAACAACTGCAGACGGTGGTTATACAGATAGTTGTCTAGTTACAGTAAGCGAAGCCACAACAACTACAAGTGTTACTGGTGTAACTTTAAATAACAGCACTTTAACTATGAATAAAATAGGTGGAATACAAACATTAGGTTACACAATTACACCTAGCAATGCAACTAATAAAAATGTAACATGGAGTACATCAGTGCCAACAGTAGCTAGTGTTAACAATGGTATTGTTACTGCTAATGCTAATGGTACAACCGTAATAACTATTAGAACGACTGACGGTGGATATACAGATACATGTACTGTTACAGTAAACGACTCTTCATATGCAGAAGATTTTGATGATACATTGCAAATTCCAGACATAGCAAGTTATGGAATATATAATGATGGCACTAATTCTACAAGTACAACCAATGGTTTTAATACATTATTAGCAGATTTAAATGTAGCTAAAAAGACCAATATACAATTGCCAACAGGAACATATGCTATTGACCCAGAATTAACTGTAAATCTTAAATCTAATATGACTATTGATATGAACGGTTCAACATTTAAGATAGATACTAATGGTAAAAACGGAAGTACAATGTTATATGCTAAAGATGTTGAAAATATTACATTGAAAAATGGAACAATTGAGGGTGATAGATATGACCATGATTACTCTACTTATAATGAAAACACAACATCTCATGAGTTTAATGTTGGTTTAAAGCTTGACCAAGGTGCAAGAAATATAACTATAGATAATGTAAAATTTACTAAAATAACAGGATATGGTCTAGCAACTTTCCAAGGTGCTCAATACTGTAATACAGCATTAGATAAAACAATAATGGAAAGTGGAGATTATAATGACAGCGGAAATAAAGTAGCAGATGCTACTAAGATAAGATATCCGCAATCGGTAAATATAACAGAACACGCTACTCATGGTTACTTACAAGTTGGTACTTTATTAAAATATCAAAACTATGTATTTAACTCAACTAGGATGGTAACAGTTAGAATGTTTAATGCTTCTGGTAGTCTATTATCTAAAGTAACAAGTAAGATGTACAGACCTATAGCAGTACCTTCAAATGCTAGAACTGCTTATTTAACATTCCATCAATCTGATCCATCAGATTATTTAGCAGGAGATATGTATACACTTGATGTATTCCATATGAAACCACCGAGAGATTGTAATATTACTAACTGTACATTCGATGATAATAGATGTTTAGGAGTAGCTATCTGTGGAGGATGGAATATTAAGATTGAAGGTAATACATTCTCTAATACTTCTAAACCAACATCAGATAATAGTTCACCAATCTATCAAAAAGGTAAACCGGGTTATGCTATTGATATAGAGGATGGTTGGGAATGTACACAAGATTTGACAATTAATAATAATACATTTACTAATAATGGATTTGGTGATATTGTTTCTCTCGCTGGTGATAATACAGTTATTACTAACAATCAATTTACTGGAAGAGTAGCTATGTATAGTAGGAATACTAACTATACAGTTCAAAATAATACTATTACAAATGCTATAGCTATGTTTGAAACAGAAAAAGATTACGGTTTTACAGTTGACCACAACACTTATACTAATACTACTATTAAAGCTAAATGTTATAAACCATATGACGCTGATTATTATTCATTCACTAATGAAACAATTACTAACTGTCAAATGCAAATAGATACTTCAATAACATTGAAAAATTCAACTATTACTTTAGATGGAATAACTGGTTCAAGATTTACTGGCTCATATGATACATGTACAATTAGTAACTTTGATGGTAGGGATTCAAACAGTGATTACAATACAGGAATCAAACTTAATAACTGCGATGTATCAAAATGTAACTTCTTCCCAAGTAAAGATACTATCATGACAAATAACACCTTCAATACATTTAGAGTAAGACTTGATGATGGAACATTAGTATTTACTGGGAATGAAATTCAATCTAATCCAAAGAATGCAACTATGCCTATAGTTCAATTAAATGGTGGTAAATCAGCAACAATAAAGGGAAATACATTAGGAAGTGCAGTAACATCAAGTTTATATACTAACCCTGCCGGAATTACTGTAATAACAGATTAATATTGCGAATAAAAAATAAAAAAGAGGTGATAAAATGGCAAAACAAATTATATTAACACAAAATAATTTTGGTATTCCTATAGAGCTTCAATTCGTGAGCAATACTAATTCACCAATAGATTTAACAGATAAAATAGTAGAAGTGGCTATATCTTATGATGGAACTATTATAGATGTCCTTCAAGCAACTATAAGTTCTTATACTGATGGAACTGCATATATAGTAACAACTACAAGACATACTAGCAATGTTGGATTATATACTACTTATTGGTCTGTTAAAGATGAATACGGTTATATTACTGCTCAATCAGATTTATACTACTATGTAAAAGAAGAATACAATGGAGATGAATCTAATAATATAGAGCAAGATAAAGGAACTATTGAAGAGGAATTTGATAAAGTTAATTCTTCTATTAAAAGTTTAAATAAAGCAAACTCAGGTATATCAGCAAGAGTAAGTGAACTTGAAACTAAGGTTAGTGAAAATCAATCTAGTATATCAACTATCATCAATAATGTAAATTCTATAAAAGAAACTATATCGAAAAATAAAGAGATATATGTATCGTCATTAGATGAATTAGAAACAGCGTTAAATGAAATATCAAATGGTGGAGTTATAAATATAAATAGTGGTAATTATACACCTACTAAGACATATAAAATACCAGAAAGCACTATTATAAAAGGTATTGGAAAAGTTATATTTGATTGTTCATCAACTTTACTTAACCGCGTATTTACAAATAAATTAACTGGACAAGAATCTGGATATAATGGTTCTTCTAATATAGTTATTAATAATATTATATTTGATGGTAAAGGAACTGTTCATACTATAACACCACTTGGTTTTGGACACGCTGAAAACATAATAATTGAAAAATGTAACTTCAAAGGGTTCAACAAATGGCACAACATAGAGTTAAATGGTTGCAAAAATTGTTACGTAATATTTAATAAGTTCGAGGATTATGGAACTGTGAATAGAGATAATGCAACAGAAGTTATTCAAATAGATTATATGGGTGGTTCTGAACAATATCCTTGGACTTCTAAATATGATGATACTGCTTGTTCTAACATAACTATAGAATCAAATTCATTTAAAAATATAAAAACTACTACTGGTTGTATTGGTTGTCATTCTTATAAAAAAGGTGTAATTCCTAGCAATATAATTATTAAAAATAATCTATTAGAAAATGTAGAAAAATTCTATTATTTGTTAGGTTCTAAAAATTCAATAATAGAAGGTAATGTCGGAACTAACATAGGTACTTTTGTGATTATAGGTAATGGTGCAGGAAACAGTATGGAAGGTGTAATTATAAATAACAATAATTGTACTGCTGGAGGTTTTGAAGGAGATCATAGATTTGTTCTTGGTGTTGATACCGATAAACACTCATATAACGTTATAATAACAAACAACATTGCGAAGGATTTTAATAGACATGCTATAGGGGGAACTTTCTCTGATGGTATATGTTCTAATAACATAATACAAGGTTGTGGTAGGCATGGTATTTATATGTATGGTTGGTTTAACTTTACTGTAATGGGGAATAGAATATATCAATTCTCTAAAGAAGTTTCTGGTTATAACGGTATAAAATACGGTGATAACGCTAATATACCAACTAAAAATTGTATTATAGTTGGTAACTTTGCAGAGAGTGTTACTGCTGGAACAAATCAAACTAACAATGTAGTGGCAAACAATTTATAGAGAGGTGAACTATATGAAAACTACTCAAAATTTAAAACTTCCTCAATATACAGGAGAAGATATATTTGATTTGCAAGATGTAAATAAAGCGTATGATAGCATAGATAAAGCTTATGGTAACATAGATGACACTTATAAAGAAGTAGTTAACATAAAAAACGAAATACCAAAAACTAACGCTACTGCCGAAGTAATAAATGCTAGAGGTGGTAAAGAAACATTAGGTAAGAGATTGGACGAGTTTGGTTCGCAATTGGATAAAAAAGCGAATGAGATTGATTTAATAGTTGAGAGAAAAAGGATAGATAATTTAACAACTTTACCTGAAGGAAGTACAACAGGTGATGCAGAATTAATTGATGGTAGAATTGGTGCAGACGGTACTACTTACGACAATATTGGTAGTTCTATCAGAAGTCAAATTTCTAATATAGAAGATACTATGACCCAAATAAATGTTATTCATTCTGATTCATTACCAGTAATAAATAAATGGAGAAAAATTAGGATTGATGGACGTGATGGGACTGAAAGTGAATCTGATAATCACCGTTCTACTATTAGATATACTTTTAGTGCTGGAGAAACTGTATCTAGCAGTGATTTAACTAATACAGGGTACAATTGGTTTGTATATCAATATAGTAGTGATGGTATATTTGAAAAATTACTTATAAATACAAAGAAGGTTTTTTCATTCATTGCCGAGGAAGGTAAGGAATATGCGTTCCAATTATGGTATGGCGGAACTGATTTTAGTAAAATAAGTAGTGCTCAAATTAGCGTTACTAACAACATTAAAAATAAAGTAAACAACATTGAAACTATGTATCATAATCAATTCGACTATCTCACTATCGACTGGGTTTCGGGAAAAGCTAATACTGGGAATGGTGCATTCCAAGAAAGCAATACGTCTATACGAAGTGATTATATAAGTATACCACATAATGAAGAAGTAACATTGCTTGAATATGGAAATTGGTGTTGGTTTGTAAACACTTATGATAAAGAAACTCTTAAATTTAAAAAATGTATCGTTAATACGAAATCTAGTGCATCATTTATTGCGGATGCAAATTTAGTTTATGTATTCGGTCTTTGGAGTGGAAATACAGATTTTACTGATATTCTAAACAATTATAAAATTAAGGTGACTAGAGATAGAATTACAGATTATTTATATAGCAAAAGCTTAAATGTTATACAATGGTATGCAAAACTTGATTTACCAGACTTTATGGTTATTGGCAAAGGTGAAAGTATTGAACTTTTCAAATATGGTATGTTTTATACTAATGCCCCTAATATGCAAAACTTATATACCGTTCGACTTGTTAATATTGGCGACTATACACAAGATTATAGCGAAAGAATTATAATAAAATGTCCAAAAGATTTTACAGAAACTGAAATAAAAGGTGGAGATTTGCCATTATTTCAACTAATTGATGTAAATGGAACAATTATTGACAGTAAAAGAGTTCATATATATGTAGTTGATAAGTCTACTTCATTAAAAGGTAAAACAGTTGCTTATCTAGGTGATAGTTTAACCGCTGGTGCAATTCGTACAAAATATACTTCCGAGGCTTTAATGAGTAAAAATGTATCACTTGTTGGTAAAATTACAGGTGATACAGATATAAATAAATATACTGCTCATGGCGGGTTTACTTGGTGGAATTTTTTAGAGAACCCAAGCATACTCCCAAATGTTAGAAAAGAAAACTATCTTTGGGATTCCTCATCAAATAAAATATCATTACAAAAATTTTATAACGAAGTTAATAATGGAAATCCAGTAGATGTAATGGTTATATTATTAGGGTGGAACGACTTTGAAAATGCCGCATTTAATAGAACAGGGCTTGGACTTGGACTTGATAAAATATCTCAAAATGTTAGAAGATTTTTAAACATTGTAAAAGATCAATCCCCAAATACTAAAGTTATATTAGAGTCTTACCATTATGGATACCCTGGATTAATTAAAGATGCTTATGCGAACTCTATGCCTCAAATTATTCATAATAAACACATAAAGGAACTTAACGAACTTTATTTGAGCGTAACTAAAGAGTTTAGTAATGTTTATTTCTTACCAAATTCTACTAGAGTTGATGTGTTACATGGTATGACTACGGATAAAATTGCTGTAAATAAATATTCAAGTGAAAAACAAGTATACTGTTTAGACCCTGTACACCCAGCTGATATTGGATATCACCAATACAGTGATTCAGAAGTTGATATGATTCTATATGCATTAATTAACTAAAGATTAATATTGCGAACAAGCTAAAATCATGATTGTAGGAGGTTCTTACAACAAGGTAACACTTACAAAACAATTAATTACTTATCTTGATAGAGGTTATATCTCACAAGAAGAATATGATGAATTAATTGCACTTATGGAAGCTAAAGAATTAGTAATTGAAGAAATATAATAAACTCTTCATAAAAACAAAAAATAATAGTATAATATAACAGAGGAGGTAAATAAATCCTCCTCGGGGGTGATTATGTTGAATGATATTGCTAATCTAATAGCAACTGTTGGTTTTCCTATCTGTATAGCCATGGGAGTTGGATATGCAATGTATAATGTTTTTATGATTATATTTAATAAATTTATAGAAACATTAGACAAGCTAGTAGATACAAATAGTACATTGGCAAATACAGTACACAAAAGAATAGATAAAATGGATAATAAAATGGATTTAATATATGAGGAAATAAAAAAGAGTAATGAATAGAGAGGTGATTATATGTTACCAATTCAAAGAAAAATAAGTCCTTATAATCATTATGATAATGCTAATAAACCTGCATACATTGTTTTGCATTATACTGGTAATAATACTGATACTGCTAAGAATAATGCTGATTATTTCTTTGGTGGAAATAGAGGTGCTTCTGCTCACTATTTTGTTGATGATAATTCTATATGGCAATCTGTAGAAGATTATGATGGAGCTTGGGCTGTTGGTGATGGTGGTGGAAAATACGGCATAACAAATACCAATTCTATAAGTGTAGAAATGTGTTGTGTAAATGGAGTTGTTACTGATAAAACAGAATCAAATGCTCTAGATCTAGTTAAACATCTACAAAAGAAATATAATATTTCAAATAATAATGTAGTAAGACATTATGATGCTAGTAGAAAAATATGTCCAAACTGGTCTGCTAACAATTGGGCTAGATGGAATAACTTTAAAAACAAATTAAATGTTGTTGAAGAGGTGAATTATAGTATGTATGTATTCAGTAAAAATTGGTATTTAAAAAGGTATTCAGATGTAGTTAATAGCTCATATAAAGACGACCCATATAAACACTATCTTGAATATGGAAAGAAAGAAGGTAGATTACCTCTTCCTCCAATTCCAAAAGAATACAATGAAGAAGCTTACTTAGAGTTAAATCAAGATGTTAAAAAAGCAGTAGAGAGTGGTACTTATACTTCTGGAATAGAACATTATTTAAAATATGGATTTAACGAAGGAAGAAAAGTAAGTAAATAAGAGGTGAATAAATGAATTTTGGTGAATTAATAAACCTAACTTATAACTATATAGACGAAACAGATGAAGATGAACAAATAGAGGTCATAGTTAAGGGTGCTATTAATGAAGCCTATTCAATATTATCTTCTAGAGATGCTAGGCTCAATAGAGCCTACATTCCTATTATAAATGGAATTGCAACTTTACCAGAGGACAATATAGGTATTGTTAAATGCACACCAGAACTAGATGATTCTGATTTAATAATAGATAACAATATAGTTACTTCTAAAACTGGTACTCTTGAACTGTTATATAAATATGTAAGAGAAACTTTAGTAGATGATAATGAAGAACCAGATATACACATATTATTACAATATGCAATGGTTAACTATGCTTGTTATAAATATTTCTTATATAGAAAGAAAACAGAAGCAGCTCAAAGCTTTAATACACAATATGAGAATTATATATATAAATTTGAAAAAGAAAGTAAAGATAATTCTAATGCAAAAACAGATACTATTAAATTTGTAAATATGATGGAATAGGAGGTAGCTATGTCAGATTCAGATTATAAAAGTTTTAAAATATCCAGTTTTCAATCTGGTATAAACGAATATTATAGTGATGGAATTATAAAACCATATGAAGCAGTAAAAGCATATAACTGTGACACTTCACAAGGCTCTCTAGCGACTTTTAATAATCCAAGCATAGTTTATACTATGGATAATGAAATAAGCTCTCTAACAGCCTATTATGGAGTATCAGATAGCACTATGTTAATAGCTAATGGAAATTCATTATCTAAACCAGACAAAACAAAAGTATATGATATTAGTGGAGCTAAATTAGATTATTTAAATTTTGAATATAATGGTAATAGAATACTTATTGGAGCTTCATCAGAAGATACTCCTTTTTTATATGATGGTAATACTGCTAGAAAAATAAAAAATAGAAGGAAGAAATATAATGATGAAGGTGAATTGTGTGGTTATATAGATGCAAATGGAGTAGAGCATAAAACAGAAAACACAATAGAAACATATGCTCCTAAAGGAGATTTTATAGAACTTCACTATGATAGACTTTGGATAGCTGGTGATAAAGAAAATCCAGATAGGGTTTATTTTAGTACAACTAATGTTAATGGAGCTGACATAGAAGATTTTACTGTTCCGTTAGCAGAAGAGGAAGAAATTAATATGCATGGTGGATTTTTAGATGTTAGAAGTTATGATGGAGGTAAAATAATAGCTATGAAAGTTATATTTAACTCCATAATATTATTTAAAAATAAAACTGCATATAAAATATATGGTTCATCACCTAGTAATTATCAATTGGTTCAAATATTTAGTTGTAATGGAGCTATAGCTGATAAATCTATAGTAGCTGGTAATAATGGAGCTTATTATTTAAATAGTGATGGTATTTATTTTTATGATGGTACTAATACATCTTTAGTATCTCAAAAAATAAAAAAAGTAATAGCTTCTATGAATAAGAATTATGCAAATAAAGCTGTTGGTTCTTACTATGATAATAAATATTATTTAGCTATACCAACTGGTGATTCAGATAAAAATAATACTCTTATAGTATTTGATGTTGTTAATAATTCTTTCACTATATTACACATAGATAACATTACTGGATTTTTAGATTATGAAAATGAAATTTACTACAGCTCAGAAAATAATATAAAAAATTTATTCAAAGGGGAAACTCCTTTAGATTTATATTGGGAAACTCCAATGTATGATTTTTTAGAAAAGACTTCTAGAAAGCAATCAGAAACTATTTATTTTAGAGCCAAAGGAAATGGTAAAATAAAATTTACTTTAATTAGTGAATCGAAACAAAAAGAACTTATAGTTGATTTAACAGATACAGAAAAGTTTTATAAAAAGAAATTAAAAAACAAAGGAAGAATGTTTAAGTTAATTATAGAAAATGTAGATAATAGTTCCTTTGAATTAATATCACCAGAAATAATTTTTGAATTAGATAGTGATATATAATTCTTGATTTGTAAAATTAAATACACTACGAAGTAGTGTGTCGGGTTGTTAGGGGCGACTAGCCCCTATCGTCCTTTAGTTACACGAGCTGGAACTATCGTAATTATAGCATATTTTTTTAACAAAAGTCTTGTACATTTATAATCTATTTGTATATTTTTAATACTATTTTTAAAAAATAACAAATTCATATTAATTATATACAAAAGTTTTGTACATTTTTAATATACAAGAGGTGTATTATGAGTTACGTAAGAGAAGAGATAAGGGGAAATTCCCCACAAGATACTATGAAAATTAATGAGAATTTTATGAGTATATTTGAGAAGGTATTTGGAGATATAAACTTTAGTGATGTAGATACTTCAATGCAAAATAAAATTAATACTCAATGGTTGCCAGTACAAGGAGAAGGTAACTTTGATAGTAATTATCCATTATATATAAGGTTCTTTGTTTCGCCTAATGTAAAACAATTAAAGAGTTCTAGTTTTAATTTTATGGCTGATAGATATAGAATGGATAGTGGAGTTACAGAAGGTGGTGGAGAAACTATTAGTGAAGAAACTACAAGTAACTCTGGTGAAATAACAAGTAGAAATGGTGGAACATGGACAAGTCAAATATCAAGTGTAAACAATGATATGTCTGGAGTTCAATCAGATCCAATGACAACAATTCAACAAGGTAGTGGAAATAATCACTATCATCAATTATCTAAAAATTATTTTCTTCATAATCATATGATTAGTATTAATATTCCATCACATACACATGTTATTCCACCACATAATCATGCTATTACTGTTTCTGTTCCTAAACATACTCATAAACTCACAGAAGGCATAAGAGTGTCTAATGAAGAACCAAAAGATGTATCAATATATTTAAATGATAATAAAATAGCTACAATAGATTCAACTAATATACTTAACAACCTAGACTTAACAGAAAATATAAGAATAGGTGAATGGAATACATTAAAAATAACAACATCTAATTTAGCTAGAATCGTTGTATACGGTACAATAGAAACACTTGTCAGATAAAATATTTAATTAACACCAGATGGCAAATAAATTTGTTAGAGGTGATATAAAATGACTTATATAAGACAAGATATTAATAGCACAAGTCCACAGGACTTACTAAAGATAAATGAAAATTTTATGAACATTTTTGAAAAAGTATTTGGAGATATAAATTTCTCTGATACTGCACAAGAACTACAGACAAAAATAATGACACAATATTTATCTGTTCAAGGTGAGGGTAATTTTGATTCATCTTATCCACTTGAAATAAGATTTTTTGTTCCCCCTAATGTTAAATCTATAAAATCAAGTAGCTTTAATATAGTTACTGGTTGTTATAGATTTGACTCTGGAATCATAGAAGATGGTGGTGGTTATACTTCAGCAAATATATCTTTAGATACTGGTGGAGTTTCTGGAAGTATTACTTGTAGTACTCCTTCAATAACAACTACAAGTACAGGAACTATACCACCATTATCATTAAAGATAAAAATAGATGAAAATCACAATGCAGATACAATTATCTCACAACAACCACATGCACATGATATGTCACATACTCATACATTTATATTAGCAAATCATACTCATACTGGTACTGCTTCTGTATCTTTACCATCTCATAAACATAATCAAAAAGAAGGTGTTCAAGTATCTACTACTACACCAAAAGGAGTTAAATTTTTAATAAATGATAAAGAAGCTTCTAATGTTGGTGATGGAATAATTTCCAAAAACAACATAGATATTCTTGAACATATAAAAATAGGAGAATGGAATATTATAAAGATAACAACAAATAATTTTGGTAATGCTGTTGTATATGGAACAGTAGAACTTGTTATGAAGAATTAATAAATGTATAATATTAGTAACAATGAAAACAATTGGAGGTGATTATATGGGTTTACAATATGACCAAAATAAATATATGGAACAGGCGAAGCAACAATATGATTCGTCTTATAATGCCAAAGTAACTTCTTTAAAAAATCAATTAGCACAAAATCAACAAGCTTTAGACCAACAAAAAACTGGTATAAATAATAATTATGATTTACAAGTACAACAACAAAATTTAAATAATAAATTAAATAAAAATAATGTATCTAATACTATTTTAGGAAGAGGTTTAGCAAATTCTTCAATAGCAGTAAGTGGACTAGCTGAACAAGATGCTAAAAACACTAGATTAGTTGGAAATATAAATAGAGAAAGAACATCAGCTCTTAATGATATAGAAACACAAAAATCATTATTAGCTCAAAATTTAAATAATACTTTAGCACAAATGGCAGGAGATAGAGAAACTGAACTTATGGCATTAGCTAGAGAGTTATACAATGAAGATTGGAATAGAGATTATAAAGATAGACAATTAGCACAACAATTAGCTATAGCTCAATTACAAGCTTCTTCATATGGCTCTGGTGGTTATGGTGGTTATAGAAGTGGCAGAAGTTCATCATCTAGCAATGGATATGATGAAATGGATATAGAAGGATTAACTACTTTAGGTAATATTATAGGAAGTTCTGACTTAAATCCAGTTCAAAAACAAGATGCATTAAAGAATTATGCAACTATATATGCTGGAGTTCCACAACTTAAAAATTCAGTTAATAAAGCAAATCAAATGCACAATAATATTAGTAAAGCAAACTCTGTGTTATCTGCTTTAAGTAAACCAGTAACTAAGGGTGGTGGTACTTCAAGTGCTAGAAAAGTTGCTTCTAGTAAAAAATGGGCATAATTAGGAGGTAATATGTTATGGCGTTTAATCCTTTATCTTATTTGACTAAGAAAAAAGAAGAACAATCTGTTAAAAATATGTATGATGATGGTAGTGTTTGGTCTGCTCCTACAACCCAGGAAGAATCTAAGGCAAATAGATTTGTAGGATTAAACACTAGTAGATATTCTCCTTTATCTGGATTTACAGATTATTTTGAAACTAAAAATAATGATTCTACATTTAAAGAAGATAAATTGCAATCACCTAGAAATCAAATGAATTATTATTCAAAACAATTAGGTAAATTAGGTGTAGAAGTAGAAGAACCAGATAGTTATAAGAAAAAAGAAACTGGTGGTGGAATAGGAGATATACTTCAAAAAATATTTGCTGTTCCATCATCTGTAACAAATATATTTGGTGGTGCTTTAGAAGGTACTAGACAAGTTAATAATAGTGAACAAGCTTCATTAGAAAATACAGAAGCATATCAAAAATTAAAAGAAATGGGATATAACTCAGATGGAAACTTTGTATATGATTCGTCTGGTAACAAAGTATTAACACCAGAAACTACTAAGCTTATGGTTGAAGCTCAAATGCAAAAGAAAAATACAATTAACCTAGGAAGTCTTGGTACTATAGCAAAAGAATCTGTTAAAGGTTTTGTTAATACTTATAAATCTGCATTTGGAGATATGGATTATAGTGAAGTATCTGATTTTAGTAATGTATTAAATAGACAAAACAATGAAGATGGAGATACTGGTTTAATTAGTAGAAATCAAACTGATAAAACACTAATAGCTAGTGGTCTTAGAGCATTAGGTGTTGATGATGAATCTGCAAGAGAATGGTCTAACATAGGTGCTGATATTGGTATGTCTATGGTAGCTTCTGTAGCTGATTTAAATGATGTAGGTAAAACTATTAAGTATTTAAATAATGCTGATAAAGTTGATGATGCTTATAAAGTTGCTAATAACTTAGATGAAGCATTAAAATTAGTTAAAACAAATCAAAGTTTTGATGATTTTGCAACTTCAATGAAGAAAACAGCAGAAGGATTAGGTAAAAAAATAGATGATAAAGCTATAAAAGAAGCTTATGATAATTTCTTAAATACCTCTGCTCAAAAGCTTATGAGTGATACTTCTAAGACAATAGGAGGTATGCAAGATTTTACTGGTCTTAAAATAGGTTCTCAAACATTAGTTAGTAGAGAAACATTAAATAATATATCTAAAAATAAATTGCAAAAAGGACTTATGGAAGTAGGTTTATCTATGTACTCTCCTGTAGGTGCTTTAGCACATGGAACTGTAACTAATAAGATAGCTAATAAAATAGGTGATACTAAATTAGGTTCTGAATTATCTGAAACAATAGGAAAAGCATTTGGTGGTAAGAACTCTCAATGGACACAAGGTGCTAAAAAAGCCTTTAAAGAAGGTAATTATGAAGATGTAATGAAGAATGTTAATAGAAAAGAAACAACTAGCATAGCTAAGAGATTTAAAGAAATAAATGAATCATGGGCATTTAAGAAACATAAAGAGTTTAGTGAATCTGGTGAAAACTTAAATGACATTTCAAAAGCAATGGAAGGTAAAGCTAATGTAGTTTCAGAAGCAGTAGAAACAGAAACAATAAATCCTAAGTTTGTTGATACAGCTAAAGAATATATGAGATCTGAACTTAACAAAGCTACTAAAACATCTTCTGTATCAGAAGTTTCTAAATTAAAGAAAGAGATAGATGAATTAGAAAATATACCTAAAACCTCTTCTATTAATTTCAAAAAAGAACTTAAATCTATTGGTTTGTCTGAACATAGTAAATATTTTAATGAAGCAATATCAATGTCACCATCTGAATTTAAAAGCTATTTAAAATCAAAAGGAGTTAAGAATGCAGAACAAGTAGCAGATAAAATTAAAACTGTTGCTAATGGTGTTGTTAAAAACATTGAGGAAAATAATCCTACTTTAGTTAAATATTTAAAAGGTCAAAAAGAATTAAACTTAAATGATTTTATTGATGGTTCTTATTGGAATCCAGAAGATATTAATTCTATAGATAAACAAATTTCTAAAGTAAAACAACAAGCTAAAACTTATTTTGAAGTTGAAGGTAAAGAAAGTGAATACTTTAATACTCAATTACAAAAATTAGAGATAGCTAAAGATAGGTTAAAATCTAAACCTAAAATGGAATTTAAAGAACAAGTTGGTGAAGTTAAAAAAGCAGTTACAAAAGAAACTGATTCTACTGCTAAAGAATTAACTGAACAACAAAAGAAATATATTAAAAAATATGATTCATTTGAATTAGAAAATAAAAAAGGTGCTGATGAAATAACTGGTGGTACTGTAAGAACTAATGAAGCAAAAGAATCATTTGTTAAAGAAGAATCTAGACTTCAAAGTAGAAGGACTAGAATATATAATGATATGAAAGAAAATGGTATTGAATTGACTTCTAATCATGAAAAATTAATTGATGGAATGAATGATGAAGAATTATTAAATGTTCAAAAATTAATTAATGAAAAGAAACAATTTAATCAAACTAAACAAAGTTTTTCTACAAAAGGACTTAAAGCTTTAGATGAACATATTGAATCATATGAAAAATTAGGTCTTAAAGCTCCAGTAGAAATGACTAAACATAGAAAAGCAGTTAATAGTTATTTAACATGGTTTGAAAAGAATGGTATGGAAGCTCCAGAGGATTTTAAAAAGGGCTTTGAAACAATGATGGAGTTTAGAAAAGATGGTGTTAAAACTCCTGTATTTAAATTTGATAAAACTGTAAAAGATGTGGAAGGTAAATCTACTTTATTAAATAGATTAGTTGAAACTGGAAAAGTAGTTAATACTAAAACTGATGATGAAATTTCTAAACTTGCAACTCGAATAATTTATGATAAAGGTTTAGAAAAAGATTTATATAAGAAACAATCATTAGCAGTTAAATTATATGACCAATTAAATGACACTTCATATGGTTCGTATAATATTGCAAAACAATTAGAAGATTTAGGTATAAAAATTTCTCCATTAAGTAAAACTACTTTAGATGATAAAACTATTAAAAATATAGTTAAAGAAAACTATATAGGTGAATATAAAAAGCTTGTTAAAAATATGAGTGATGAAGAAATAGATATTTACAAAGGTTTATTATCAAATAGTAAAATGCCACCTATAGATGATTTTGTTAAGAAAGAAGAACTTAAAAAGATAGTTGATGAATCTGGTAGTGATTCATGGTCTAAAGAAAATATGTATAAATCTATGGACGAAAACTTCAAAACTGAATATGACTATGATAAAGATAGAAGTAAATGGTTAGCAGAACAAGATGAAAGAAGTCCTAAGAAAAATACTTATGATGGAACTAAAAATGAATCTAATATTTATGCTGATGAAATTAAAGCTGTTAAAACTGGTAAAGAAAAAATAAATGATGCCAAGTTAGAATATCATAAAAAACTTCATGAAAATGCTAAGAAAAAATTAGAAGCTAAACAAAAAGTAGTTGAATCATTTAAAAAATCTGATATAGATGCAGAAGATGTAAAAGAAATTATTCCAGAAGCTAAAACTGTTGATTCGTCTACTATATCTAAATTAGAAAAAGAAACTAAATTAGAATCAATTAAAACATTTGAACCTAAAGTAGAAGAGGTAGCAGTTACAGTTGATAAACCAGCTATTACTAAAGTAAATAATAAAACTAAAGGAACTCCAGTAAATAATATAGACCCTAGAAGTCCTAAAAAATTAAATGCTTTAGAATTTGATGTAGATGGTAAAAAGATTTATTTAGATTCTAGTGCTTCATTAGATGATATTAAAAAGGTTATGGATAGTGGTGCTATTGCTGATAGAACTATTTATACTGATAAAATAAATGCTTATGGAGTACAAAATAAAGATACTGTAGTAGTTAATACAAAACTTAATAAGAATGTTGAAGAAATGGAAACAGCATTAGCTCATGAAAATACTCACTATGTTCAATGGAAAAACAACACACCTATTGTTGGTGGAGATGATTTGAAAAAATATATGGCTAGTTTACCTAAAGCAAGTCAAGAAAGAATAAATAGAATTATTAATATGGTAGATATAGCTGGTAGAGATAAAACTAGTGAAAAATTATTAAGAGCCAAAACATTTACTAATTATATAAAACAAGCAAGTGATTTAAAGGCAGATAAAAAATTAACAGTATTAAAAGAAACTGATGCAGTAATATCTTCTTATATATTCCATGGTAATCCAGAGGTTAGAAAATTAGCTAGAGAAGAATTTGGAGATTCAATGTCAGATATATATTTTAAATCTATATATGATATGGGTGAAAAAGATATAGATGAATTAGTTGATATGACTTCTAAAATAAATACTGATATGCCAGTAGATGAATTAAAAAGAAATTTAGAAACTATAAATAAAGTTGGTTCTTTAGGTGATGAAAAATTAATAAAATCAATAGAAGAATCAATATCTCAAATGGATTCAATAGGTCTTAGTAACACTAATGAGTTATTAAAAACGATAGGTGAATATAAAGATAAAGCTATAGATCCAGAAGCTTATGAAAAAGCTTTAAAAGATATTCCAACTCATATAAAACAAATAGATTATATATCTAAAGTAATTAATGAAGATTTAACTGGAACTTTAACAGAAGGTCAAAAGAAAATTTATGATGAAGTTAAAGATTATTTTATTAGATATGGTAAAGAAGAAGGAATAATAAAAGAAGGGTATGAAGATTTATTTAGTAACTATGTATTCCATATGCTTAATCCAGAAATTAAGATGAATAAAAAGGCTTATAAGTTAGCTAGAGAACAATTTGGAGCTTCTATAGGTGATGTATTCAACATTAATAAAATGTCTAGAAAACATAAAGGAACTATAGAAGAAATAAATGCTGGATTTAATAAAACTTTAAGAAAAGAAGGATTAGATGAAATAAATTTATTTGAAACAAATATATCTAATATATTCTTAAAAAGAAGTTTAAATCACGAAGCTGTTATGTATAATGAAAAACTTCAAAAGAGTTTTATGGAACAATTCGGTATCAGAGATTATAAATCATTCTCAAAAGAAGCTAATACTGTTGATATGTTTGAAGATGCGTTAAAAGAATTAGGTGTTAAAAATAATATACCAGAGTTATCTAAAGAGTTTAAAGAAAGTGGTCAAACAGTTTATAGATTCCTAAGAGAAAATAAAGATAAGCTTGATGTAGATGTATTTGATGATGATATATTTGAGTATTCTACAAAGAAATATGCAGAAAAACAAATGAGCAGTAGATTTGGTATTGCAGATGAATTTGAAGATATAAATAAATCATATAATGTATATGATATGGAGTCTAAGCAACTTAAATATAACTATAATGAAAGTGATTATTTAACTAAAAAACAAGCTATAGAGAATTTAAAATCTAAGGGATTAACTGAAAAAGATTATGTAGATAATAGAGCATTAGCAGAGAAAAAAGGATTACGTTATGTTGATAATGATATGGTTAATGTTGAAGCTTATAATAATCCAGAAGTCGCTACTTTAAGAAAGAAAAAGAATAAATTAAAATATGAACTTAAAGGATTAGAAGCTAATGAAAAAAGTATTCCAGATGCTTTAACAAAGGAATATAACGATTTAGAAAAACAATACAGAGAATTATCTCAAAATGTTAGAAGAGAACTTAGAGATAAATATAAAGCAGATAAATCAGTTCATTTTGCCTATAGTGATATAGAAATAAATCATCAAAAGGCATATAGAAGTATGATGGATAATATGTTATCAGATGGTGAATATGTAGCAGTTACTAAAAACAATGGTAAAAATTATACAAAACATACTACTATTAAAAATGAAAATATAGAAGATGTTCTAGGTCAAGATAATTTTATACAAATCAATAGAGATGATTTAAGACATATAACTATAGATGAAAATACTGATGATATATATTATTTTAAAAAGAGTGATTGGAATAACTATACAGAAGAGGTTAGAAGAATCAAAGAAAAAGATAAAAATGCTTTCTTAAAAATTTATGACAATGCTCTTAATGTATATAAATCAATGGCTCTAGGAACTGGTAGATTTATTACTAACTCTGCATTTGGTAACTTCTTTGAAAGTTATATGACTTCTGGAGTTAATTTATTAAATCCTAAGATGTTTAAAAAATTCCTTCAATATCAAAATGGAGAAGATATAAAAATAGGTAAATATTCAACTACTGAATTAAAAAATTCTCTTGATTTGTTTGGAGTAATGGAAACAGAAGCTAAATATGAATATATGAATAATCCTTTATACAAACAAATGAAAAATATAAGTGATGAAGGAACTAAAAAATCTCCATTACAAAAACTTTCTAAGGTAAATCCATTTAGCCAAGATTTTGCTCTATATGGTGGAATTAGAAAGGCACAAAATAGTATAGAAGAGTTTAGTAGATTTGCTAATGTTGCAACTCATATAGAAAATGGTAAGACTTTATCAGAAGCTATAAATTTAACTAATAAAGCTCTATTTGATTATTCTGATTTATCACATTTTGAAAATGATGTAATGAAAAGACTTGTACCATTCTATACATTTATGAGAAATAATATTCCTTTACAAGTAAGTAATCTTCAAAACAATATTGGAAAAACTAGAATGGTTGCTAAGATTTATGATGAACTTAATAGGAAACAAGGAGAAAAGAACAATGCTTTAAGACCAGATTATCTTAAAGATGCTCTTCCAGTAGGAAATAATTATTTCTTAAATTTACCTAACCCTATTAATGATTTAGAAAAACTTATTAAACCTAGTGAGTTCTTACAATCATTAACTCCAGTTATCAAAACTCCACTAGAAATAGCATTTAATAAAAAATTCTATAGTGGTAGTGAAGTTACTAAATATGATAGTAACAAAGATAGAATTAAATATGCTATAGAATCAGCATTTCCATTGTTTAATTCATATGGTAAAGCTATATCTAAAGCTAAAGATGGAGATTTTATTCAACTTGCAAATGTACTTGGTGTTCCTTTAAAAACATTTGATGTTGAACAGGCAGAACAACAAGCTATTTATGAATATGTAGACCAGTTAGAAAACCAATACTATAAATTCTTAGAAGATAATCCAGAAGCTAAGGAATATCTTGCTAAATTAAAAGAAGAAGAAAAAACATCTAAAAAAACAAGTAAACTAAGTAAATTATTAAAATAGAGGTGATTTCATGAACAAGTTGTTAAGTGTTAAAAAAATCATAGCGATTCTTACTACTATTGTGTTTTGTGTTTTATCTTTAACAAATCGAATTTCATCTACTGAATTTTTATCAGTATTTACCCTTATAGTTGGTTTTTACTTTGGACAATCTACTGTAAAAAGTATTAAAAATCAAGAATAGGAGAGCAGCGTATCAACTCTCCTTATCCCCAAAGCATAAATGCTGTATTAAAAAAGGAAGTATTTAAATACTACATTAATAGTATTGCCATACTTCCTTTTAATTATTCATTATTATTTAAACTTACATAATAAGCTAATGCAGTAGCATCAGATACATCATATATCATATCTTTAATTGTATTAGGCTTTGTTTTGTAATATATAGGTATTAATATATCTTTACCATCAAAACCATGTTTATGAGTTAAAGCATAAGCCACTTGGCTCTTATCAGCTCTACCATCTCCTACAATAAATTTTTTCATAGTAGTAGGAATTACATCTACTGTTTTTATATTAAGCTCTACACAAGCCATTACAACGGCTGTATGAAGTCCTATTAAATATCTTAATATTTTAGCATTTCTTAAATGTGATGGAGTTTCAAGTGCCACCATATCTGGTTTGTATTTTATTAATATTTCTTTAATTTCATTAAACAGCTCAATATATCTTTTATCTCCATCTGTTTTTAATCTAATATTGTGTGTCGCAAATAATTTCCCATCATCTAATATAGAAACTCCTGTTGAAGTCCCATGATCTATCCCTATAATTCTCATATTTGATTAACCCCCATTAATCTTTTAGAAATTTTTTCTTGACTATTTTAAAAATCTATGTGTATAATTATTGTAACGACAAAAAGCCATTACTAATTAAAGTAATAGCTTCACATAAAACACACCATGCCGATTAAGGCACAGCAAATACAATATTAAATTTTTGCTAAATGTCTAATCAATAATGCAATTGGTGTAACAACTTTCTTCTAGAACAAAAGATGTTAAACCAGATTTTGTTTTACTAGTAAAGTATGTTTGTTTTGAGTACTATTAAAGAAATGTGCTACGGTAATCTTTAATGTTTTAATAATACTCAAAAAATTAAAAAAAATTTTTATATATATAAAACAACTTGTTGACATTATTCTACATCAGCAAAAAGTAATTGTCAATACTTTGTTTACTATTACTTTAAAAAAAAGTTGTAGTTTAGTTGTGTATGCACTCAGCAACTCTAAATAACCAGAGTAGGTGACATGAAGCCAACGCATAAAATTCATGGGGATTCAAAAACCTTAGACGGAATCCACAAACCGTTATATAAATTAGTGGGGTAGGAACATCATATAGTGTCCTTGTCTTATGCTCGGGGTATGATTAGAGTAGTAAAGAGTAAGATAAGCTATTAAACTGAAAACTCATTGCAGTATACAGAACAATAGAAGTTAGACCATGATTCTTTGGTCTTTCTATATCCTAAAGCCTATTGAGTGCCAGAACAATAGCTTAACTTCTTACATAATACAAACTAAATTGATTTTTCCTTATATAACTTACAATCTTTCTTTCCTTCAATACAATAACCTAAAGAAATACATTTAGGAACAAACAACTTATCAGAAATCCATTTCCATTCAGAATTTAAATTACTGATTTGTTTCTTTAAATCTAACATTAATAATCTAAATTCTTCTAAAGCTCTATAACATAGTCTTTGGTTAAACATATTTTCAAGAGTTCTAATATTACCTTTCCATATGAAAGTAGTTTCCATATTTAGTGGTAAGATATATCCAGTAACATCATTAGGTGTATCTAAATCTTTTAATTCTTTATAAGCTTCTTTAATACTATTCATAGCCTTATTTATTATCTTGATTTGTTCATCAGATAAGCCAGAAGGAGTAAAGTATTTGAAATTATCATAAGTGATATATCTAGTAGAAGCTTGAACTCTAGTAGGAGCACCACCTATGTGAGTATAAAACTCTCTAGCACATCTTGCAGAACAAGTTATTTTAAGAGTTATATCAGCAAACTCTAAATTTCTTCCATGTCCACTATTAATACAATGTTTAGCTATTCTAGAAGCATGGTTTTCATCTTTTAATTTAGTATCATAACAATAAGAAGCATTAGTTCCTATTGTAGTTAATGGTAATTCTGTGTAACTTAAAATTTCTATCTTATTCATTATTTCATTCTCCTTAATACATCTTCACTATGTTTTATTCTTTCTTGTAAATCTTCTATAGAATCTTCTTCCTCTAGAGCTTCTAATAATTCTATAGCTTTTTTTGCTATTTCTATTGTTTCTTCATGAAACTTCCTTTTTATTTCATTAAAATTTTTATCCATGTTTTTACCTCTCATTTTGTTTTTTTATTTTTATCTTCATTTAAGAGTATATCGTAAATGATAATAAATGCTAACCAACTTATTCCCAACCTTTCTTCTTAACACGCTTTTGTGTAGGACATTCTCCATTAATAGAACAGAAATTTTTACAGAAGTATTTATTACCAGTATTGGGAGTACATTCACCATTTTTAATTTTATACCAGTTACCTAATATTCTTTCTATTCCTTTCTCTAAGAAATCTGGTGTTATATGAACTGTTTTCACCTTTTTATGTTTTGTAAATATAAATCTAAATTCTTTAGGTAAAAAACCAAACATTCTATAAAAGGCTAAACTATATACAGTAGCTTGAATATTATTTGATAATTCTTTTTTAGTATATACTTTACCAGTTTTCCAATCTTCTATATAAACTTCTTTTTTATCTAGATCACCAACTATTCTATCCATAGTTCCTGTGAATGGAATCATATCTTTTATTAAATCATCTAATTGGAATTTAACTTCTGCTCCTATAACTTTAGTAAATGCCATACATCTGTTATCATAACCCCAATCTAATTGCTCATGTAGGCTTTCTGTCCATTCTAAATGTTCCTCTGGCTCTTTTAATAATGACAAATCAAAGTCTTTTAATTTTTCATCTAAAAGCTCATGTAACCTAGATAAAGATAATGAATGACCTTCCATCATAGATAATGCGTGTTGTTCCATTACCTCATGAAATATAATTCCATATTGAGCATATTTATTTGTAGGAGATTCTTCTAATTCAACTCTTCCTGGCTCTCCTAATTCTCCCCATAATGTTTTATATAAAAATGGGCAAGTTTCAAAATCTTTAAGAGCAGACATTCTCATTAATTTCATATATTAACCACCTCATACAATACTAATGCACTATGATATACAATACCCTTGTTACAATAACAAGAGTACTTTATATCAGTAACACGAATAGATTCCATAAAATTGTCTAATGTTTCTTCTAATTGTTTTGCGTTTTTATAATTAGGAAATATTTTTGTTTTCTTCGATATATTCACTATAATACCTCCATACTGTGTTGCATGTGCTTCTTCTTTTTCCTTCTACACAAGCTGATATATTACCAGAATTAAAACCAGTTTTAATAGAAGCTACATGGAGATTTGGATATATTTCTCCAGTAGTAACACATATAACCTTTTTATCAAGTATTTTATTTATTTTCTCAACTCTATCTTTATCATGTTTATATCTCCATATAAAACCTTTGTGAGATATTCTTTCTGATTTACAACATCTGCATACAGCAGATGGTGAAAAACCATCTATTGATACTGAATTTATACTAGGGTATTCAACCCTAAGTCTAGTTTCAACATTTATTCCAACAACTCTTGTAGCTTCTTTAAACATATTCTATTCTCCCCTTTTTTCTAATTCTATAATAGTCATAATTGAATAATTAGCCATATCTAATAACGTATCTTTTATTGATTCGTCTTTAACTTTAGCATCTTTTGTACATAATGTTTCAAGTCTATTAAGCTTGTCCATTAATCTAACAACAGAAGAAACTAACCCTAATCTATCAAAAGTTCTACTAAAACTATCACCATAATCACTATTTTTAGCTTCATATACACTTCTCATATCAAATGTTATTTCTTTAAATCTAGTAACATTATCAATTTTTTTATTTTTAACATCACAAGGTTCTATTTTTGTGATTGGTTCATTTTTGAATTTATCTAAAAAACATTCAATACATCTACCTTTATAATCAATTACTCCAGCTTCTTTTCCACATACATTACACTTCATATTATCAAATCCTCTCACATATATTTATTAATATTGAATTACCATCTTTTTTACCATTAAGTGATAATTTCATTCCTTCTAATAATATTCCTTTATATTTAGAATAAGTTCTTGCAAATGCAACTCCTCTATAAGCACATTCTTTATTCTCCATATCAAGGAAAGCCATTTCATTACCATTCTTATCAATTTTTCTCGTTATTTTCTTAACTATACCAATTATATTGATAACATCATTATTATTAAAATCTTTAATATCTTTATTTGTATATCCATCTAAAGGGTGTTTCCCTAAACTAAATCCATATACTTCTGTTTCATACATTATTTGTACTTCATCACAATAGAAAAATACTTTGGAATAATCTCTTTCTCTGAATTTTAAAAATTCAATTAATAATTCACTTCTATTGCTATTAAACAAATCAAAAGCTCCAGCTTTAATTAATGAAGTAACTGAATTTACTTTAACCTTTCCTTTTGGAACTCTAGATACAAAATCCATTAACGATTTGTATTCACCTTTTTCTCTATTTTCTAATATAGAAACATAAGCACTATCACCTATATTTTTAATAGAAGTAAGTGGTATTCTTATACCATCTATATATGGCTCAAATTCACTTGTAGAAAGGTTTATATCGGCTGGTAATATATTTATTCCTAAGTTCTTAGCTTCCTTTATAAATCCTTCTATATTAGGTTCTGCTTGTGTTAATTCAAGTGTCATACTAGAAGCTAAAAACTCTGTAGGATATTTAGCTAATAAATAACAACATATAGCACTTATTTTACCATATGCACAAGCATGACTTTTATTGAATGAATAAGCCATATCAAACCTATCAAAAATAGAATTGGCAACATCAGAACTATACCCATTATCCACAGCACTATTAACAAAATCATCTCTATGTTCTTCAAGATTCTTTACCTTCCTCATTCCATCTGCTTTTCCTAATGACCAACCAGCTATTCTATTCATTATAAGCATGGTTTGTTCTTGATATACTATAGCTCCAAATGTAGGTTCTAATATATCTTTTACATGTTCCCAATATATAGGTTTTTCAAATCCATTTGTTTTGTTATCAAGATACATTTCTGCTTCTTTAACACCTGGTCTACAAATAGATTCAGCAACCATTATATCTTCAAAACAAGTAGGTTTCATTTTAGAAATAACTGCACTAGCACTATCACCAGTAAATTGAAATATCGAACAAAGTTTTCCTTTATTTAATATTTCATAAATACATGGATCTTCATAATTAATATTATAAAGTTGCTCTAGAGTTATTTTTACTCCATGATTTCTTTCTATAGCTTTTAAAGTTTTATCAAAAATAGTTAATTGTTTAAGTCCAAGTAAATCAAATTTAAATGCACCAAGCCCTTCAACTATCTTTTTATGCCACTCACAAACCATAACATTTTCTTCTTTATCAAATCTAACTGGAAAATGGTCATCAACTCTATCGTTCATTATTAATATTCCAGCAGCGTGTTTAGAAGCATGACTCATTAAACCTTCTAATCTAAGCATATCTTTAAATTCTTGTGTGTTATTAAATATATTTTTAAGTTCTTCTGATAATTCTATAGCTTCTTTTAAATTATTAGCTTTATCACTAATTAATTTTGCATAAGCATTAATAACTTTCATTTCATATCCATAAACACTTAAAACTTTTCTAAAAACTGCTTTAGTAGTTAATGTTCCTTCTGCCATTATATGAGCTGTATTATTTTCACCATATTTATCTTTTATATATTGAATAACTAAATGTCTTTTATCATAACAAATATCTGCATCAAAATCTGGAGGAGAGTTTCTAGAAGGATTAAGAAATCTTTCAAAATACAAACCATATTTAATAGGTTCTACTTCTGTTAACCCCAATAAATAAGCTACTTCACAACCACAACAACTACCTCTTCCAACACCAACAGGAATATCATTTTCTTTACAATATCTATAAAAATCTTCCAATATTAAAAAATATCCAGAATAGCCTTTTTCACTTAGTACTGACAATTCATATTTTACTCTGCTTATTACTTCGTTTATATCTAATCCATTAAATGCCCCTTGTTTAGCTCTTTTAGTAAATCCTTCATTACACAAAATAGCTAATCTATGATTTGGGTCAGTAACTCCTGGTAAATCTGGCATTAAATCTTCATATTCTATTGTAATATTACATTTATCTGATATTATTCTAGTATTGTTTATACATCTATTTACAAAATCCTTTGATAAATAACTTAGTTTACTTATTATTTTTTCATCAGTTTGTATATAGGTATCTTTAGTTGGAAATCTCCATCTTTTAGTATCATTCTTTTTCTTCTTGGTTTGCATACACAATAATGTATCATGTGATTCAAAATCTTCTTTTTCTAAAAAATGAGCATCACAAGTAACTACTGGCTCTATATTAAAGTTATTACTTGCTTCTTGAATCCAATTATTATATTCTATTTGGTCTTTTGAACTGTTTGGTTGAATTTCTAAGTATAAATCATTATTAAATTTACCTTTTAAATATGATAAATATTTAATAGATTCACCTATGTTTTCTTTATAATTTCTAGCTACAGCTCCACCTAAACAAGCAGTTAAACAAATAAGACCTTCACTATATTTATCTAACATTTTCATACTTATTCTAGGCTTTTTATAAAACAATTCATAAGATGAATGTACTAATTTATATAAGTTTTTAAGTCCTTGGTTATTTTTAGCCAATAACACTAAATGATAAGCATTTCCATCATCTTCTTCACCACAGTAAAATTCACAACCTATTATTGGTTTTATATTATTAGCAATACATTCTTTATAAAACTCATAACACTTAATCATAGCACCATGATCTGTTATAGCTACAGCTTTTTCACCCTGTTCTTTTACCTTTTTTACTAATTCATCAATTTTTATTGCACCATCTAACACACTACCAGAAGTGTGAACATGTAAGTGTACTGCCATATAATCCCCTACTTCCCTATAAAATCATTTCTACCAGTAATTTCTTGTAATAACGGAATAATTTCTGTATATACTAATTCTATGCCCCTTATATCTCTTTTTTGTTTAGGGATTCTTTTTTCTAATATTTTTGTAAATTCATATAGAGTAAAGTCTGGATTAAGACCAGACTCCTCTATTATTTTTTTAAACAATTCAATATTAGATTTTTTTCTATTATTTTGGCTATAAGTAGTATACCTTAAATTTCTTATTTCCCTTTTCTTTTTAATATCTCCCATATTATCACCTCTAATTTACACCAGAGCTACCATATCCAGCAGTTCCTCTACTGCTTTCAGATAATTCTTCTGCTTCTTCTATAGCTGTGTTTAGTATTTCATTTATTTTCATTTGTGCTAATCTAGTATGCTTAGGTATTCTTATATTATAACCACTAAGATTTTTAAATATAATTCCTATTTCACCTCTATATTCTGGTTCAATAGTTCCTTGTATAACTAAACAATCAGCATTAGTCATATATCCAAACTCAGATTCACAAGGAACTCCTTTAGAAGATATTCCACTTCTAGGTCTTACTTCTGCTTCTAGATTTAATGGCATCTCCATAGCAATTCCTGTAGGTACTACAACAGTTTGTCCTTTTCCTACAAATGTTTCTTCTGATGTGTATAAATCATAACAAGCATCTTCTGGTCTACCTTTTTTAGGTAATATGGCATCTTTTCTTAATTTTTTAATCTTAATAGTATACATTTTAACCACCTCATAAAAACTACTTATTTATTGTTTGTAATAAATAAATTACAAAAACAAAAATAGTGACTTTATCAATAACTATATTGATAGTATTTTGCTTTTTCCCCTTTAAAGCATTATATATATCTTCAAGTAGAAAATACATATATAAAGAACATAAGATTGTAAATATAATTCCCATCTTTTCCACCTCCTATTACCATATGTATATTATAACATAAATGTTACAAAAAGGTATTATTTTTTAAAAATATTTTTATAAATTAAATTCTATTTTTAAAGCATTGTTAATTTTTACTATTTCTTTATCACATAAAGAAGTCATATATTCTATTAACTTAGATTTATTAATAACTCTTGTTTGTTCACACAGGGCTACCGAATCTTTTTTAAGACCACTTAACTCCTTTCTTAACTTTACATGAAATGGATAATTTTCATGTATTCTTTTAGTTGTAAGAGGTACTACCATTATAGTAGTACTATTTTTATTACCAATATCGTTTTGTACAATAACTACTGGTCTAGTTCCTCCTTGAATACTTCCCTCTTGGCGACCCAAATTTGCCATTAAAACATCTCCTTTTTTTAAATTTTCCATTTGTTCCATTTTACTACCTCCAATTTCTCAAACTCTTCTATATTGTTTAATTCCCCTACATCTTTTATATCAGTAATAATCAATACATATAGGTTCATTATTTTTTTTAATTTTTCTATAGCTTTTGTAGTTGCATTATGCCCTGCTGCGTCATTATCAAAAGCTAAAATTACTGTTTCAAAATTCTTTACTAATAATAATACTTGTTCATCAGTTATTCTTGCTCCAAAAGAACAAACTACATTCTTGATCCCCATATCTATAAGTCTTAAACAATCTATAATTCCTTCAACTATATAAACTGTATCGTATCCAGCATCTACACATTCTTTCAAATTATATAGAATCATTCCAGTTCTTATTGATTTAGGTCTGTGAAGCCACTTAGGTATTGCATTACCATTTGCTCTAAGTGAAGCTCCAATTGTTTCACCTAACGAATCAGTAATTGGAAATATAAATCTATCTAATTCTTTTAGATAACCTACACCATATTTAATTAAAGTTTCACTTGATATACCTCTAAATTCATTTATTTTATACCTTGTACCTAATTTTTTTATATCAAAAGCTACATTATATATATTATCTTTATTAAGCATATATTTTAGCCATTCTTGTACTTCTTTTTGATATGGGTTGCTGTTATCTTCCATAGTCATATTAGATATATCTATGCCTAATATTTCTGATACCTTTCTAACTACTTGTGGAAAATGTTTTTCTATATCTATATCTTCCATATAAGATACAAAATTAAATATATCTCCTCCAACACCTTCTACAAAGGAACAAAATAATTTATTATCTAATCTCCAAGAAAAAGATGTTGGATTATTAGATTGATGTATAGGACAACAACATCTTATTTCTCTATCAAAAGGAGTTATTTGTTTCGTATTATAATATTCTAAAGTTTTTATTATTAAATCTTTGTTAATATTATTTTTAATAAATTCTCTAGCATTCATTAATACCACACCCTTATATTGTTTACTTTATCTTCATATAATTCTAAGTTATCTGTATAAACCCAAAAACAATGATTTTCTTTACCTTTACCATTTCCATCATGGTATGAAGATTTAGATTTATCCCATTCTATCAATACCCAATTATCACCTTTTAATATAGTTCCAATTTCTCCTTTGTAAAAATTAACACAATCACATTTAAAATCTCTTTTTACAATTATCCTATCTCCTACTTTAAACATTAACTCACTTCCCTTTGTGATAATATTGGTCTATCAAATTGAACATCAACTGCCATATCGCCTTGTCCATTTCTTTGATATTTAATATGAATTTTTTGATTACCTCTTGAATAACCTTCTGTTAATAATTCATTATCTGTTTTGTTTCTTATAAACATAAGTTTAGTAGCTAATTGAAGTATTCTGTACGAACCACCTATATTAGAAGCATCTGGATTAGTAGTATCTAAATCATTTCTGTTAGTTTGACAAGCTGTTATAACTGGAATACCAAGAACACCAGCCATATCTTTTAAACAAGTAGTAAAATATCCTAATCTTTGATACTCTTGTGATGTAGATAGACCCTTTACATCATCATTAGGTAGTTTTATATAATCAAATATTGCATAATCAATATTTTCTTGAATTTTAACTTTTCTCATAAGAGCTGTTACCTTTGGTATAGAGAAATCTGGCATATATTTATGAAATAATCTTGCATTAGCAAGTTTCTCACTAGCTTCTTTTACTCTAGCTATTTTTTCACTAGCTTCACCAAATACAGTATCTCTACCAAACATACCATTTCTTATTTCTTCATAAGGTACTCTACTAATCATAGCGATTAACCTATCTTCTTGTTCTTGTTCTGTCATTTCAGTATCTATATAAAGTCCACATAAATCACTATCTATGGATAAAGCTTTAGATACATTAGTAAGCCAAGTAGACTTACCAGTTTTAGAAGCTCCAACCATAACTACTAAATCATTAGGAGCAAAGCCTTGTGTAATTTTATCAAATTCTTTCCAACCTATTTGATAACCAAACACTTCACTTGGGTTTTCAGCTCTTTCCATTAACCTATCATAAGTACCACTACCGAATTTATGAATTTCAGAAGTTGAATCAGATTCAAGCATAGTATTTAATACTTTCTTTTGAATTTCATTTAACATTTCAGTAGTATCTTTTATTTCCTCAACATTCTCTTGTATTTCTTTACCTAAGTAATACATTTTTCTTTTAGCAGAACAATCTTTGATTTGTCTTATATAATGACCAAGATTCTCTACTAAAGTTCTAGATTGGATAAGGGAATCTATATAATCCCTTCCTCCAAAACTATCTAATTCTTCTAATACATCTTTATCTTGAATAGTTGAATAGATGATATTACTATCAAATCTCTTAGTACCCTCTTCTATTAAATAACATATAACTGAATATAAAGTTTGATTAGCTTTTATAGCAAAATCTTCATAATATAAATTATTTGCAGAGCATTCAGTAATACTATCTATATCCTTTAATAATATTGAAATAACAGAACGTTCTGCTGTAGGGTTACTTATAATTTCTTCTATTTTTACCTTTTGTGCCATTGCCATATAAAACCACCTCTAAAACCTACCTACTTTCATTACTTTTTTACTCATAGACTTATTTTTTATTTGTCTTTCCATTCTCTCATGTGTAAAACTATTAACCTTTTTCTCTTCTTCTTTCTTTTTCCATGCGTAAGCCTTCGGTAAAGTTTCTTCAAATATATATTCAAAATATTTAAGACTATATATTCTTTGCTTTACAAAAACAGATGTATAATCTATTAATAAATCAATACTTGGTTTGTTATATTTTTCTATTAACTTTTTAGCTATGGATAATTGTTGTCCATATTTTGCCTTATCTAATTTTACATTATGTGCCATACAAAAATGATTAACTACTAATTGAGCTTCTGTTAATGCCACTTTAATCACCTCCAAGAAAACTGCGTACTTTCGGTATTATACGCAGTTTTTTATTTAATTGGCTATTTTACTAACTTTAGAACATATTGCCGAAGTCAGCAAAATGATATTAGTACAAAATACGCATTTTTTATAGACAAAACACGCAGTTTTAATAATTTAACCATGCAAAAGGATTATTTCTTAAATCAGTAATACCTTTTGTAGTTTTCTTAGTAATATATCTTTTATATCTTAATCCATAACCTTCATAATTATCTTTTTCTTCTATAACTGTAGATATTATGAAATCAACACTATTTGTTTTAAATTTTTTCAATAAATGAACATTATCACTATATTTAAAAATCAATTCATTTGATTTAGTGTAAACATAATCTATATTATCGAATTTAAAGCAATCTAAGATTGAAGATGTAACAGGTATCTCAATATCTTTTCTCTTTTCAAAATCAATTGCTTTTGTTTTGTTAAATCTATAAATTAAATTTTCTTCTGGAAGATTATATTCTTTATATGATTCAAATTCATAAGAATTTAACTCTGAATAATCAAAAACAATGCATTCTATTTTATCTTCCACTTCTCTACATGGAATAATTACTTTTCCATCTTTTACTAATCCAAATCCCCTTTCATTTTCTGATTCAAATTCTATAAACTTTTCATTATTTTTATAAGTATCTACTCCTAATAAAGTTCTTTCTTTTTCAAATATATTTGTTGTTGTCATTTTAACTTCCTCCTTAATTTCTATTTTTTCTTCAAATTTTAATTCATACATATAAGACAAATCAGTTTCTTTTAATGTTAATATTAATTTCCCTTTTGAAATGTCTTTTGAAAATGTGCTTATTTTTTCATCAAAACTTTCAAGATTCCATTCTTCTTTTTTAAATTGAATTTTTATAAAACCAGTTTCAGAACTTAATGTAGCTCCTTCTAAAGTTCCATTACATTTTTCTTTACTTAATCTTTTCATATCCCTATCCCCTTACTTATATAGATGTAATAAATTATTTGTTAAATAAAAGAGCAAACCAATTAAGGTCTGCTCTATTCAATTAATATGCTTGTGAAAAATCTACTGCTTGTACTTCATTACTTATATCTGCTGGTTCTAAAGATTCTTCTGTTTTACAAACTTCATCTAAAGACTTACCATTCATAAGTTCAAGTACTTGTTCTCTATTTAACTTAGGTTTTATTTCAGTTAGATCATATTTCTCTAAAGCTTTTTCTTCTTCTGTTAAAGGTTTTGCACTCATTGCATTTACCATTACTGAATATTTTGTATCATTAAATCCAGAACCAGTTCTATTAACTATTAAATCTACATTTCTTAAATCTGTAGACATACCCATAGTTTGTAACATAGTCATTTGGTCTTTGATTTGTCCAAATAATCCATTACCTTGTTCTAGAACCATTACTTCATTTAAATCTTGTGTACCTAGTTTCTTAACTAATACATTAATAGAGTGTGTCATTTTAGCTGTATAAGTTCTTACCTTAGCCTTTTCTGCTTTTTCTTTCTTTATTATTTCACAGATAGGACAATCTTTACCTATACAAGCAATTCCACAGCCCTTACCATTTTGAGCTTTCCCAATCCAATGTTGCCAATAGCTTCTTGGTGCTTCATCTAATAATCTAATTATTGAAGTTCCTTCTGGGAATTTAACATATTTAACTTCTTTTCCTTCTCCTTGTCCTTCTTTTGCTCCTACATTTGACCAACCATTCATCATTTCCATAATTCTTTTACCTTCCTTTTTTCTAATATTTTTTTTAATTTGTGTATTTTGTATTTAAGGTTTTCTAGTATTAACTATTTAATTAATACTGGATAATATTTATAAATAAATACTTATGAAAACTTACTTTAGTATGTCTATTTTTATATTTTGATTTGTAAACTGTATTTGGCATAGCAGAATATATATAGCAGTTGTCACTCTTGCCTATAACTTCATAAATACCGTTTATAAAATTAGCTATGTCAGTTTTAAATATTGATACTGATTCTTTTCTTACATGATATTCAGGAGCAGTAAGAATTATATCAAACCATTCTTTTTCTTCTTCTGACATATCAAATGTATAAAGAACACCATAACTAAAATCCCTAGAGTTAGTTTTAAAATCTTTAATATTAAAAGTAAACACTCTATCGTAATTTTTCCTAAGTCTTATTTGACTTGAAAAACATAATTCTTTTTTTAATATTTTTAAATTGAAATTCATAGCTTTCCTCAATTCGTTTTCATT
>PVMO01019514.1_pt1 | contig 40665 bp, 39 predicted proteins | sample 1853421 | NCBI WGS metagenome assembly PVMO01 (sample SAMN08533511, study PRJNA380276) | Human gut metagenome, whole genome shotgun sequencing project.
TGTTTTCCAAATGTGAGAGAAAATTGAAGGGTTTTCTCTCACATTTTTTATGTATTCGTGAGCATCAGTTTTTTAGTAATTTTAATATAGTCAAACAAGATAAAACTAAGATATCGTGTTTATTCATCTTACTTTGTAGGTTGTAATAAAACTAGTGATGTAAATAATGAATAAAAATGGATTTAGTCGTTGTGCCGATATCTATATCGGCCGTTTGCGCGAGGAGGGCCGCTATTCTACGGCGCATGTCTATCAGAACGCGCTTCTTTCTTTTAGCAAGTTTTGTGGTGTCCATAGTGTGTCTTTCCGTCAAGTCACCCGTGACCGCCTTCGCCGTTACGAACAGCATCTTTACGCATGTGGTCTGAAGCCCAATACGATTTCCACGTATATGCGTATGCTTCGTAGTATCTACAATCGTGGTGTGGAGGCGGGTAGCGCTCCTTATGTCCACCGCCTGTTTCATGAGGTCTATACGGGAGTGGACGTTCGTCAGAAAAAGGCGCTTCCCGTCGTCGCACTTCGCAGGCTTCTTTATGAAGACCCCCATTCTGACCGTCTCCGCCGTACCCAGGCTATCGCCGCTCTGATGTTCCAGTTCTGCGGGATGTCTTTCGCCGATCTGAGCCATTTGGAGAAATCCGCTCTTGACAGCAACGTGCTGCGCTACAATCGTGTCAAGACGAAGACTCCCATGAGCGTTGAGGTTCTGGACAGCGCACAGGAGATGCTCGAGCAGCTCCGTAACCGGCGGTCTCCCCGTCCCGGCTGTCCCGACTACCTTTTCGGCATCCTTCAGGGAGATAAGAAAAGGAAGGATGAGAAAGCTTACCGTGAATACCAGTCCGCTCTCCGGAGATTCAACTACTGCCTGAAATCCCTGGCAAAGCGGCTGCGTCTCAACTTCCCCGTGACTTCCTACACGCTGCGCCATTCTTGGGCTACCACTGCCAAGTACCGTGGTGTCCCTATCGAGATGATCAGCGAGTCGCTTGGGCATAAGTCGATCAAGACCACGCAGATTTATCTGAAAGGCTTTGAGCTGAAAGAGCGTACGGAGGTAAACCGGATGAATTTGTCTTACGTTAAGAGGTGCGGTTCTGGCCTGTATGTGTGATTTAGAATCCTGATATACAGTGTTTATGGGTGTGTGTTACTTCTTAGGTAACGGAATGATTCATGGCGCAAAGATGGACATATTTATGAAAATACGCAAACAAAAATGAAATTAATTTCTTAAAATGAATCAAAAGTCGGCATAACAGACGGAAAATGACAATATCCGTGTTATGTCTTTTTTTTATTCCAATTTATGAAAGACACCTTCACTTCTGCCTTATTTCCTGAATACCAGTCCTCTTCCGATGTTTTCGTTGAAAAAAGTTCCCTGTTTCGCTTGTCCTTTGTTTGTGAGTTACCTAAGAAGTAACGGATAAACATGGGGTAAAAAAACATGATTTTAAGAAAAAAGAAATCACTCAATGCTGGGCCTATTTATGGGACAGGGGAAGGCGTAGCACACTCAAAACGCTGGTATGTTGCTTTGGTTCGGATGCATCATGAAAAGAAGGTTTCCGAGCATCTGGACAAGATGGGTATCGAGAATTTCGTTCCCGTTCAACAGGAATTCCACCAATGGAGCGACCGTCGCAAGCTGGTCACCTCCGTCTTGCTTCCTATGATGGTCTTCGTACACGTTGACCCTAGGGAACGCATGGAAGTCCTGAGTTTTTCTACTGTGAGCCGTTACATGGTGATGCGCGGCGAGAGTAGTCCTGCCGTAATTCCTGACGAGCAGATGGCCCGTTTCCGTTTCATGCTTGATTATTCTGAAGAATCGATCAGCATGAACAGTGCCCCTTTGGCCCGTGGCGAAAAGGTCCGCGTGATTAAAGGCCCCCTGACGGGTCTTGTTGGCGAACTGGTTCATGTGGATGGCAAGAGTAAGATCGCCGTTCGCCTGAATATGCTGGGATGTGCCTGTGTGGATATGCCTGTCGGTTATGTAGAGCCTATTATGGCGGCTGTTTAAGGCGCGGGATATGGATGCTGTTATTTTACAGGAAAACATAGAGGGTTTATTAAATTTGGTACGCATGCTGCTTCCTGGTGGGGGGAGTGCAGGCTGCGTGTATCTGGATGACCTTTCCGCCTTACAACGATCCATCCACAAACAGATAAACGATTTATATTCACAACGGGGGAAGACACCGGAACAGGATGCTACCCTGTGTTTGGCCATCCTTCAGGGATATAATGTGTCGATGTACGCCAATCCGGAAGACGAGGATAGAAAACGGTCTGTCTTGCAGCGTTCTCTGACCCTTCTTGATGTTCTTCCCCCATCTCTTCTTAAACAACAGTTGTCTGCCGTCTGTCACGGTATGCAGGAACTGTGTGAAACCAACTAACTTTTTTATTTGTCAATGAAAATACAACGACTTTTTAGCATTCTACTATTTTGTTTGATGCTGGGAAGTGGCTCGCTTATGGCCCAGTCCATGAGTGACTCACAGGTACTGGAATATGTAAAGGACGGCATCCGGCAAGGCAAGGAACAGAAACAGCTTGCTTCCGAGCTTGCGCGTAAAGGTGTGACCAAGGAACAGGCTATGCGTGTGAAGCAGCTCTATGAGCAGCAGAACAATGTAAACACCTCCCAATCCACGGGTACGGATATCAACGAGTCCCGCCTTCGTGAAGAGACTAAGGAGAATACTTCCGACATGCTGGAAGATCATCCGACTACGGAAGATTTGGCCCGTGAGGACCAGGTTTTCGGGCGCAACATCTTCAATACCCGCAACCTGACGTTCGAGCCTAGTGTCAACCTTGCCACTCCTGCCAATTACCGTCTGGGTCCCGGTGATGAAGTCATCATCGATATCTGGGGTGCTAGCCAGAACACGATCCGCCAGCAGATCTCTCCTGAAGGCACCATCAATATTCAGAAGATCGGGCCTGTCAACCTTAGCGGTATGACAGTCTCCGCCGCCAACGAGTATCTGAAGGGCGCCCTGAATAAGATCTATAACGGTCTGAACAATACTACCGACCCTACTTCCGACATCCGTCTGACTTTGGGTAATATCCGTACTATCCAGATCAACGTGATGGGAGAGGTCGTGCAGCCGGGTACCTACGCCCTTTCTTCCTTCTCTACCGTCTTCCACGCGCTTTACCGTGCAGGCGGCGTGAGTGATATCGGCAGCCTCCGAAACGTTCAGTTGGTACGCAACGGAAAGAATATCGCCACCATCGACGTCTACGAATTTATCATGAAAGGCAACACACAGGATGACATCCGCCTTCAGGAAGGTGACGTGGTTATCGTCCCCGCCTACGATGTCTTGGTAAAGATCAGCGGCAAGGTAAAACGCCCTATGCGTTTCGAAATGAAGAAAGACGAGAACCTTGCCACTTTAATCAAATATGCCGGCGGCTTTGAAGCCGATGCCTACACTCGTTCATTGCGTGTTGTCCGTCAGAATGGTGAGGAATATGAGGTCAACACGGTCAAGGATATGGACTACAGCATCTACACAATGCGTAACGGTGACGTTGTAACAGCCGAAGCCATCCTTAACCGCTTCACAAACAAACTGGAAATCCGTGGCGCTGTCTATCGTCCCGGCATCTACCAGCTCAGCGGTAAACTGAATACGATCCGCGAACTTGTCCATGAAGCCCAGGGCCTGACCGGTGACGCTTTCCTGAATCGTGCCGTCCTTTATCGCCAGCGTGAGGACCTGACCAGTGAAGTTGTTCAGATAGACATCAAGTCTATCATGGACGGTACTTCCCCGAACCTCGCCCTGATGAAGAATGACATCCTTTACATCCCGAGCATTCACGATCTGGAAGATCGTGGCAATGTCACAGTTCACGGTGAAGTCGCGCATCCTGATTCCTATCCCTATGCTGATAACATGACACTTGAGGATCTGATCATCCAGGCCGGTGGCTTGAAAGAAGCCGCCTCCACTGTCCGCATTGATGTGTCGAGACGAATCAAGAATCCCCGTAGTACCGCGGATAATGATACTATCGGTCAGATGTATACCTTCTCTTTAAAGGATGGTTTTGTCATCGACGGTCAGCCCGGTTTTATCCTTCAGCCTTATGACGAAGTTTATGTCCGTCGCAGTCCGGGTTATCAGGCGCAACAGAATGTAGTCATTGATGGTGAAATCCTTTTCGGAGGAAATTATGCCATGACCAACCGTGAGGAACGTCTTTCCGATCTGGTGAATAAAGCGGGTGGTCCTACGAGTCTTGCCTATCTTCGTGGTGCAAAGCTGACCCGTGTGGCAAGTGCGGGTGAGAAGAAACGTATGGGTGATGTGATTCGCCTGATGAGCAGGCAATTGGGAGAGGCCATGATTGACTCTTTGGGTATTGGTGTTGAGGATACCTTTACGGTAGGTATTGATCTGGAGAAGGCTTTGACTAATCCTAAGGGTAGTGCCGACCTTGTCCTACGTGAAGGTGATGTGGTCTTTATACCAAAGAATACTAATACTGTGACTATCAATGGTGCTGTCATGGTTCCGAATACGGTTTCTTATATGCAGGGAAAGGATGTAGACTACTATTTGAATCAGGCCGGTGGTTATTCTGATAATGCAAGGAAGAGTAAGAAATTCATTGTTTACATGAATGGTCAGGTGACTAAGGTTAAGGGAAGTGGTAAGAAACAGATTGAGCCGGGGTGTGAGATTATTGTGCCTAGTAAGGCTAAGAAGAAAGGGAACATAGCTAATATTTTAGGTTATGCTACTTCTTTCAGTTCTTTGGGTATGATGATTGCTTCCATTGCTAATTTGATAAAGAATTAAGATAATTATGTCTGAACAACAACCGGATACAAAGTTACTTTCTGAACTACAGAAGGTTGAATGTGATGAGATCGAAATAGATTTAATGGATGTTCTCCGCAAGATTATTAGTATTCGTAAAACGCTCTATAAAGCAGCGGGAGTAGGGGTGATCATTGGCATCATAGTCTATTTAAGCATTCCCAAACAATATACAGTGAATGTTACTCTTTCCCCTGAAATGGGTGGTTCCAAAAGTGGAAATGGGTTAGTGGGGATTGCTGCCTCTTTTTTGGGAAGTGGTGTTTCATCGGGTGATAGTTCCGATGCATTGAACGCCTCTCTTTCCTCGGAAATAGTTTCTTCTACCCCCTTTTTACTAGAACTTTTATCCATTGATATTCCTGCTCCGGATGGGAATGGTAATATGGTTTTGAATTCTTACTTGGATGACCAGTCCTCTCCTTGGTGGAATTACGTTATAGGTTTTCCCAGCATGGTGGTAGGAGGAGTGAAATCCTTGTTTAGTGAAGGAACGTTAGACACATTAGAGAATATAGGATGTCGTGGTACTCTTGAATTAACACAAGAACAGAATACTAAAGTCAATGTTCTTCGTAACAGTGTCAAAGCTTCTATAGATACCAAAACGGCAATAACCAATGTGTCCGTATGTTTACAGAGTCCCAAGGTAGCAGCGGTTGTGGCGGATTCCGTCGTTCATAAGTTACAAGAGTACATTACTGATTATCGCACTTCCAAAGTTAAGGATGACTGTGCTTATCTGGAGAAACTATTCAAGGAGCGGCAGCGCGAATATTATACTGCCCAAAAGAAATATGCCAATTATGTAGATACGCATGATAATTTAGTTCTTCAAAGTGTTCGTACGGAGCAGGAACGCTTACAAAATGACATGAGTCTAGCTTATCAAATCTATAGTCAAGTCGCTAACCAATTGCAAGTGGCACGTGCTAAAGTACAAGAGGAGAAACCTGTTTTTGCTGTGGTGGAACCTGCTATCGTTCCACTAAATCCTTCGGGTATGAAACTGATGATTTATGTGATTGTTTTCGTGCTTTTCTCCATAACGACTACTATAGTTTGGAAATTTCTTGTAAAAAATATTCTAAAAATAATTATAACTAACGTCTAATTGAGGCGTTTACCAAATCATATTAAATCCAAGATTATGTCAATTCAAGTATTGAAACCAAAGTTTGAGATTGAAGAATGTCTCGAGGCTGTAAAAGAATGCCTTGAACAAGGCTGGACAGGCATGGGCTTTAAGACCGCTCAATTCGAAGAAGCCTGGAAAGATTATACTGGTCATAAGTATGCCTATTATCTAAACTCTAACACTGTAGGTCTTCATCTTGCTGTGAAAATTCTTAAAATGCAGAATGGCTGGCAAGATGGTGATGAAATTATCTCAACCCCTATCACCTTTGTATCGACCAATCATGCAGTTATGTACGAAAATATGCATGTTACATTTGCTGATGTAGATGAGTATCTTTGCCTTGATCCTATAGATGTTGAGAAGAAAATAAGTGATAAAACCAAAGCTATTATTTTTGTAGGTTATGGTGGACGCGTAGGAAAACTAGATAAGATTATAGAGATATGTAAAAAGTATGATCTAAAACTAATACTTGATGCTGCTCACATGTCTGGCACACGAGTTAATGGTGTTACTCCGGGGACTTGGGATAGTATAGATGTTACGGTTTATTCTTATCAGGCTGTGAAGAACCTTCCTACGGGTGATAGTGGTATGATATGCTTTGCAAATGAGAAAGACGATAAACTAGCACGTCAGCTTGCTTGGTTGGGTATTAATAAAGATACCTATGCTCGTTCAAACAAAGGAACCTATGCTTGGAAATATGATGTGGACTATGTGGGTTATAAGTACAATGGCAATGCTATAATGGCTGCTATTGCATTGGTTCAACTTAAATATCTTGATAGAGATAATGCACGCCGTCGTGAAATCGTTGAGATGTATAACAAAGGTTTCGAAAATAATTCGAAGATTCAAATAATAAGGGCTCCTCATGCAGATGAATGCTCTTTCCATATTTACGAACTTATTGTACCCGATCGTGAAGGGCTTTTAGGCCAACTAGCTGAAAATGCTATCTATGGTGGCGTACATTACCGTGACAATACAGAGTATAGCATGTATCTATATGCTAAGGGAACTTGTCCCCGTGCTCATGAAGTCAGCAAACATCTCATTACACTTCCGCTACACATGTGGCTCACTGATGAAGAAGTTAATAGAATCATAGCTGTTGTAAACGATTATGTGAAGTAATATGGTTTATGAAGGAATCCTTGAAGGACGTTTTGTCAATCTTCGTCCTGTCACGAAAGAAGACGCAGAGTTCATTTTGGAAATTAGGAATAATCCGGAAATTTCAAAATTTCTTCCTTCGCTGAATGCCACAGTTGATCAGCAACAAAGTTGGATAGACAAGCAAAGAAACGACATCAATAGTTATTATTTTATTATCGAAGATAAAACTAAAATGCGAATAGGGACCACTAGTGTTTACAACATTATAGAGAATCATGCTGAGGTAGGTCGTTTTTGCTCTTTCGGAAATTCGATTCAAAATTCTGAAGCGGCATTAATGTTGGATGACTTTATATTCCAAAAGTTAGGTATTGATTATCTAGATATTTGGGTGTATAAAGATAATAAACCAGTGCTTGCTTTAAACAAGGGGTTGGGGTGTGTATGGGAAGGGGAAGGTGAAGATGAAAAAGGTATTCCATATTTATATGGTACTTTAACGAAGGAAGGATTCGACATAAAATCACAGAAAATAAGGAATAATTTGTCTAAAATAAAAATATAATATGAAAATAAATGATTTTATTCAGAATTTTGCTAATCAGTTTGACGAAACTGATGCAAGTGAATTTCAGGCTACAACAGAGTTTAGGCAGCTTGATGAGTGGTCATCCCTTTCATCTCTTGCAATTATATCAATGATTGATGATGAATATGATGTTGTTATTAACGGGAATGATCTTCGCAATTGCAATACTATCGAGGATTTGTTTGCTATAGTAGAATCTAAAAAGTAACTTATGGCATTCATATCAATACCTAATGTAGCTATTCGGGGAATCTCAGCATGTGTACCGTCACATGTAGAAGAAAACATTGACCTTCCTGTCTTTAAGGAGGGCGAGGCTTCTCGTGTGATAGCTCAGACAGGCATAGAACGCAAACATACGGTTGAATCAGGTACTACAGCTAGCGATCTTTGTGTTAAGGCTGCCAATAAATTGCTTGAGGACTTAGGTTGGGGAAAAGATACGATAGACGTAATTGTGTTCGTTTCATCATCAGCCGATTATGTAGTCCCGCCAACAGCTTGTATAATACAAGAAGAACTGGGATTGCCAGAGACTTGCCTTTCTATTGAAATTAAGCATGGTTGTTCGGGGTGGGTGGTAGGATTGAACTCTGCTGCTTCCCTCATAATGGGAGGCTGTTTGAAAAGAGCTCTGCTTCTTTGTGGTGATACCTCGACATTGCTCCATTCACCTTTTGATAAGGAAACGCGACCCCTCTTTGGTGATGCCGGTTCATGTACCGCTTTAGAATTTGACACTATAGCTTCCACCTTGGAGTTTGAACATGGCACTCGTGGCAAGGACTTTAAATCTATTTATACTCCTGTTGGTGGTTGTCGGAATGCCGTTACAGCGAAAGACCTTGAATTCATAGAGTATGGTCCAAATCAATTACGTCGTAATATTGACTGTACTATGGATGGCATGAATGTGTTCGCTTTCGGAATGTCTGTTGCTCCGAAAAGTGTAAAAAGACTAGCCGAAAAATATGTACTAAATCTTGAACAGATGGATTATCTCTTTCTGCATCAAGCCAATCACTACATGAACGAGAAAATTCGAAAGAAACTAAATTTTGCTCCAGAAAAGACACCTTATAGCCTTCGTGATTTTGGTAACACGAGCTGTGCTTCTATTCCTGTCACTATCATAACACAGTGTAGCAAAGACTTTGCAACTAGAAAACTAGATTCTATTGGTTGTGCTTTCGGTGTGGGACTAGCATGGGGAAGTGTTCATTTTCAGACAAATAAAATAGTTTGTTCAGAATTAATATTTTATTAAGTTAATGTATAATCCGTTTTCATTAGAAGGTAAGACTATTTTAGTCACGGGTGCTTCATCCGGGATAGGGCGTGCTACGGCTATAGAATGTTCAAGGATGGGCGCAAAGGTAATCATTACAGCCCGTAATGAGGAACGATTGAAGGAAACTCTTGAACAGTTGGAAGGAGAAGATCATTGTATGATCCTTTGTAATCTTGCTGACACATTGGCAATAGATGGATTGGTTTCAAATTTACCTGAAATTCATGGGTTGGTCAATAACGCTGGTTTTACAAAGTTGTCTTTACTTCAATTTGTAAAGGAAGAAGACTTGAAATCCATATTTCAAGTAAATACTATAGCCCCTGTTCTCCTTTTCCAAAAACTTCTAAAAAAGAAGAAAATAAAGAAGGGTGCATCTATTGTATTTACTAGTTCTATGGCAGGATTAGGATGTACATCTGTCGGTAATTCCATGTATACTGCCAGTAAAGGTGCGATAAGTGCATATATAAAGACTGCGGCTCTTGAACTTGCTCCCAAAAGTATTCGTATAAATGCCATCTGTCCGGCAATGGTTAATACAGGTATTCTTGAGGGTGGATCTGTAACAAAGGAGCAATTAAAGGAAGATATGAAACAATATCCGTTGGGACGCTATGGTGATCCATATGATATTGCATGGGCAATGATATATTTGTTATCTGACGCCTCCAGTTGGATAACTGGTACAAATTTAATCCTTGATGGAGGTTTAACATTAAAATAATTATTAAAATAATCCGATATGACAACTTTAGAAAAGTATACAAATGTTTTCGTGGAAAATCTGCAAATAACAGCAGAACAGTGTGAAGGTCTTCAATATCAAGGTGTAGAACTTTGGGATAGCGTAGGTCATATGACTCTTGTTGCAGCTTTGGAGGATACTTTTGATATCATGCTGGAAACAGACGATATTGTTGACCTTTCTTCTTTCGAAAAGGGGATGGAGATTCTTCAGAAATACGATATCACATTCTAAAATCTAATATGCTAAATAATGATTTTTATTCATTATATTTAAAATGTATCATATTAACAGAGAATTATTAAACAATGGAAGATGTTGAAATAAAATCATTGAATTATAATCAGATTTTAGAGTATCAAGCAGACAGATATCCTTATTTGTTTTTTGATAGGATTGATGAAGTAATACCGGGACAGAGGTGTAAGGGGTATAAGAACTTGACTCATAACGAATGGTTTTTCCCTATTCACTTCCCTGGTGATCCTTGTATGCCCGGTTTCCTGCAAGCAGAAGCTTTGACGCAAGTATGTGCTCTTTGTATATTGACATTGGAAGGCAATAAAGGCAAGCAAGTGTTGCTCCTCTCTTGTGATAAGTTGCGTCTGTTTCAGAAAGTTCGTCCCGGTGACAAAATGGTACTTGACACAGAGCTGTTGTCATACCGTCATGGTATAGCTAAAGGTAAAGGAAGAGCTATGGTTGACGGTAAACTAGTTTGTTCATGTGAAATGACTTTTACTCTGTCAGAGTCGGAAGAGCGTAAGGCATTAACTCCTAAAAAATGATTATGGATATAAAAGGAAAAGTTGTTCTCATCACAGGATGTAACAGAGGTATTGGTAAAGCTATGCTTGAGACTTTTTCTGCACAAGGGTGCAATATTATTGCTTGTTTGCGACAGAAAAATGAAGAGTTCGACATGCTATGTGAGGAAATAATCCAAAGGAATGGCACGATGATTACCAAGTATTATTTCGATATGATGGATGAAGATAGTATAAAAAGTACTATCACACAGATATTCAAGAGTAAACAGCGTATTGACATAATGATAAACAATGCAGGTGTGGTAACGAAAGGCTTATTACAAATGACAACGATGAAACAGTTGCACGAAGTTTTTCAGGTTAATTTTTTTGCCCATGTGCAATTCATACAGGGTGTTTCTAAAATAATGATGCGGCAACGGGAAGGTGTAATTATCAACATGGCAAGCGTTGGAGGAATTGATGCTTATCCTGCATACATAAGTTATGGATGCAGCAAGGCTGCAATGATATATTTAACAAAGACTTTGTCTCAGGAACTGGCTCCTTATGGAATACGGGTGAATGCTCTTGCTCCAAGTATGACTGATACCCGTATGAAAGAGCAGATGGGAGCAGAAGCAAATGAGGAAATAATGAGGCGTACTGCGCTCAAACGTATTGCCCAACCAGAAGAGATAGCTAAACTTGCATTATTTCTGGCTTCGGATGATTCTTCGTTTATTACCGGACAGGTAGTGCGCATTGATGGAGGTTTAAACTAGAGCAATAATAATGGAACAAAAAAAAATAAATAACTGTAAACAGTTAGCCAAAGAACTTCGGCGAGAAATAGTCGTGTCATCTTATGGCACAGGTAAGGTAGGTGTACATATAGGTCCAGCCCTTTCCCTTGCCGATTTTTTAGCTGTGTTGTATGGTGGTGTTATGAATATTGACCCCTCTAATCCGTTTAAAGAAGGGCGTGACCGTTTTGTGTTGAGTAAAGGGCATGCATACACTGCGCTTTATTCAGTCCTTAGCCTTCGTGGTTTTTTCTCAACAATGGAATATCATGAAAATTTCATGACTGACGGAGGATTGTATCCTGCACATCCTATTAAGCAATTGGACAAGGGCATTGAGTGTTCTACAGGTAGTCTTGGTATGGGGTTATCCTTCGCTGTCGGGAAGGCTCTTAACGCAAAAAAGAAAAAACTTGATTATAAAACATATGTTGTCGTGGGTGACGGAGAGTGTAACGAAGGAAGTACATTGGAGGCATTTGTGTCTGCAGTTCAGTATAAATTGGATAATCTTATCGTGTTCATTGACCATAATGGATATCAGCAGGATGGTATGACGTCTGAGATCATGAATTTTTCTTTTGCTGATACTTTGGGAGCCATCGGCTGTAAAGTGGTAGAGATTGATGGAAATGACACGGAAGCTATAATTAATGCTTTGGAGAATAGACCAATAAATGGTAAACCTCTTGTTATAGTCGGTCATACAATCAAGGGGAAAGGTGTATCATTTATGGAGGGTGTCAACTCATGGCATCATTCATCAATGAACGAAGATCAATATAAACAAGCAATGGAAGAACTAAAATAAACAGATAATTATGGAATATAACAGAATACAACTTCGTACTTGGTCTATGCTCGGCAAACGAGGTACTTTCGGTTCCGCGCTTACCGAGTTCGCTCCTATAGCTGATAATCTGATGGCGGTTTCAGCAGACTTTACACGTTCTTCCGGTTTGGAACGATATAGTAAGGTTTATTCTGATAAGTTTCTTAATGTAGGTATTGCCGAGCAGAATCTTATCGGAGTTTCGTCTGGACTTGCCAGTGAGGGCTACAATGTGTTTGCTACATCTTTTGCAGCATTCATTGCAACACGCAGCTATGAGCAAGTAAAGATCCATTGCGGATATATGCAGCATAATATAAAAGTTGTTGGCTTGGCTGCTGGTTTCGGTGTTCAGCAACAGGGTAATACCCACTACGGTCTTGATGATATTTGCTTGATGCGTGCTATACCTAACATGACTATAGTATCTCCAGCCGATTCGACTGAGGTAGTTAAAGCAACAGAAGCCCTTCTTAACTTTGAAGGTCCTGTATATTTGAGGCTTTGTGGTGAAACTAATGACCCTATGGTGTATAAATCCGATTATGATTTTGAAATAGGTAAGGCTATAACGCTGTGTGAAGGAGTCGATGTTACTATAGTCTCTACTGGTACAATGGTGTATCAGTCACTTCAAGCCGCGAAAAAGTTGGCAGAACAAGGTATTGAATGTACGGTAATAAATATGCATACAATAAAGCCTCTTGATACAAATGTGCTTGCTAAATATTGCCATGACTGTAAATTGGTAGTAACCTGTGAAGAAGGATTTGTATCAGGTGGACTTGGTGCTGCTGTTGCAGAAACTTTAGTACAGAGTGGCAAGAAAATACCACAGATGCTCCTACTTGGTCTGACTGATTTCCCACATGCTGGTTCTTATAAATACATGCTTGCACAAACTGGTCTTGATGCCCAACATATAGCAGAGAAAATACAAAATAAACTGGCTGATATTTGATAACGATGTTTAATCTACAGCAATATTCGGCAAAAATAGCCGTCATTACTGACCGTGGTGAAAAACTTACTTATGCTGAACTTTATACAAAAGTAGAGGATTTTCATGAGCATATACCTGTAAAGGGACTTATTTTCTTTTTGTGCGAAAATCAACTGGGGTCTTTAGTGGGATATATAGCATGTATAATGAAAAAGATTCCTGCTGTATTACTTGATGGAAGTAAAGACCTGGAATTAATACAACAGCTTATTACTATTTATCATCCCGAATACCTTTGGATGCCTACAGATCGCAAATGTGAAATAGGTGGAAAGACACTTTATGAATATGGTGACTTCTCACTCCAGCAGATAACTTATGATCATGACTTTACCACTGAAGAGAAGATTTTAAATCCGGACCTTATACTTTGTCTGACCACTTCTGGAAGTACTGGATCACCAAAGCTAGTTCGTCTGTCATTAAAAAATTTGGAAAGTAATGCTGAATCTATAGCCGAGTATCTTCAAATTGATAAAAATGAACGTCCCGTAACAACACTTCCAATGTATTATAGTTTTGGCGTTTCGGTAATCAACAGTCACTTGATTAAAGGTGCCACTCTTTTATTAACTGATAAATCTGTTATTCAAAAAGAGTTCTGGTCGTTCATCAAAGAGCAGAAAGCTACATCTATAGCTGGTGTTCCTTATACTTACGAGATGTTACGCAGATTACGTTTCTTTCGTATGGAACTGCCGGATCTTAAGACCATGACGCAGGCTGGTGGGAAGTTGAACGCCACTTTTGTGAAGGAGTTTGTAGATTTTGCTAAGCAGAGCGACAAACAATTTATTGTAATGTACGGACAGACTGAAGCTACTGCCAGAATGAGTTATCTTCCTTGGGAAAGAGCATTAGAGAAAGCTAGTAGTATCGGCATTGCCATTCCGGGTGGTGAATTCTCATTGGCAGATGCGTCAGGTAATGAAATACTAGACACGGATATTGACGGTGAGTTGGTTTATAAGGGAGCTAATGTCTCAATGGGATACGCAGAATGTCGTAAAGATTTGGCTAAAGGGGATGAGAACCATGGTGTATTACATACGGGTGATATTGCTCGCAAAGATGCAGATGGCTATTACTATATCACCGGACGTATGAAACGATTTGTAAAAGTATGGGGTAATCGTTGTAATTTAGATGCTACGGAACAACTCGTAAAAGCAGTTACTTCCAACTGCGCATGCGTAGGTGTGGATGATAAGATAACAGTGTTTGTGACTGAAGAAGGACTAGAAGATCAAATCAAGAATTTACTAGTGGAGAAGACCGGATTCAATCCCCGCGCATTTGCCATTCAAGTGATTACGGAAATTCCCAAATACACATCAGGTAAGATACAATACCCTGAACTTCAAAAAATGATTTGAGTATGGAAATAAACGAAATATTGGAAATATCCCCGTATTCATTAAGTAAAGACCAAAAGCGCGAATTACTCAATAATCGTCTGCATGAACTGACACGCAAACATTATGAGCAATGTCTGCCATATCGTAGAATGATGGATGCAATGGAACTGGACATGGATAATCTTCCCGGTTACGAAAAGCTCCCATTCCTTCCTGTTCGTCTATTTAAGGAGTTTGAACTTCGCAGTTGCGAGAAAGATGAAATAGTAAAGACTATGACATCGTCGGGAACTACAGGTCAGCAGGTGTCGCGTATCTTTCTGGATCGTGAAACAAGTAGCGCCCAGCAGAAATGCTTGACAAAAATTGTCAGTCACTTCATTGGCACCAAACGTGTGCCCATGCTGATATTGGATACATCAGCCGTTGTCAAGAACAGAAGTATGTTTTCTGCCCGTGGAGCTGGTATTTTAGGTTTTTCCATGTTCGGAAGTAAACGTCAGTATGCACTGGATGAAAATATGGAATTGGACATCGAAGGTATGAAGAACTTCCTCGAAGAACATAAAGATGAAACGATCTTTATGTTTGGTTTTACTTTTATGATCTGGCAGCATTTTTACAAAAAACTTATCGAAACCGGTTACTTACCCAACCTTTCCAAAGGTGTGCTTATTCATGGTGGCGGTTGGAAAAAACTGGTCAATGAGAAAGTTTCTCCAATAGAATATAAGAAACGCCTGAATGAAGTTTGTGGCATTTTGCCGGAGAATATGCATGACTATTACGGGATGGTTGAGCAGACCGGTTGTGTGTATATGGAGTGCCAATGTGGTCATTTGCATGCTTCTGTTTTCAGTGATGTGTTGATTCGCCGCCCGAAAGATTTTTCATTAGCCGCTGTAGGTGAACAAGGTCTGATTGAAGTGGTGAGCGTATTGCCCGGTAGCTATCCCGGACATGTGCTTTTGACTGAAGATGAAGGTATGATATTGGGTGAAGACGATTGTCCTTGTGGTCTGAAAGGCAAGTATTTCAAGATTGAAGGTCGAATTAAAAATGCGGAAATCCGTGGATGTAGTGATACCTATGCAACAAAGTTCTGATTATATCTTGCTTTTCCCACAAGAGATTGATTGGGAGAAGTTTACGCAATATCACCCCGATGAACCATTCTCGGACGGTGTGATAGAGTTTCTGAATGCTTTATCTTCAGTCTTACTGAAAGATCATCGAAGTCGTATGTTTCCGGATGTCATTACTTTTGCATTTTTCTGTCGAAGGGCAAATCTGATAGCACTGAAAGAACGGTATATGCAGGATGAACAGAGATTGGGTCGTGGCATACTGTTCCACATTGCTCCCAGTAATGTACCTATCAATTTTGGTTATTCATTGGTGGCCGGTCTGTTAGCAGGTAATGCAAATGTGGTTCGTGTCAGCGGCAAACAGTTTACACAGGTTGACTTGATTATTGATCATTTACATGAATTGATAGAGTGCGGAAAGTATGATGATATTGCTTCACGCATTGTTCTGGTTCGATATGACCATACAAGTGATGCTAATGCTTATTTTTCTTCTCTTTGTGATGTTCGTGTCATTTGGGGTGGTGATAGGACCATTGCCACCCTGCGTCAAAATGTACTACCGGCACGTAGCTTTGATGTCTGCTTCGCTGACCGCTATTCCATTGCAGCCATCCATCCAAAAGCCATAATGGCAACTTGTGATGCCGATATGAAAAAGTTGGCGGAGGCTTTTTATAACGATACCTATTTGTTCGATCAAAATGCCTGTTCAGCTCCCCATACTATTTTTTGGTTGAAAGATGAGCACTTGGAGGCGGCCAAAGATCGCTTTTGGAATGCTGTTCATGAGCATGCCGAGCATAAGTATCGACTACAAGCTGTGATGAGTGTAGACAAAATAACTGCATTCTATCGTCAGGCTGCATACATGGATGTTAAGTATGAGAAGATGCCCGACAATGTGGTGGTACGTTCCGAATTAGCGGAACTGCCGAAGAATATTGAAGACTTCCGCTGTACATGTGGCTATTTCTCAGAATACACTGTTCGATCGTTGGATGAGATTGCTCCGATCGTCACCACCAAGTACCAGACACTGGGGTATTACGGATTTGAAAAGAACGAACTCATTGATTTCATTCGCCGCAATCGTCTGAAGGGACTGGATCGTGTTGTGCCCATTGGAGAGACGACTGTTTTTGCGCTTACTTGGGATGGATACAATTTAATAGATACGTTTACACGGATTCCATCGGTAATATGATATATTTGGATAGCATTGTCAATTCCGTATTTAACTCTATGACATATTTGATTCATTCAGATAATAGTCAAGATTTATATATCGTAGATTGTGGTGATGCGCAACCGATAATAAATTATGTCCATAAATACGAACTTACATTGCGAGGTATATTTCTCACTCATACACATTTTGATCACATTTATGGTTTGAATGAAGTGGTGTCAGCTTTTCCGCAAAGCACAATATATACCTCTGAACACGGTAAGGAAGGTTTATATTCTCCCAAGTATAATATGTCTCGTTATCAGATTGAGATACCACATTTCATTTATCGGTCTGATAATGTTGCTATCATAGATGAAAATGCAAGTTTGCCTCTCTTTGACGGAGTAGCGATGCAGGTACTTAGCACTCCCGGTCACGACTGGAGTTGTCTTAGCTATTTGCTGGATAGATGGCTCTTTACAGGTGATAGTCTGATACCGAATACTCGGTTGTTGGTGCACTTTCCGAAGAGTGATAAGACGGTAGCCTACAAACAATATGAAAGGCTGCAACAGTTAACTGAGTTGAACAAATTAGAAATTAAGTCCGGGCATTATGTCCATAATTAATGTTGAATGATGAATATAATTAAAACTACCATAGAAGGCGTATTAATTATTGAACCTAAAGTCTATCAAGACGAACGCGGCTATTTCTTCGAAAGTTTCAATGCTAACGAATTTGCGGAAAAAACAGGTATGGATATTCACTTTGTACAAGATAATGAATCCATGTCCTCCTATGGTGTGATGCGTGGATTGCATTACCAAAAGATGCCATATACCCAAAGTAAACTAGTACGATGCGTGAAAGGTGCGGTTCTTGACGTTGCAGTGGATATTCGCCACGGCAGTCCCACTTTCGGTCAGCATGTAGCGGTAGAACTCACGGAAGAAAACCATCGTCAGTTCTTTGTTCCTCGTGGGTTTGCCCATGGGTTCGCAGTGTTGAGTGAGATAGCTCTTTTTCAGTATAAGTGTGATAACTTCTATCATCCGGAAGCCGATGCCGGCATAAATATCAAAGATGAGAGTTTAGGGATTGACTGGAAAGTTCCTGTTGAGCATGCTATTCTTAGCGAAAAAGATCTGAAGCATGCTTGTCTTAAGGATGCATCTTATGATTTTGATATAAATAACAAATTATATTAGAAATGAAATTCGAAGATTTATCGATGACATTGGAGCAAGTTGTAGATTTTGCAAAGAATCACAACATGTTTATCGAAGATGATGATCATAAACATTTTAGTAATGATGGTATTTTAGAGTATCTGAAAGCAAATAGGGATCGGATAACATTCAAACCTTTGTACTATTATGGTGACACAATCATCGGAATCCAAATAGAAGAAAACGTAGATGGCGCTCTTAAAAAGTATGAGTGGTCTGTGGAGTACTAACAATTATTCAAGCGATATTATAAATATGAATATCTTAGTCACCGGTGCTAACGGTCAGTTAGGACAGGCTATCAGAGCACAATCTCACCGTCTTCAGAATCACAATATAGTATTTACAGATGTGATTTCAGATGATATGTTAGAAACGATCCTATTAGATATCACTAGCGAGGATGCCATTCGTTCTGTCTGCAAGTCTGCGCAAATTAATGTTATCATCAATTGTGCTGCCTATACGGATGTGGAAAAAGCGGAAACAGATTTTGAAATGGCAAATCTTATCAATTGTGATGCCGTAAGAAATCTGGCAACTGTCGCTAAGGAATGCGACATCACGCTTATCCATATCTCTACTGATTATGTCTATGACAGTAGGAAAGCCGCTCCTTATGTGGAAACAGATGAGAAGTATCCGGTAAATGTTTATGCTTCAACTAAATATGCCGGGGAAGTGGCTATCCATGAAGTCGGATGTAAGTTCATCTTGTTTCGTACAGCTTGGATGTTTTCTAGCTTTGGAAGTAACTTTATGAAAACGATGCTCCGCTTGACGGCTGAGAAGGAAACTCTAAACGTAGTATATGATCAGGTTGGTACCCCGACATACGCTCCTGAGTTAGTATCTATAATTTTTAAAGTTATTGATGAAGATAAATTAGATATGACAGGTGAGTATAATTTTACTAATGAAGGTTCGGTATCTTGGTATGACTTTGCAGTAGCCATCAATTATTTGAGTGGGCACAACTGCAAAATTAATCCTTGCAGTTCTGAAGAATATGGCTCTAAGGTGATAAGACCCAATTATTCTGTTTTGGATAAATCAAAAGTAAAGAAAACTTTTGGTATAACAATTCCGCATTGGCTTATTTCCCTTGAACAGTGTATTAATAATAAACAATAAAACTCATGAAAGGTATTATTCTTGCTGGTGGGGCAGGTACAAGATTGTACCCTTTAACAATGGTTACTTCAAAGCAGTTGCTTCCAGTTTATGACAAACCAATGATTTTTTATCCATTGTCTACGCTTATGTTAGCGGGGATAAAGGAAATCCTGATTATATCTACACCTGTAGATTTACCCAATTTTGAACGGCTTTTGGGAGATGGAAGTCAGTTTGGCATTCAATTGTCATATAAAGCACAGCCATCTCCAGATGGCCTTGCTCAGGCCTTCCTGCTGGGTGAAGATTTCATAGGTGATGATTGGTGCGCAATGATATTAGGAGATAATATCTTTTACGGAAGTGGTCTGAAAGAAAAACTTAAGAGTGCAGTGAGTAATGCCGAAAACGGGTATGCTACAATTTTTGGTTATTATGTCAATGACCCGGAACGTTTCGGTATTATGGAATTCAATGAAGATGGTAAGATTCTATCTGTGGAAGAAAAGCCTAAGAATCCAAAGAGTAATTACTGTGTCACTGGACTTTATTTTTACGATAAGCGAGTCGTTTCATTAGCCAAAGATGTAAAGCCTTCAGCTCGTGGTGAATTAGAAATAACATCACTCAATAATCTTTATCTAGCGGATGAATCCTTGAAAGGAATTATATTAGGTCGTGGTTTTGCCTGGCTTGATACCGGTACTATGGATAGTTTGATTGAAGCATCCGAGTTTGTACAGATGACTGAGAAAAGACAAGGGGTTAAAATATCCGCACCGGAGGAGATTGCGTTCCGTAACGGTTGGATTGATAAGGAAACACTTATGACTTCTGCACTTCGTTATGGTAAATCGCCTTACGGACAGCATTTAAAGAATGTAGCAGAAGGCAAATTTGTCTATTAATGAGACGAGTAACCTCCAATCAGTTTGCCAATAATGCTATGTGGAAGTTCGCTGATATGATCTCCAATAAGTTGATTCTATTAGTGATTACAATTCTGCTTGCAAGGTTGATAGCTCCTGAAGCGTACGGAATAGTGGCGCTGACTACGGTGTTTATTGCATTTAGTGATATTTTTATTCAAAATGGATTTAATATTGCTTTGATAAGAAAAGAGACTGTAGATGAAATAGATTACTCAACGGTAACAACAATGAGTCTGGTATTTACAGTTTTTATGTATTTGATTATTTTTGTTACAGCACCTTATGCTGCCAGCTTTTATAAGAGTCCCGATCTTTGTTTAGTATTAAGAATAATAACTATTTTACTATTTTTCAGGTCAATCGTATCTGTTATTAGAGCTAAAGGCACACGGGAATTACAGTTCAAAAAGATGGTAATATCGGCTTTCATTAGTAATGTTTCTGCTGGTGTTATTGCTTTAGTTCTAGCATATCTGGGATGGGGAATATGGACTCTTGTTGCACAGCAGTTACTCGCAGGATTCCTTGATATGATTATTCTAATGCATATCTTTAGATGGCATTTGTCATTAAAAATCTCGTTTTCAGTAGTGAAGGGGATGCTCAAGTTTACGGTAGGGGTACTTGGAACATCATTTTTAGACTTTTTGGGTAATAATGTTTCTAGTCTTATAATAGGTAAGTCATATTCAACAAAGGACTTAGGCTATTACAATCGTGCAAATATATTTCCGGAGACAATAGGTCTTAATGCATATAACTCTATAAATAGTGTCTTGCTTCCTACATTGGCTTCTTTGCAAAATGACAGGGACGCCATGAAGAGAGTAACAAGGAAAGTAATGTCGCTTACGGAATACATTATTCTTCCTATGATGTTTGGTCTTATCGGAGTTGCAAATGTTTTGATACCAGTATTGTTAACAGATAAATGGGTTCCAAGTATTTCATTGATGTATTTTTGCTGCATTAGTTTTGCGATTAATCCTATCAGGGCGATAGGATATAATGTGTTTTATGCTAGGGGGGATAGTTGTTTGAGTGTCAATATAGAGATATTGAGAGCTACACTGATGATTGCTGGTATCCTTATAGTAGTTTTTGTGTTTCATAAAGCTCTAATTTATGTTCTACTGTCTAATGTTTTAATCAGTTTGATCGTAGCCGGGACAACTCACAGTAAAGTGAAATTATGTATTGGTTATTCATTTCGTGAATTGTGTTCAGACATTTTGCCTTCTTTAGCGATGTCTTTGATTATGATGTTACTTGTGTTTTGGGTAGGAAGTATACAAATTAATAAAGTTTTGCTATTAATAATTCAAATATTAATTGGAGGAATAGTTTATATGGGAATGTCACTTATGGTAAAAAATAAAAATATTATTCTTTTAAAGGAATATATAAGGTATTCTTTTGAAAGAAAGAAAAATAACTAATGTTTAGCTTATATACGAATTAGTTAAGAGTATAAGATAGGTGACATTCGAACATTTGAAATACGTTATGTTTAAGGTAATAAAATTGTTACATGTAAAAAGAGGAATTGATACTATGTTACTATTAAGAAGGCTTAATAAGCGATTTTTCAAAAGAGTTAAATTAATGAGACTTTTAAGAACATCCACCTTGTTTTTTATCCTTTATCCCATATGGCAATACATAAAGTTAGCTAAACATAAGTCTGAGTGGAGAAAAAAGAACTATCACAACTTTACATGTGCCAAGAATCTTTTTCCTATAGATAAAGTTACTGTTGGAAAACAGACTTATGGCGATATTGAGTTTTGTTACTATGGTGGTAAGTATGAGGAATTGCGTATAGGAAATTATTGCTCAATAGCATGTAACGTGAAGTTTTTGGGAGGGGGTGAACATCCTGTAAATCACTTGTCTACATATCCATTTCTAAGGCATGTGTTTAAAATGCCGGAAGGTGAAAGTATAATGAAAGGTATTATTATTTACGATGATGTATGGATTGGCGATGGAGTTACTGTTTTATCTGGTGTTACTATAAATCAGGGAGCGATTATCGGTGCTAAAAGCATAGTAACTAAAGATGTTCCTCCGTATGCGATATGGATCGGAAATAATGTGTTAAAATATCGTTTTGATAAAAAGGTGTGTGAAAAATTGAGTAAACTTGATTTAAATACAATCAATCTTAATGCATTCAAGTTGTTTTGCGATATGGAGATTACAGAATATAACGTTGATTATATTATTTCTAAAATATCAAGATAACAATGAGTAAAGTTTTAATTACTTACGAGAGAGGGAATAACACGACTGATGTGAACTTAGCATCATTCAGATTACTATTTTCTCACATGTCCATCCAATGGAGAGAAAAGAAGACCACTCTCGTGAGTCATTCTGATTTGTTGTGGTGTGATGTATGTCTTGCTATCAGACCTAATAGTGTCTATTCTCAAAAAATAGCGGAAGTGGCTAAAAAGACTGGGATTTTTTATATAGTAAGTTTCGATGATGATCTTCTCAATCTTCCTTCTAGTCATCCGGAAGAATGGAAGAAAAAATATTCTTTGTTTTGTCTCAAATATGCTAAAGCTGTTATCAGTCCCAACCCTTTAATACTTAATGACTATTACAAGTATTCTCCAGATGCTAAGGCTATACTAACAAATGCTATTGTCGAAGATTGTGAAATTAAAGCTCCGCACATTATCGGAAATAAGTTGAGAATCGTTTATCCTGCTGGTAGAGATCATCTTGAATTATTCAATAAATATATTAAGCCAATACTTTATGATATCCTTGCTAAATATCATAAAGAGGTCGATATAACTATTATTGGAGTTGAGCCTAAATTAGATGAATCGGAGTACAAGAACTCTATTCATTTGATTAAAGGAATGTCATATGAAGAGTATTCATCTTATATGAAGAATCATGATTTTGATATAGGACTTGCGCCTCTTTGTAGATCATCTTTTGCTGCCAGAAAATACTTTGCTAAGTATATTGAATATGCAAAATATGGTATAATGGGATTATATTCTGATACTATGCCTTATACGTTTGCAGTAAAAGATGGTATTAATGGAGTTCTGGTCGCTGATTCAGCTTTGGCTTGGAGGTATTCATTAATAAGAATTATTCAAAATAAGAATCTGATTGATCGTATCGTTTTTAACTCTCAGCAGAATTTAAGGGATAAGCATTCAATAGATTCAATGGTAACAAGTTTAAGAAATTCATGTGCAGAAATAGAATACTATTCAAAATCAGGAGAAGATAGAATTATATACAGGAGACCCTTATTGGCTGCCATTATTTATAATTGTAGAGATTTTTATGAGAGAGTGAAGTATCACTACAGGTATGAAGGTGTCAAGTCTATTTTGAATCGTATAGTTTGCCGTGTGTAAATAATGCCTCTTTTTATTAATTTATTTAATTATAAGTAATTTGATTGAATATGCCACAAAAAATATGCAATATTTTGTCGAACATTTTATTTGTCATGCCAGAGCATAATTTCTATTATGCTAGTTTTAAAGAATCTCGCATGAATGTTTTACCGATTTATAAAGGGAAAGATAATGTCATTTTGAGAGTATTTAGGGAAATTCACTTTAGGCTCAACTTGCCATTAAAACATATATGGTTTCATAAAGTAGATAAAGAATATGAGTCATATTTTATTTTTGAGTGCTTGGTTATTCCTGAATATATTGATTGGTTGCATTCTTTGTATCCTCATTCAAAAATAATCATGCTCTATTTAAATAACTGTACGAAGGTTAATTCGCCTGAGAAATTCCGTCGCGACTTCTTGAAGTTATGGAGTGGAGATATCAATGATTGTCATAATTATAATCTTAACTTATGTCCTAATGTTGGTTCTTATGTTCGCTCTTGGACGGTTACTAAAACTGAACCGAAATTTGATATTTTTTTTATAGGGAGTGATAAAGGCAATAAACGATTAGGTAATCTGATAAATTTGGAAAGACAATTCAATCTGTTGGGACTTACAACCTATTTTCATATTGCTCCTGAGCATAGATATGATTTATACAAAAATAAACGATATAAAAAGTTTCTTCCATATACTGAGGTCCTAAAATTCTTAGGGAAGACGAAAGCTATTTTATACTTGGGATATGGCAGTCAAGAGTGTATTACGATAAGAGTACAAGAATCTTTAGTGCATAAAATTAAATTGATCACAGATTGTGTTTGGTTAAAAAAATACGATTTCTTTCACCCTGATAATATTTTTATTTTGGGTGAAGATGAAATAGAATCATTACCTGAATTTATGAATAAACCATACGTTGAAATAGAAACTTCTGTACTGAATAATATTTATTTTGAAGACTTGGTTGAACATATTGTATTAAACTCCTAGTGCTTGATATATCCTTTAACTAAAATGATGTATAAGTTATTATAAAATAAATGATTGGATACTGCATAAGAACAAAACGATTTTGGGTCTACTATTTTGCTATTAGAATTCTTTATTTGATATTTGCTATCCACATTTATGGAAAGTTAACCCAGCTTGGTGATACGGAACGATATTTAAATGCTTCCTTAAGTTCTGTAACTGATTTCTCTTTTTTGTGGAATTCGACTAAAATGATGGATGCTATAGGCAGTATTATGGGTATATTGGGAGGATCGAATGTGCTAACAAACTTACCGTTTACTATTCTTTCATTTTTTACGGTAAAGTGGATTATTGATAAATACCATTTTCGACAGTATATTAATAATAGACTTTTACTTTTTGTGCTTAGTTTGCCAAATTTTTGTATATGGACAGATATTTGTTCAAAGGAAACAGTTGGTTTGGTATTTTCTGCTATACTTGGAAGTTTAGTTCTTGATTTTTTGAGCGGAAACTATTCGATAAAGAAAAAACATATATTTGCGATGTATCTTTGTTTGATTTTTAAACCTCAATATGCCCCTTTTATTATTCAAGGTTTATTCGTGATATATGTAATGAATCGTTTTTGCCGTACTATTTCTAGAAAAGTATTATTGGGGCTTTTAGTCATTTTCTGCAATGCTGTACTTTTATATTTGGTGAAAGATGTGGTTAATGAATATGCTAATATGATGTATGTTCATTTTGATTTTGATGGGTCATCTACACGCGGCAATCTTTGGTTGAAGGACAATGATTTTTTTTACGAAGCGCCACGAGGGATGTTTGTCGCATTTTTCGGTCCTACGGTTTCTGAGATGATGCATACACCGACGCATCTGATTGCCGGAATAGAAAGTTGTATATTATTGATGCTTTTTCTAATATTAGGAAGCCATTTTTTTTATCGGTTGGTTTATCAATATAAACTCAATGTGACACTTTTCTTTTCTTACTTTATTATTATAACAGGGATAGCTTTGTTACATTATCCTTTCGGTATATTCAATCCTGGCTCTGCTATCAGATATCGGACAAATTTTTTGTTCCTGTTTATCTTATTATTCTTATATCTACAAAAAACTTACAAACATATATATAACAAGGGGTGAGAACATTCCTATTAGCATATTGAAATAATTTTTATTTTATGGGAAGGATTGTATTTGCGGGTAATACTGCTTGGGGGATGTATAATTTTCGTGGGAAACTAATGAAACGATTGCTTACTTTGGGGCATGAAGTTATTGTGATTGTTCCTTATGATGAATATATACATGAGTTAAGTAAATTAGGACTTAAAGTTGAAACAGTTAAGTTGAAGGCTAAAAGTTTAAATCCTTGGTTTGACTTACGTTTGCTAATTCAGTATTACAAATTTTTAGCAAAATTGAGACCTGATACTTGTTTCTTCTATACCATTAAACCCAATATTTATGCTTCTATTGCTGCTTCATTATTGAAAATACCTCATATTGCCATTACTACTGGACTAGGATACGCTTTTTTGTCTAAAAATATGATATCTAAAATTGTAAAAGTGCTATATAAAATAGCCTTTATGAAAACTAATGAAGTTTGGTTCTTAAATAAGGATGATATGGACATTTTTCGGAAAGCAGGTATTGTTTCTGAAAGTAAAATAGGATTATTACCAGGTGAGGGATTGGATATGGATAGATATTCCAACAAAGAGTTGTGTCCTTTACCTGTAGATATTTCTTTTCTATTGATATCTCGAATGCTTTATGATAAAGGAGTGGAAGTCTTTGTGAGAGCTGCTGAAACTTTGAAAAGAAAGTATCCTAATGTGACTTTTAAATTGTTGGGAATGAGAGGCGTGAAAAATCCGAGTGCTATTCCTGACGAAATAATGGATCAATGGATTAAGGAAAAAAATGTGGTTTATTTAGGTGAGACTAGGGACGTAATTCCATTTATAAATGATTGTACATGTGTAGTTTTACCTTCATATTATAGAGAGGGTATTCCTTTTGTTCTTCTTGAAGGGGCTTCTCTTAAAAGACCTATCATTACTACAAATGGTGTAGGATGTAAAGAGGTCATAAATGATGGCTATAATGGTTTTATTTGTGAACAGAAAGATGTAGATTCTTTAGCTTTAGCAATGGAGAAAGTCATTAATGCTCCAATAGAGGAGCTTAATATGATGGGGAAGAATGGGAGAGACCTTGTGCAAAGAAAGTATAGTTTAGATATTGTCTTTAAACAATATATTGAGACTATTTCTAGGTACTTGTGATTGGAATAATTTTAATTAGAATTCTGTAGCTATGAATATTGTATTTATCCTAATAGCCTTTGCTATTTCTGCGTATATTGCTCGTCTTATCATTCCTCGGATCTTACTAATATCATTTCGCAAAAAACTGTTTGATATGCCGGATGAAAGGAAAGTGCATAAACGAGCAATACCACGTCTTGGCGGGGTCTCTTTTTTTCCGACGATCTTGCTTTCCTGTTGTGCAGTCCTTGTGATTCGAACTTTGACAGGATATGAAATCTCTACTTTGCTGGCGTCCTATATTTTGCCGGAATTCTTGGTATTAATATGTGGCATGGTGCTTTTATATTTAACTGGTATTGCAGATGATTTGGTAGGTGTGCGCTATCGTCAGAAATTTATTGTTCAAATTCTTTGTGCTAGCTTATTCCCTGCAGTGGGACTTTGGATTAATGATTTATATGGTTTGTTTGGCATTGACTTGATTTCTCCATACATTGGAGTTCCTTTGACTATATTGACTATTGTCTTCATAACAAATGCAATAAATTTAATTGATGGGATTGATGGTCTTGCCTCAGGGTTAAGTAGTGTCGCATTATTAGTCTTCGGATTTCTATTTATAGAAAAAGGATTGTGGATCTATAGTATGCTTGCTTTTAGTACCTTTGGAGTGCTCGTACCCTTCTTTTATTACAATGTTTTCGGCAGTGCGGAACATGCCCGAAAGATCTTTATGGGGGATACCGGGAGCTTGACTTTAGGATATATACTGAGCTTTTTAGCAATAAAATATAGTCAGAATACAGAATCTATTCCTGTTACACAAGGGGCTTTTGTTATAGCCTTTAGTACTCTTATTGTCCCTGCATTTGATGTGGTTCGTGTTGTTATAGTTCGTATTTATAATGGTAAAAGCCCATTTGAACCGGACAAAAACCATATTCATCATCAATTTTTGGCAATGGGTTTTACAGTCCGTCAGGCTATGCTTTTGATACTTTTAGTTTCTTGCGTTTTTAGTGGAATAAATATTTTACTGATGCCTTATGTTGATAATACATTGATGTTGATAGGAGATATTGTCGTATGGATAGGGCTAAACCTGTGGTGGAGTAATGTGAGAAGGAAAAAGATAACTGTCTAGTGTAAATCTGATATTTTTTCGTTGTTTTGCGAAAAAGATAATTGATATGGAGGATTTTGAGTCGTCCGCGTCGTTTCGGGAAATTATGTTTTGTGTGGATTGCCGATAGTGAAGGTAGTGGTCAACTTTGATGGTGAGAATGGTGAGAGTTGTACAATGGGAGATTGGCGGATTGAAAAAGTATAAAAATGTTGAATACAAAAGGTGAGATGATATAATAATAAAAGATTTGTCCCGACAGTTTTTGGTCGGGACAAATCATTGCAGAACTTGATAGTTGCGATTGATTTTACTAATCTACAATTCTCTGTACTCTTCTACACAAGGGTAACAGGGGCATTCTTTATGAGGATTTAAATCATGATGTCCTACGACCAATGCTTTTGGAAACCTCTTTCGTAACTCACGAATCAAAGCCAGCAGCGCCCCTCGTTGCGCCAGCGTACGTGTGTCTTTCGCTTGTCCTTCCGCATCCAGTCCTCCTTCGTAACAGATTCCTATGGAATGTGCGTTATGATTCCGGCAATGTGCTCCGACCTTTTCTAACGGTCGTCCCGGATGTATTTCCCCATCACGTGTGATGTAGAAATGATACCCGATATCACGGAATCCCCGATGTCGGATGTGATCCTGTCGGCAAGCCTCCGCCGAGAGGGCTTTTCCCTCCGGCGTGGCACTGCAATGAATGATAATCAGTGTGATGGTCCGCATAAGTTTACATACAACTTTGTACTCCTATCAAACCACCTACGGCAGTAGCGACAGTGATGATTACTTTGATAATGAAACTCCAAACGGAACGGGATGATGAATTACTCATAGTTTTTGATTTTAAATGAAAAAAATATTGATTTTTAATGAGTCTTTAGCTGTGATAAGCTAAAGACTTTGCCAGTGTTCAGGTTATGACTTAAACAGTCGGGTCCGGTGCTTCTTCGTCTCCTTCGTCCGGATTAGGTTTCGGATCGGGAGTGTTGCCTGACCCGGAACCTCCTCCGGGCGTTGTCGGTTTCTGATACTCCGCCTGTTGTTTCAGTTGGCTGTCGAGCTTCAGATTGGTCGTTGATAAGTTTCCAGTGGCACGTGCTTTTAGCCGCATACCTGTGATATTCTTCTCCAGCGAGAACTCTTCCAGCGTTTGGGCAGCCTTGCTGCGGATTCCTACACCGAAGATGGCTAGATCATCAATTTTCACACTTTTGCCGTCGAGCAGCAGTTCCTTGATACAGTCCACCATATCAGTGAGCACGCCTTTGATCACCCCACTGGAATACGGTGAATTGTGTTTTGACATGTGTTCGGCAAGTTTGGCAAGGTCGAATGTCTCGTCGCTTACCGCCCGGGCGAACCATTTGCCCGCATTCAAGCCTTTTTTCTGTTGGTTCTGATAAATTTTGTAACGAATCATAAAATAATAATTTTAAAGAGTTAAACATACTTTCGTGAGGATTTCTCCCTTTCGATGACACAAAGATAGTATGCTGTAACTCGGAAAAATCGGTTGTGTACAGTGACAGTCGGTAATGTGCAATTGTTGTCGGTTATAGTCTGTTATTCCCTGATAAAACGTAGGTAATGTGAATATATTTTGTTACTTTTGTGACAGTAAAACAGAAACTTATTTGTCATGATAGAATTCAAAATACGTGCTTATGGTCGTATGGAACTGGCACAGCTTTATTCTCCCGAACTTACCGGCATTGCCGCTTACCGCAAAATGAATAAATGGATCGTCCGCTGCCCCGGTCTTCAGGAACGCCTGTCCGATTTAGGCTATCAGCCGCAGCACCGTTCTTACACTCCTCTGGAGGTAAGGGTGATCGTGGATGCGCTGGGAGAACCATGAGCAGGTAATAAGTATTAGATAACAGGTAATAAGTGTTGGAGACTGCGAGGGGAGTTTTGTATTAGCTAAAGCTAAGCTTTAGAGGCCATAAAGCACCGCTTTAGAAGTCGTAAAGCATAGCTTTAGCCTACACAAAACGCTATACTCTGATTTTCATAAAATAACGATAAAAGACGATGTTATCAACAGGTACAGTAGGTACACTTTTCCGGCCCTTCCCTAACACACGCACACGCGTGCGTGCGTGTAAGTACCTTTACCGTCAAGATTGACAATCAGTCCCTGTTTTACCAGTCGTTTCAGCCAGGTGAGGGCAGTGTTGGGCTTGATTCCCATAGTCGTAGCCTGCTCCAACAACTGTGCACGGGTAAATTGGATACCCAGTGCCTCAAAGAATGCGTCACGGTCGGCATTGGCCCTATGGCTGACTTCTGAAGGAGGAAGGAAAGACAAGATATGCGTGGCATGCTGATAGAGTGGTTTCACAAGGTTCAACACAGCCTTAAAATCTTCGGGAGTGATCGTCATATCCCAACGGGTAATGATACCGTCTTTGATATTATCAGTGGCGATTTCCTTGTCCGGTGTAAGCAGGGGATGAGAAGATGTCTGGTATTGATACGGCTGAGGATTTTCAAGAGCACGAAGCATGGCCACTACTGACATGATACGGCAGATGTTGACAGCCATTCGGGCGATGGAACTGTTCATTTCTCTGCCATTGGCAATCGTTGACCGGGTGAATAGTTCGGAAAAGAGATCATTGAACTCCTGTTTCTGTTCATCTGTGAGCCGGAGTGTGTGGAGACCATGTTCCTTGAGTAAGTTCAAGAGCTTTTTCCATTCCAGACCAATGGAGGTGAAGATGGCTTCCAAGTCCGTTTCGTTCTCGTCAAACTGATTGATCCATTGATAGATGCCGTGCATATAATAGAACAGCTGGCGTGAAAAAAGTCCGTTCTCTACTGAAGGAATGAGTGGTTTCACCTGTGCGGGTGTCCCCGAAAGCAGGAGAGAGAGGTAACTTTTCTTGTTTTCCCGGTACTCCTGATTGGTACGTCGGTTGTATGCTAACCAGTCATGGTCGAATGCTCTGCGAAGCGTCTCACTCCAGTGACCGTATTCCGAACCGATGGCGGTAGAGATCGTATCCGCCTCGGTTTCGCAGATGAGGCCTGTTCCGTTGTTATCCATAATATTTTGAAGGATACCGGTACCGGTATTGTTGCCGGAGATGAGGAACATTCTGTTTAAAGGCATTTCGGGGATTTCCGCTTTGGCACGCTCTTTGCCCATCATTTCGTAGGCGACTTTTGCCTTTTTGTAGACATTCATCTCTTTTTCCACTTGTTGGCGGATATCATCGTGGATAGGCATAACGAGCAGGCGGATGAGTGATAGTACTCCCTTGCCCGAGGCTGCCGGAGCTACAATGAAGGATTGCATACAGGGCGATTGGTATTTGCCGGCATAATGACATCTCACGTATCGTTCCATGGTGGCACCCAGGGCAGTCAATGCTCCGAGCAAGAGTACGTCTTTTTGAGTGGCGGTAGTGCCATAACTTATGATGCGTAGCAGTAGCTTCGGCCAGTCTTCTAAGGTGAAAGTGGGTAATGGGTGATGCGGGTCGCTGCCTTCCAGCAGCTCTTCTGATTCACTCTTTTCTTCTTCTACTTTATTATATACGTGCGCGTGTGTGGAAAAATTGTGCGGTGAACTTTCTGTACCTACTGTACCCGTCCGGTTGTTCATAACTTCCTTCCGGTCTTCCCTGCAGATTTTTACTCCTGTCGATTCAGCGAGGTGAAATGCCGTTCCGAGATGTATTGCTCCCTGCTGTTTCGTGAGTGCATTGGAAAACATTCGTTCGGCATGGGCGGATTGATACTTGGCGGAAATCCGGCACAGGCGATGAAAAAACTCCCGTCCTGCTTCACCACAGTCCGTTGCGATGGCGAATGCTAATTGTACGTACTCGGCGTAAGTGGGTGCAATGTCGGCACCTGCTGTTTCGACTGCTTCGGTGAGGAGGCGTAAAGATTCAATATCGGTCATTTTTTGATAATTGACAATTGACAAATGATAATTGACAATTGAAGTTTGATCATTCGTGATTATAATTTAATATTCTCTGAATAGTGCTTGTGGGTCATGGCTGAGGAAGCAGGCTCTTACGATGTCTTTGCCGGAGGTGTCTACGGCTTTTTGAACTGTTTCGATGGAGTTGTTCATTTCTGATCCGTAGGTCATTTCTACGTATTCCATTGCCCAGCTCATACTCTCTCTTACATTACGGCTCTGATCGTCTGTGTACAGGTTGCTGTAAGGTACGAATGTTTTCACACCCCGGTTGCTGGGACTGATAAATGAGAGTACAGGGTGGAGGAAAGGATCGTCGAACAGTGTACGACGCATTTCTACGGCTTTTTGATGAGAGTTGAGGTTATCTATATCTACCACTACGAGTCCGGAAGGAGATGCGAAGAATTTACTGTTCCGGCGGATGAATGTGCCGCACGGAGTCACGTATGGCAGCAAGGATGTTTTCGCCATTCGTATATCTTCGGCGCTGCGCACCTGTTCGGTCAGTGCTTTGAGATTTTCATTGCAGGTGATCATCTGATATACTTGCTCTACTGAGACTTCGCAGAAGGGAGTGAGAGTGGCGGGTGTAACGGTTTGTCCTTGTTCGTTCCTGATGGGAGCAATCGGGGGCATGAAATAAGACATTCTGAAAAAGTTTTGCATAGAATACTTCTATTAGGACGTTTAATAAATGACTTTGACTTTTAAAGCATGGTGCGAAAGTAAGACAAATAAAATAAGTCGAGTTCAGATATGTCTGAAGTAGTGTGAAAATGTTTAATATATAAGACGTGTTTTTAACTAATAATAAGAAAAATGGAAAATAAAATCGTGCATCCTAAACTCGGTGAGTTTATTGAAAAGGTGCTTAAAGTAGCGCATGTGAATCTTTCAAAAATGTGTCAAGAGATACATATGGGGCCTGCTACTTACCAAAAGGTAAAAAAGGGGAAGAAAAAGCTCTGATTCATTATGAGCGTATTCTTGAATATTATTATAGGACTCGCACCGAAGATGAGTTTTTGGAGAAAGTGAATGAGTGGGCAAAACTGTATATTCGATATAAGAAGGAGAAGAATGACATTTGAATATTGGAATTTTTTAGTAGCTTTGTGAAAAAGAAAGTTGTTATGGAAGATTTGCAGAGATTATATCCTATAGGGATACAGACATTTTCTAAGATTCGTGAGGGAAATTTCCTCTATGTAGATAAGACAGAATACGTTTACCGGATGACGCATTCTGCTTCCAGTTATATGTTCCTGAGCCGTCCGCGTCGTTTTGGTAAATCATTGTTAACCTCTACGTTGCATAGCTATTTCTCCGGTCGTGAAGAACTGTTTCGTGGATTGGCGATGGAGAAGCTGGAGAAAGAATGGATACAGTATCCGGTTCTGCACTTCGATATGAGTATGGCCAAGCACGTGGACAAAGATAAACTGATGAATCTTTTAGACTTCATGCTAACAGAACACGAACGTACACTAGGGATTGATGCAGCAGGTACAGACCCTAATTTGCGCCTGACTAATCTGATAAAACGTGCTTATGAACAGACTGGCAGAAAGGTCGTGGTCCTTATTGATGAATATGACGCTCCTTTGCTGGATGTGGTACACGAACGGGAGAACTTGGGGGTATTGCGTGACGTTATGCGTAACTTCTATAGTCCGTTGAAAGCCTGTGATCCTTATTTGCGCTATGTGTTTCTTACAGGTATCACTAAATTCTCACAGCTCAGCATTTTCAGTGAACTCAATAACATCAAAAATATCAGCATGGATGAACCTTATGCTGCCATTTGTGGCATAACGGAGAATGAGATACTTACCCAAATGAAAGAAGATGTGGATAGGATGGCTGTCAAATTGAATATTACTGCAGAGGAAGTACTGGCTAAGTTGAAAGAGAATTATGACGGCTATCATTTCACTTATCCATCGCCCGACATCTATAATCCATTCAGTCTGCTCAATGCTTTTGCAGATGGGAAATTTAATTCTTATTGGTTTGGTAGCGGCACTCCTACCTATCTGATAAAGATGCTGGATAAGTTTGGAGTAGAGCCTTCTGAAATAGGAAATAAATTGGCGGCGGTCGAAGAATTTGATGCTCCCACTGAAACGATGAGTAGCATTACTCCATTGCTGTATCAAAGCGGCTATGTCACTATCAAGGATTACGATAAGGAATTGGAACTATATACGTTGGATATTCCTAATAAAGAGGTGAGGGTGGGATTGATGCGAAGCTTGTTGCCTTATTATGTAACCAATGACACACGTGAGGCGACGAACATGGTGGCTTTTATTTCCCGTGATATCCGGAAAGGTGATATGGACGCGGCATTACGGCGTTTGCAAACCTTTCTGTCTACTATACCTCAATGCGATCATACAAAGTATGAAGGTCATTACCAGCAGGTATTCTATATCATATTCAGCTTGCTGGGATACTATGTGGATGTCGAAGTACGTACTTCCCGTGGTCGTGTGGATGTAGTGTTGCGTACTGAGGCCACATTATATGTGATGGAATTGAAACTGGATAAGAATGCGACAGTTGCTATGGAACAGATAAATTTAAAGAATTATCCGGAACGCTTTGCTCTATGTGGACTGCCAGTGGTGAAGGTGGCTGTTAATTTTGATAGTGAAAGTGGCACACTGGGGGATTGGATGATTGAAAAATAGAGATTGATAAGTGAATATAAAAAGTGTAAGGACGAAGGCCATTTTCTTTAATTATCAGATTAATAACATTTTAATAACTCCCTAAAATAAAAAGAGCCCCGCAAGGGGCTTTTCCTTTGTCTTTTTAATAGACATGCAAAGAATAATGTGTTTTTTCTTATTGTAACCTTACGATTTATACTTTTTTATTCCTCTCTTAATTAATTTTATCACAAATATTTGGTATTTTCGGACGCTTTTTGGACAAACGACTTGAATTACTAATAGTTTATTATATGGAAAATATCGAAACAGCGATCCTGCTGATGGTGGTCGGCATGGCTACCGTATTTGTTATTCTGCTGATTGTGATTTATTTAGGTAAGTTACTGATTACTCTTGTCAACAAGTATGCTCCCGAAGAAGTGGTTCCTGCGAAGAAGGAAGCGCCACAAGGTCCTGCGCCTATTCCGGGTAATATAATGGCGGCTATCACAGCAGCTGTGAATGTGGTGACATTAGGAAAAGGAAAGATTACAAAAGTAGAAAAGTTATAAACCTATCAAAAGTATATCATAGAAAAACATGAAAAGAGAAGTTAAGTTTAGTCTGGTTTTCCGAGATATGTGGCAATCTGCCGGAAAATATGTACCTCGTGTAGACCAACTCGTAAAGGTAGCTCCTGCCATCATTGAAATGGGCTGTTTTGCCCGCGTAGAAACAAACGGCGGAGGTTTTGAACAGGTAAATTTATTGTTTGGTGAAAACCCGAATAAAGCGGTACGCGAATGGACAAAACCGTTCCATGAAGCCGGTATTCAAACCCACATGCTCGACCGCGCACTGAACGGACTCCGTATGAGCCCCGTTCCGGCAGACGTCCGCAAATTATTCTACAAAGTAAAGAAAGCACAAGGAACAGACATTACCCGTACGTTCTGCGGATTGAACGACGTGCGTAACATTGCTCCTTCCATCACATACGCAAAGGAAGCAGGCATGATTTCGCAATGCTCGCTTTGCATCACTCATTCGCCTATCCATACCGTAGAGTACTACACCAATATGGCGCTGGAACTTATCAAACTGGGAGCAGACGAAATCTGTATCAAAGACATGGCAGGTATCGGCCGTCCTGTATCGTTAGGTAAGATCGTAGCAAATATCAAGGCGGCACATCCCGAAATCCCCGTTCAGTATCACAGTCATGCAGGTCCCGGATTCAATATGGCAAGCATCCTCGAAGTATGCGAAGCCGGTTGCGACTACATCGACGTAGGCATGGAACCACTATCATGGGGAACAGGCCATGCTGACTTGCTTAGTGTGCAGGCGATGCTGAAAGACGCCGGATATCAAGTGCCCGAAATCAATATGGAAGCCTACATGAAAGTGCGCGGCATGATTCAGGAATTTATGGACGACTTCCTCGGCTTGTATATCAGCCCGAAAAACCGTCTGATGAACTCTTTGCTGATTGCTCCCGGACTTCCCGGCGGTATGATGGGTAGTTTGATGGCCGATCTCGAATCCAATCTGGAATCAATCAATAAATATAAGGCAAAACACAATCTGCCGTTTATGACGCAAGACCAGCTTCTTATCAAGCTGTTTGATGAAGTGGCATACGTATGGCCTCGTGTCGGTTATCCTCCATTGGTGACTCCGTTCAGCCAATACGTGAAGAACCTCGCCATGATGAATGTGATGGCTATGGAAAAAGGAAAAGAACGTTGGGGAATGATTGCCGATGATATCTGGGATATGATTCTGGGTAAAGCCGGACGTCTGCCGGGCAAACTTGCTCCCGAAATCATTGAAAAGGCAGAACGTGAAGGCCGTAAGTTCTTTGAAGGTGATCCGCAGAATAACTATCCCGATGCCCTCGACAAATATCGCAAACTGATGAAAGAGAACAAATGGGAAGTAGGACAGGACGACGAAGAACTCTTCGAATATGCTATGCACCCGGCTCAATATGAGGCTTACAAGAGTGGCAAAGCAAAAGAAGACTTCCTGGAAGACGTAGTCAAACGTCGTGCCGAAAAAGATAAATCTCCGGAAGAAGATGCCAAACCGAAGACACTGACCGTACAAGTGGACGGACAGGCCTATCGTGTGACGGTAGCATACGGTGATACCGAACTACCTGCTGCTCCTGCGGGTGCTGCCGCTGCTCCGGCAGGAGAGGGTAAAGAAGTACTTTCTCCGTTGGAAGGCAAGTTCTTCTTAGTGAAAGGTGCGCAGGAAACTCCTTTGCAAGTAGGTGACACTGTGAAAGAAGGTGATGTAATCTGCTATGTAGAAGCGATGAAGACCTACAATGCCATCCGTGCAGAGTTTGGCGGTACAGTGACTGCTATCTGTGTCAACCCGGGAGATGCTGTTTCAGAAGATGACGTATTAATGAAGATAGGATAATGAACGAAATATTTGAGAACTTATATGACATGACTGCGTTCAGCAATATCATTGCCGAACCGCAGTTTCTGATAATGTATGCCATCGCGTTCGTCCTGCTTTATCTGGGTATCAAGAAACAGTACGAACCGCTGCTGCTTGTTCCGATTGCTTTCGGTGTGTTGCTTGCCAACTTCCCCGGAGGAGATATGGGAGTGATACAGGCAGACGAGAATGGTATGGTGATGATAAACGGTGTGATGAAGAATATCTGGGAAATGCCTTTGCATGACATTGCGCATGAACTGGGAATTATGAACTTCATCTATTATATGCTGATCAAGACCGGTTTCCTGCCTCCGATCATCTTTATGGGGGTCGGTGCGTTGACGGACTTCGGACCGATGTTGCGTAATCTGCATCTTTCCATCTTTGGAGCTGCTGCACAGTTAGGTATCTTTACTGTTCTGCTGGTAGCCATCCTGATGGGATTCACTCCGCAAGAAGCTGCTTCACTGGGTATTATCGGTGGTGCGGACGGACCGACAGCCATCTTTACAACGATCAAGCTGGCTCCGCATTTGCTGGGTCCGATTGCTATTGCCGCTTATTCATATATGGCACTGGTGCCTGTGATCATTCCGTTGGTAGTGAAGCTGTTCTGTACTAAGAAAGAACTGAGCATCAACATGAAGGAACAGGAAAAGAAATATCCTTCGAAGACGGAAATCAAGAATCTGCGTGTACTGAAGATTATTTTCCCGATTGTAGTGACTACGATTGTAGCTCTCTTCGTCCCAAGTGCAGTACCTTTGATCGGTATGCTGATGTTCGGTAATCTGGTGAAAGAAATCGGAAGCAATACTTTCCGTCTGTTCGATGCTGCTTCTAACAGTATTATGAATGCCGCCACTATCTTCCTCGGACTTTCGGTAGGTGCAACCATGACGGCTGAAGCCTTCTTGAACTGGACGACAATCGGTATTGTCATCGGTGGTTTCCTTGCATTTGCTCTTTCTATTACCGGTGGTATCTTCTTTGTGAAGTTAGTGAATCTATTCTCCAAGAAGAAGATTAATCCGTTGATCGGAGCGACCGGACTGAGTGCCGTTCCGATGGCAAGCCGTGTGGCGAATGAGATTGCGTTGAAATACGATCCGAAGAATCATGTATTGCAGTATTGTATGGCAAGTAACATTTCAGGGGTAATCGGCTCGGCAGTAGCTGCAGGTGTACTGATCTCCTTCCTTGCATAATAAAAAGAACAACCAATAAAGATTAGGCACGGATTACGCGGATAAACACGGTTTTTAGTTACTCAACTCTTAAAACCGTGAAATCCGTGTCATCCGTGCCTAATTTTGTTTTTATCTATTCGCTGGTCACCTTCTTGTATTCAGCCACAGCCATCTTCTCTGCCAGATAAGCATTGATCAGATTGGTGTGTGCTTGCGTCCATGACAACTGGGCGGAAAGTACATCTACCATGCTCGCTTTTCCTTCATTGTAGGAGAAAGTGGCCAGATCCAGATTCTCATTTGCCAGACTCATGTTTTCTTTCGCTGTTTTCACCTGAGATTCTGTTTCCGTCAGTTTGGTGAGAGCTGCCGACAGTTCTTCGTTGATATTGTCCGTCATATAACTCTGTTGCAACTTTTGTATTCCGATATATGCCTTCTGCTGTCGGTTCGTCTTGAAACGGGCTCCCCAGCGGAAAATGGGAATATTCAGATTGACTCCTACGATGGGATTGAAAGATACGTCGTATCCCAAGTTGGGTGTGGCCGTTGCCCAGCCACCGCTGAAATACATGTTTAATTGGGGATTGAACTGGCTGAGAGCCGCTTTACGTTGTGCCTGGCTCTTCATGATGTTTACTTCCGTACTGGCATAATCGGCACGTCGTTGCAAAACATCTTCCAGAGGCAGTATCCGGACAGGAGCGGAGATCATTCCGATGTTGTACAGGCTGTCTACAGGAGTATTCGGTGCTTCTCCCATCAGAATATTCAGTTGTTGCAGCGCTAATGTATAATTCTGGCGGGCTTTGATATACTGCAGTTCCGCTTCTTTCAGCCGGGTGGAAATCATCAGAAGATCTGTACGGCTGATCATTCCGTCATCGAAACGGTCCTGAATAATGTCATATTGCTGTTTGACAATGCTCTGGTATTTGTCGGCTGCTTGTAGCATGGCTTTTGAAGCGGAGGCATTCCAGTAGACAGCATCACTTTGATAGTGAATCTGGTCTAATGTGAGTTCCTCGTTCAGTTGGTTCAGCTTTTCGTCTGCCTTCGCTATCTGATGTTGGGCATTGAGCGCACCGCCTGTGTAGAGTGGCTGTGATACGACAAATACTCCCTGGTAGGTATGGTTGCGGTATTCGCCCACCGGTTCGTTCCATGCGCTAAGGTCGCTCATGTTCAGGGTACCGTCTGCATTTACGTCGATTTTCGGCAGGAAACCTGTATGGGCTATCTTTCGCGCCTCCGAACTGGCCAATGTCTTTAGTTTTTGTTGTTTCAATATCTGGCTGTAAGCCTCCACTTTTTCGCGGTAGGCGTCCTGACTCAGGCAGGGCTGTTGCGCCCAGGCTGTGGAGCCAAGGAGCAACAGTGAAAATAGTATGAGTTGGGTTTTCATTTCTTTCATGGATAATCTTTTTAGTTGACAATTGACAGTTGACAATTGACAATTGTCAGTTGATGGTTATTGTTCTCCTTTGATCCGGTGGATGGCGCAATAGGCTACAGGAAGGACGAATAGTGTCAATGCCGAGGCTACTAACAGTCCGCCCATGATGGTGGCGGCCATTCCGCCGAACATGGCGTCGAACAGTAGCGGCAACATACCCAGAATCGTTGTTCCGGAGGCCATCGCTACCGGAATGATGCGACTGGTCGTGGCACTGATGACTGCGTCCAGCGGTTTTTTGCCTGCTGCTGTTTCCAAATCGATTTGGTCTACCAGTACGATAGCGTTCTTGATGTTCATACCAATCAGACCTAGCAGACCCAATATGGAGAAGAAGTCGAACGACTTGCCGAGTACGAGCAGTCCCAACACGATACCGATGAAGATCAGCGGCAGCATTAACAGGATGACGGTCGGCTTGCGATACGTCTTGAACAAGAAGAGCAGCGTCACAAACATCAGGAAGAATGTCAGCGGTAAGTTTTTGGCCAGCGCTTCATTCGATTCCACCTGACTTTCCTGTTCACCGAAATACTTCATGGTATATCCTTCCGGTATTTTTATCTCTTGCTGTACTTGCGACCATACCTGGTTGAAAGCGGAAATCGCATTGGTTCCGCGACGCGGGTCGCATTGTGCCATCATCACCATCTGCCGGTTATAGTCTTTCACGTTCGAGAACCGGTACTGGAAGTCAAATTCAGATACTACCTGTTCCAGGCTGGTCGTCTCGTTGCCTGTCCCGAATACGGGCAGTGTGCGCAGATCATTGATCCGGAATGAATCCAGCTGGTTATTTTTCAATAGGATAGGAAGTACCTGATCTCCCTGCCGGTATTCTCCCAAAGTCATTCCCGTGGTACCGATCTGAATGCTCTGTGCCATTCCCTGTCGGGATACACCCAGCGGTTGTGCCCGTTCCGGGCTGTAAACCGGTTTCCAGACGGGTATCTTGTTTCCCCACGAATTGCGGATATTAATTAAATCCGGATTCTGGTGCATAATGGCTATTGCCTGATTGGTAAGTGATACAAGCGTATCCACATTCGGACCGATAAAGCCGATTTCGATAGCCGCATCCACTGCGGGGGACAGTTTGAACAAGCTGGTCCGTGTGACACCATC
>PVMO01020612.1_pt1 | contig 40589 bp, 59 predicted proteins | sample 1853421 | NCBI WGS metagenome assembly PVMO01 (sample SAMN08533511, study PRJNA380276) | Human gut metagenome, whole genome shotgun sequencing project.
GGCAAGGTAAATGACACACTCGTTGATGATGTTTTAGTCGCAATTGTTCCAGTTAAATTGCAAAAAGCGTAAGTTAGCGTATGAGTGAATGAGCTACTAGCGCGGTTAATTGTAATTGTGATATTTTCGCCAATATTGGCATTTGTCGAGCTGACGCTCGAAGTGCGTGGGATTGTCGTTAACGTTCCACTTCCACTTCCCGATTTCGTACCAATCCATCCCACACCACTATAACTAATATCAAATTGCTGACTAAATGAGAAACTGAAAGACTTTGTCCCGTCTGCATTGTGAGCAACCGTTGTTGAACCACTCGCGAGAGTTTTAGTCGCATTTGTGCCGATACCAACGGTATTGGTTCCGCTATAATTCGTTCCATTAACAGTGACACTCCACGACTTAGAAGCGCTTGATGAGATAGTACCGGTTGTTGAGATCAATTGCAAATTCCAATTAACAACAGAATTATTATTGGCAATTGATTGACTTGCTTGGCTCCAATTAAACCTCAAAGTGATTTGATTAGACACCCATACATCAACACTAGCCATCGATTATCACATCCTTCAAAATATTAATTTTATTAATCCCCAATCCAAAAACATCCAGTACGTTTATCGTTATTGCACGTAAAATCTTCCATACGACTATTTGAACCGATAATCAAGTAAGTTGTAGCGCGCAAGTTTTTAGCGTCTACTCCTTGATTGTTTGCGGTTAAAACAGCTTCATCATTGCGATAAACCGTCATCCCATCTTCGGTGATCTGAGTTGACATCTCGCTGTCTGATTTGCTGACTTTCAAACCATTATCATCAAAAGTAAATCCGGTTGAAGTCGATACCTTGTTAGCGCCTTTTGATATTTCTTTTTGGATTTCAATTTTAACGTCATCAGAAGTCATCGCCAAATTAACTTGGTTTTGAATACTAGAAATGTCATTAGCTAGACCGTTTGTAGTGTTAACTACTGTTTCTTCAAGCGATTTGACAGAGGCATTGATACTGTCAGCCCCTAGTTGTAACGATGTCACAGATTCTTTTAATGTCTTTGTTTCAGATTCTAAAATAGTAATATCACTTTCTGTATCCTCTGGAGCTGGCGAGAAATCCGTCGCTTTATTACCTAATTCAAACTTAATTTTAATTGTGCCATCATAACTAGAAACGCCACAAATAGCTCCTAACCGCATATAAACCGCATTTTCCGGGATTTTTATTAATTGTTTTTGGTGTGTTTGACCGTTTAATTTATCCACTTGATAGCTAGTGATATATGAACCGTTTGTGTCAAAAAAGGCTACGCGGTTTGTGTTTGAGTCGTTTGAAATTTTATTAGGGTTCCAACATTGATACACTAACTCTGCCGCTCCGTTAGTTGCTACTAAAGATTGACGCGTTTTATATTGAGTATCATCACCGATAATATTACCGTTGCTTTCGTAACCAGTTATAATATCACTTAACACCCATAAATTAGTTCCACCAACTTTAATATCATTAATCGCGTTTTCAACATTTAATTGTGTCGCAACAGAACTGCTTTTTATCTTTAGTGACGCGACATCGAGACTTACATTCCCGAATGAGTCGATATCTAACGTTCTTTTGCCACTGCCATCCGTTACACTAAGTTGTCTCGCATCGATATAGTTCCCTCTTAATTCGCCATACCAACCACGATCAAGCGATAAAGTGCCGATTAAAGCGTCATCAATCGCTGCATTAGACACATAGTTACTTAAATCTGATATTTTAACGGTACTCACTTCAACTTCTTCGCTAAATTCAGTTCGTTGTCCATGTGTATTTAAGGCACACGCTCTGAAATACCATGTTTCGTTCGGGTTAACTTGATATGAGAATGTACTAACTTGTCCGCTAAAAATTAAGTTGAAGGTGTTAGGTACGAATCCTTTTGTTTTTGATGCGTAAAGCTCATATGAGTAATAAACTTTATTTTCAAACGTCCACGAGATTTCGATGTTAGCAAATCCATAGACTTTAGCGGTGATTTGTGGTACAGCTGGAAGCGATTCGGGGAAATCGCCGATACTTCCGTCAGCACCAGCTGGCCCTTGTGGCCCCGGCGGCCCTGGTGGCCCTTGTGTCGGCCCATCTCCTGTTCCTCCAATGATGTCGCCTAAAGTTGTTCTAGGTTCGCCCAACTCCATGCTATCATAACGACCTCTTAACACATCAAATACAACTTTAATAACTTTTGCTTGCGTGTCGATGCTATAACGTGAGTCTTTAATTGTCACGACATCGCATAAATTGATGCGATCTTCTAAGCCCTCATATCCGGCGCATTTAGATAATGGAATAAACTCGATTTTGTAGTTGCACTTCGGAATATCAACTTTATTGATCGTATACTCTTTAGTCGCTAAATTATTTAGTTTTGTTTTGGTCGGAACCACGCCATCTTCAAATTCTTCTGAGTAATCCATGTACTTCACATAAGGATGGGCGTAGTTGTTAATCAATGGACTATCTATGAAATCCCCACGAACTTCAACTTCTTCATTATTGCTATTTGTATAAATAGCATAAGGCATGATTCGAGTGACTAAATCTGTTGTATCTTCTTCTACCTCTAACCCAGTTAGGTTTTTGCGATACTCAATAACCACATCATTATCGCGTCCACGTCGATTTAATACATGAATATCTGTGTTATCGCGTAAAATCTCGGCTCCTGTACCGTAAGTGTCAATGATTGAGCCGCTTGTACCGCCGATAGCTTCAAGGCAATTCACTTTGTTGACTTTGAAGTTTTGGGCATTAATGATGTCCGAATATCCTTTGAAATGCTTTGAGAATTGGGAATTTCTAAAGATAGTATTCAACGCATACTCACATGATTGATTTTCAATACTAATGACATCTACCCAGTCATGCACTAAATCAAAAGAGATATGCCTAGCGCATACCTCAATTCGATTAGCCATTAATTTTCTTGTGTTATAGACGCGGAATTTTTGAGATTTAAGATAGTCGTTAGCATCTGCGACAATGATATTATCGTAAACGATTGACTCTAAGATAGAGGAATTAGCCGGGTAAATCATTGTTAACTCAAAAATACCATTGCGTTCTTCTTCAACAAAACACTCGATACAGTCGTTTAAATCTCCGATTTTAACCGCACCGGTCTTATCGTATAAAATAGGGATCATTCTGACACCTCCGTTGCATCAAAGCGAATAGATATTTCGGCAAAATTATCAATCAACTCCGATACATCAATCTGATTTGTGCAAATCGCCTTAAATGTCGTCCCGTCATACATAGTTAACGTTTGATAACCGATAGGATCTTGTAACCAAGCGCCGATTTGTTTGGCTAGTTGAGGCAAATTAGCGTTGCTTCTTGCGTCAACAAAGCACTCTAGTTCGATTTGAAGATTTTCTTTGCTACCATCATCGATGATTAAATTCCCCGTGCGTCCAGGAATTGCAATGGATTCAATTTTTTTAGCCGGTCTAGATAGGTGGTTAGAGTTTTTTACTTTTAAACCATATCTTTCGCTACTTGTTCCATTAAAAGTGAAATACATCTAAACACCTCCTAATGCTATTTTTTTACGTCGAATTAAATAAGTTAATTCATCAGCGATTTTTTCGATGTCATTCGCTGTATTGTTGTAGAAATTATCGATTTTAAGCACGATTTCAACCGCACCGCCTGCGTTATTAAGCATTTGCTCAGTCTTATGAGCCGGTGTAACCGATGCGCCACGTGGCATATTAACTAACTCTGGTCCTTGTTCCCCTACAAGAGTTAAACCGCCAAGTGTATAGTTCGAACCTTTCCAAAGTGTCGGGATTTTAGGAATATTAATTCCCTTACCGCCTATACCAGGTCAATTTTGTTATCGTTAGGCTCTTTATCCTAACCTCTATATATTTCTATATAGTTCAGACTATATCTTTACCTTTTTTGCAAAGGTAGATGGTTCTCGTGGATATTTCTGCATATAAAAAGACACTCTCTTGAGTGCCTATTACTTAGCTTACTTTATCTAGTCGTTACACCTTCCTAATATTTCTACTAGGCTCGGCTCGGTATTACCTTATAATAATTTGAAATAAAATTATTACTTAGGCTTCCACCGAATTCTCCATCTTTATACTGAGCTACCTTTTCTTTAACCCAGTCCGGTAACTTAATTTTATTAAGGCCACCAATTAACGCGTTAACCATGTTAATAATTGCATTAAGTGGCGCTTTAGCAATCGTTTTTAACCCATTCCAAATGCCGCCAAAAATATCGTTAACCCCTTGCCAAGCGCGTCTCCAATCGCCAGTGAACACACCGCCGATGAAGTCTATAACCCCTTGAAACATCGGTTTCAAAGAATTGTCCCATAGTTTAATAATTGTTTGGAACACCGTTTCTACGACTGGCATAATACCGTAAGTGAACACCACATCAAAGACAGGAAGCAATACATTTTTAAGGAACGCCCCAATCGCTTCAAAAGCTGGTTTAAGTGCCGTTTCCCAAGCCGTTTTAATCATTATAAACACTTCGTCTACAACCCGTTGAATCTCCGGCATATACTCATTGAATTTATCAAATAATTTACGAACCCATTCCATAACCTTTTCAAATACCGGTTTTAAAATACTTTCCCATGCTTTTTTTATTGCTTCGGCTACGATATTCCACAGCCTCATGATGTTTGTGATGTTTTCATTAAAAAAATCCCAAACAGTAAAAATACAATCCATGAACAACTCCCATACTGGTTGAATCACTGAGTACCAAACATCCGAAATGACTTGACCAACAAAACTAAATGATTGTTGAATATTAACACTGATGTCACTGAACTTTTCCCCCATGTCGGAGGACAATTCAATAAATCCATCAATTAACGGCGCGATCATCGTTTGATAAGTGTCATTAAGGAACGTTGTCATAGCTTCCCAAATAACCTGTAAACCGCTAATATCAACGCCTATCGTTTCAAAGGCTTCTGATAAAGAACCAGTGGAATTATAAACTCCAAAAAAGGCTTCGATAATTTTGGACGCATTAGTCACAACATCCCCCATCATCGTCACTAAAGGTGTGAAAATCGGAAGTAATTGCGTCCCGATGACCTCATATAGTCGCGTTTTAGCTGACTCTAATCGCTTCATTTGATTAGTATAAGAACCACTTGAACGCTCAGCGTCTCCGATAGCATTTACCGATTGTTTTAATGCCTCTTGATAATATGCTTCGGCTTTTTCAGCTTGTGTCAAAGATTCCCAACTTTTTCCTAGTGATTTGACGTACTCGCTATTCTTCATCGTTGTAACATTTAAGTTCAACCCGAGTTGCTTAGCCATCTCAGTCTCACCAAACATCGCTTTTGTCATAGCTTCTAGAGCAGTGGCATCGTTGACATTATTAAATGATCCTAAATCGTAAGCTAATTCAGTGTATTTTTTAGATAAGTCGCCAGCTACCTCTTCTGACATCCCCATACCAATCATTAAGTCGGCTTGGTTGCTGATTGCCGTGCGGATTTCAGTAGATGAACGACCGATAGCGTCTGCATAATCATTCGCCCAAGCAGTCATGGCATCGCCTGTATTGGCAAATACAACATTGAATTTATTTTCCATCTCTTCGAGATTCGCCGCCGCACTTATACATTCTTTACCAAAACCAACTACCGCTTTAACAGCAAACCCTGTAGCAACCGCCGTAGCGATCCCTTTTAGCTTCCCAACAATGCTAGAGGATGCGCTGTCCACCGTTCCTTTTGTTTGGTTCATCGCGCTATTGAATTGAGCGTTATCAAGTTTGATCTTGACCGTTAAATCTCTTAATGTTTCTGCCATTTATTCACCCCCAACCCGTTAAATTTTCGATTTTAAAAACTCTAGCGTTTCGTCACGCTCTTTTTTGGTCGGTTTCTTTTTCTTCTTCTCATCTTTAAATGGATTAACCTCTTTGAATTTCTTACCACCCTGGATTAAGCCAGTAGCGTTATAGACTGATAAGAAGTTCAGATGATAGTCGCGCTTCATCGCATCAAAATGACCTTCGATTGCCATGTCGCACTCCCTTAAAGACATCGAATAAAAAGAAGAAGGAGACATTTTCATATCTCCAACGATGATTTTATATAGATGGTCGATGTAGTCCGATAACTCGAATGGTTCGGCACTTTCTTCACTATCTACTTTCCCTCTTTGAATCCCAAAGAACGAACTAAAGCATTAACCATCACATTTGTTAAATCTTCAATATTACCTTCTGACTCTAAATAATCAGACATCACATTCCCGGCATCTTCTTTTGATTTAATTTGATCGCGTTGGATTTTCTTTAATCCATAATAAAAAAGTGAGCGTAATTGAATGAAGTCTAATTCTAGCTCACCAGTCGATAATGCCATAACATCCAACCCATCCAATTTCATCTCACAAATTGTATTCATATCGTATTTAATGAAGTATTGCTTACCATTTACAGTAATTAACCCATCAACCATCTTTTAAAACCACCTTTTTAAAGTTCTTTTGAATCTTTTAACTCGCCACAACCTTCGAATGAGATTGTGTATGATACTACGTCATCTTGCCCAGCTTCAATCGACATTGAAGTGATGATCGCTTTCCCTTTGTAATAGATACCTTCAGTATTTGAGAACTCTAATTCTACCTCTTGGCTATTTTTGAAAGCCGTTTGAACTGCTGTGATACCTTCATCGCTTAAGAAGTAAATCCCGTCACATGATGACGACCAAGTTTTGATACCAGGTAATTTTTTAGACCATCCACCTGTCGTCTTACAAGTAGCGTCAATTGACTCCGCGCTTAATTCTAATGAAGCGTTGCGTTGTCCACCAACCACTTGCGAACCAATTTTAATTAATACATCTAATCCACGTACTTCTGTTGCTGCCATATTGCCACCTCCTAATAAATTTCAAACGTGAGTTCCAATATTCCATGATAAATATCATCTTCACGTTGGATTCTTTTATACCAATCTGTTAAATTAGCGACTTTCCCACCACCTACAGGAACAACATCACTAAACAGATTAATGACTGAATTAGCCATCTCTTTAACCTCTTTCTGCCCGTTATAAGCACTAAAAAGGTCTATTTGAATAAAAATCTCATTCCCTTTTGATGTTTTAGTATTTAGAGGTCTATCTTCTGTGTAGCTAAAGGCTCCATATGGATAAACTTCATCTCTCAAACCATCATAAAACGGGAATTTTAAGTTACTTTTAAATAACTCATACAATGCTTTTTGAAGTTCTAAGTCCATCTTATTTGCCTCCTAAGATGTCTTTGATTTTTGTTTCTAGTTTTGCTACGTTTTTGTTAAAAGCTGGTCGCATATAAGGTTGCGGCGATTGCTTATGCGTCCCGTATTCAACGAAAATAGCGTAATCCGTATGCGCCCCAACGCTCACTTCGTAATTATCGACGTTAGATAAATCAAACGTAATTGAGCCAACCAATCGACCTTGATCAACTGGACAAACTCTTTTAGCATCTACTTCAATAGCTATCGCGCATTTTTTTAAATTATCTTTTAATTTTTGCTCAACACTATTGTTGTATTGGTTCAAACTTTTTAAAAACTGCGTTGAATCAATTTGAAAGTCAACCTTACCCATTTACGACCAACTCCAAAATGCTACCTTTTGAATAAACATCTTTAATCCCGATGATTGAATACATTAATCCATCATATTTAATTAATTGACCATCCGCTGGATTAAATCTTTTATCACAAATAAGTTTAGCTTGGATTTTAAAGCCTTTTTTCGCCCCTGTAACATCTTCATTCATCACCTTAGGTATAAATTTACCTCGTAACTCATTCGACTTAACAGGAACTAAATTAGAGCCACCATAGCCATCGACAATAGGTTGGTATTTATACACCTCAACTTTAGAGTCAATCATTATAACGTCCTCAACTTTCTACCAGTTGAAGCGACATAATCATCTAAGATTGATTTGTATGGCGCAATCATGTCATCTACGAATGTCACACTATAACCATCGACAGTCTCGCTTTTTGCTGCTTCTGATCCAAACTTGCGATATCTAACAATCGCCATCTCTTCACAAATCCACTCTAATTCCTTTGGAACTGATGATTTGCGAATAGCAATTTTAATCGCACGTTCTGCATCTTCAACAAATAACTCCACACGGCTATATTCTTCCGGTGTATGGTCGTTTAAAATCCCTAATTTAAGCAATACATTTTCAATCATTATTTCTTCACCTTCTTAGTTGAAGGCTTTTTCGTTGCTTTCTTTTCCTCAGCAACTTTTTGCTCAACATTTTGTAAATGTCGTCTTAACATCGCAAACCCCATTTAAACCCCTCCTTTAAAAAATAAAGAGGGCTCTAGGCCCTCGATAATTACTCAGCGGCGATTTTAACTACTTTAGTTTTGTCGCGTAAGTAAGCAGCGTAATGTTTGTCCACGGCATAAACGTTAACTTTTGCTAAGATATCGCGATCAGATTCAACATTAGTGTCGCGTTTTAATTCGATCCCTAATGCACCTGGTTTAACGATGTATGCTTTCCCTTGTGGCACGCGGTTTGATACAACAACAGCTGCGTTGTAGATATATCCGATTGAACCACCGATAGCACCTTGAACGTTTGAAGAAGGAACGAACTCAGCACCTTTGCGAATAGCTGCATACTCTTTAGGGTTGATGAATACGCGCATTTCTTCATCTAAATCTTCCCCAAATAATCCGATAGCATCTGCGATAGCAGCTGTGCTAACTGTTGCAGTATGTTTTAAAGTTGCTCCCTCTAAAGCTGTGTAGCAATCTTTTTCAATTTTATCTGCAATAGATAATAATAATTGGTCTGCGATTTCTCCAACTGGGTTTCCGTGTCCCGATAAGATCGCTTCATCTGTAATTTCAACTGATTTAGCAGCCTTTTTAACTGTTACAGTTTCAGAATCTGAGTTTAATACAACTGGAACGTCAGCTACGCCCTCAGCTAAATCTTGAGCTGTTCCGATATCATTTGTATTCAACGGAAGTCGCTAATTTCCGCCCGTTCTCCTATGAACTGCTATACATTACTGCATAGATTAGACTATATCATCAACTCTTACGAGTGCCTCCCATTTCCATTCGCTTGAATGTACGCTTTTCAGCTAGTCGTTGAACCTTATCAAATATTTAAGAAAATGTCGATTTCTTTTGTTATCCTATCTGTTCGAAGCCACCAATAAGGTATCCTCAATAATGGTATATTGTTCTCTTCGCAATATTTATTTTTTATAGCATCTCTATATAAAACTGAACTTTTATTGGGTTTCCCCCAGTAGTTGCTTTCTCCAAAATGTTGCGATCCATCAAATTCAATTAATTTCAACTCATCATTTACAAAAACCGCGAAATCAAAAGGTAATGGGTTTTTGTTTCTGCAATCTTCAAATTTATATTGTCGTTCAAAGCGAACGTTTTTAGTGGTTAAATAATCACTAACGAAGGTTTCGCCTTTCGATAGAATGCACTTGGGACAACACTTTGCTCTGAGAATGTTTTTAGGAGTAACCAACCACTCGTGACCGCACTTGTGTCGGACCATTATCGGAGTTTTATTGTTTACGTATTCGCCTAATACGGTATATTGTAAGGGATATTTTTGCTCTAATTCTTTTTTAAATTCTTCTGTATCCTTCATGCCGTGACAAATCGGGCAACCCGATCCACGAGCCACATTCCCAGCTATTGCTTCATATCGATGCCCACACTTATTGTTTTTAACTGCGATTTTATTCCTTAATCCCGTATACTCCGAGAGTAATGTCACATCCACATCGCTCTTTTTCAGTCTTTGTAAAAAATATTCCGTTGTATTAGTTTTAGTTCGACTGACTCTTTTCGGTCTGCAAACGCCACAACGTTGACCGATTAACAATTTAGTGGGCATTTTTTCATCTATATGACCGCAACTTCTGTATTGAACAACCACTTTGGTTTTATTCGTTTTGTACTTAGTTAATAAGATTACTTCATCACCATGAATTTGTTTTATTTCTGCTTCGAACTCTTCATGTGTTTTTCTTTTCGACATTATCTTCACCTCATTAATTAAAATGCAACATTTTGTCCAATGTATGCACAAAGAGGTTCAGTTTATTTGATCTTGGCTGCTGATTGCCCTTAAAGTGCTCAATTTCAAGGGTTTTCCAGCAATTAGAGAGGTTTTCTATAAGTATCGCTACTTATAGGCGCAATCTTTACGCCCAAACCGGAACTGTTAATGTGTTACCTGGACGACCTTGTAAAGCTGTTCCCACTACTGCTAAAGGTGATAATTTGATTTTGTCCACTAATTTAGCGTCGATGTACTCTGCTACTACTTGTGGATTTAATAAGTTTGATAATTTAGTTGTTGCCATACTTTAAAACCTCCGTTTTAATTAGAATTTTCTTGGCGTGACCTAGCAAACTCTTCAAACGTCATTTGCTTCACGTCTTTTGGTTTTGGCGACTGCGATGCAGTCATTTTTGGTGTCGTACCTTTTGTTCGTTCAATTACTGCATTGTCTAAGTGTGATTTATAAGCTGAATCGAATTTTTCGATGTTTTCAATCGTTAATTCTTCGTTTTCTGCGATGAAATAAGCCGCTAAATCCGCTGGTAATCCTTTTTCACTCGCTAATTGCTGTGCTTTGATTGTTAATTCCTTGCGTACTGCTTCACGCTCTTTTTCAGCTAACTTTTGCTCTAATTCCTTGATTTTACGCATCTCCGGCGTTTCTTCCGGGTAACGTTTCGCGATCTCTTCATCAATTAACTTCTCTAAATTATTTTGCTTCCAAGTTTCTAAGCCTTTATTGAAATACTTATCTAACTTCGGTTGCATTAATTTTTGACCTTCTGAATTTCCTAAGTAGTTCTCAATATGAGTTGCCGTAAGCACCTCTGTGATAACGTCTTGATTTTCAGATAAGAAAGATAAAACTTGTTCTTTTGTAATTTCCATTCTTATAACTCCTTTGTGCCCTACAAGTACTTTTGCCCAGGTAGTGCAAATAATTTTAAGTATACTAAAAGGCCGTTTTTAAACGACCTTAATTACCAATCTTCTAAAATCGGAATGACCGTGCTCCTGCAGTGGGGGTGCAAAGGCGGAAAATTAACTCCGACTACTGCATCACTCAGTTTATAAACCTTGCCATTCTGGTTTTTACACAATTTACTTGTACGACTATCGATAGCAGCTAAGAACTCGTATTTCTCTACAACTCCGCTATCTGCATAGCCTTTTAAATGCCCTTGATTCATGGCGTAATTCGTTTCAGTACGCACAAGGCGCTCGGCTTGATAATAAAGTACATTTAAGTCCTTTTTTAACTGCCTAGACATCTTCTGAATGCTGTCTCCACGAATAATACCAGCAGTTAAGTTTTGCTTGATATGCTTTACAAGAGCGTCTTTGTTATCCCATATGCGATCACTAAACATCTTCCCGGCATAAGGGTATTCAATAATGGTTTTTATTGCTTCGCGATTAATAACGGGAGCCATTATTCCCAACAGCTCACTCACTTCTTTATATTGTTCGGTAAATAAACCGATTAACGTATCTTCTAGCGTCATCTGATACTCGTGAGTAACTTTAGTCAGTTCCACATTTATCGCGTCTTGTAGCGCCTGTAATCGCGTAATTTTGGCACGTGCATTTAGTCTATCAATCTCTATCTTGATATACTCCGAGCCGGTGTCGCGATACATAGCGTACAATTCTTCGATTTTCTGATTATATTCAGCTAAATCAATCGGTGTTAGCATTTGAGTCACTGTCGCATAGTCGAGTTTATGATCTACTGCATATTTCATCATGAAGTCATTAACCTCTTTTTCAATACTCCTGAAAGCATCACGATATAACGCGGATAATTTCTTCATGACTTCTTTTTCGGTCATTTTAGCGACTTTATCCAGTTCCTCAGACCGTTTGAGCCAATAGGATTTATTGCTCAAAGGTCCCCAGTATTTATCGTCTTTTTTGCTCAATCCTATCACCTCTTAAAACAGTGTTTTTAAACTTCTTCATCATCTGTCGGCACTTCATCAACCATTGGGAATGAATATGTCTCAAAAGCTGCCTCTTTTTCACTATTCACACGATCTAACTCTTCTTTTGGCTTTTCGATGAATGGCAATAAGGACAACAGCGTTTCGTTTGAAACAATTCCATTAAGTGATGTAACCATTTGTGCAATCTCAGTAACATTTTGAGGTAAAGCACGCGTAAAAGTAATTTTATAATTTCGATAATCAATATTTTGACCTCGCATATTTAGGACATTGACGATTAATTCCAACATTCGTTGAACCGACTTGCGCCATTTAGACTCTTTCTTATTCATCTGTTTTTCCAACCCAAACATTTTATAAGACAAAGCCACTCCCGAAGCGTTCCCTGCAAACGATTCATCCGTAAGGTTAGGTGTAGCTGTTAACTTATGGAAGTCGTTTGTTAAGCGGTTTAACATATTCTGAATGTATGTATCGCTCACTGTCTTAGTTAAGAATGATGCGTCTCCGTCACCGTCAACCAATAAAGTGCGGTTATTCTTCATGTCTGCGATATCTTCGCTATCTGTCGCACTTAGATTTTTAAGCAATAAATAAGCATTATCGAAATATTCAATCTCATTAACACTTGATGACATGATATTCTCAATCGCATCAACAATGCTGATAGCATCTTCGAACGAACCTTTGCGATGCTTATTCTCGATAAACTCAATCATTGGAATATCGCCAAAGAAGTTAGGCTCTTCACCCATTAAAACCGGTGTTTGAAGGTCCCCTTTGTAATAACTGATTTTATCTTTGTTATAAATCGTGATTTCAGTGAATGTCTGATCGTTAGCTGTATACTGACGATAGATAACAGCTCCGATTGGCTCTTGTTTAATGCTATTATCATAAATAACAAAACTTTCAGATGGTTTTAGCGGACTCATGCGAATAAATCCTTCTTCATCAATCCAAAGCACTAGATTGGCCGTACCATGAATGGATGACATTTCATCTAAATCACTATTCACATCCTGGAAGTCGTTATATTCTAAGATATCATTCAAAACTTCCGTTTCTGTTTCGTTATCACTTGTGATTGTTAAAGGTTCCCCACTAAAGTAACCTACGCGAATCCCGACCGCATGATTAGGAAGATTTGTGACTACTTTGTTGTTAGGTTTCGAACTATCTTCCATCACACGATTTAAAATATCATGTTTTCCGATGAAATAATTCTCTAACTTCTGATAACGCCCTTTAGTCTTATAGCGATGTTCTGTAATAAGTCCTAACGCTTCTTCTAACGTAATATACTCTGAGTTTGTTGTAATAACTGTCATTTGCCCACCTCCTAAAACTCGAATTTTAAATACCTAGCATTAACTTAGCTGATGTTAATCGTGCTGCACTGTATAAATCACTGTATGAGTATCTAAGGGCATCCATCGTATGAGAAAAGTCATGATCGTAGCTATCTTCTATGTACTGACCGGTCTTTTTGTCTTTGAGATACACATAATTCTCTAGTTCGGCAGCAACATTGACGCACGATTCATGGCAAATAATCTTCATATCCTGTAAGAAAGAAATACCGGCTTTAACACTTCCAGCACCCTTTTTGGCACTAACAGCATTGAAGCCATTCCTTCTTAGATAATCCACTTTATCCGGTTCAGCGCCATCACAATACATTTTTTGTTTACTGATACCTAACTGGACGATGCCATCCTTAATTTCTTCTAAGGTAGCACCACGCTTATAAAACTCACCAATGATATAAATTTCCTTTTTGGGTTTATCAAACAGACTGACAACGACCGTTGTAGGATCAACAAATCCCCAGTCAATGCCCACTCTGACTTCTAAACCTTGCTTAATCAATTCATTGATATCAAAGTCGCTTAAAATGTGATTTTTATATACAAGACCTTCAACATCTGCTCCCCAGTTGCCATCACAGAACACTCTAGCCTTATTAGGATTCGTGCGATACATATCCTCTAAAGCCTTAACATATTCATCCGGTAAAAAAGGATTATCTCTGAATGTAGATTGCGAATAAATCGAACTTTCCGGTCTTGTAGCACCCTCACAAAAGTCATATAACCAATGCTTAGCGCTAATCGGGTTAAACGCCATGTAAATCTGTTGGTTCGGCGCTTTACCACGCATACGAAGGTTCAACTGGTCTACGATTTCTTTAGGAACTTCATAAACCTCTTCGATAAATACATCTGTAATCCCGGCGATAGAAAGCAACTTTTCCTCATTGTCTAATCCAACAAAGATAATCTCACTACCGTTTGGAAGTGTGATGCTCATGTCACTTTCTTTAATACGCGTTAAATGAGTGATTTTAAATGACTCTATTACGTCTTTAAACAATTTAAAAACCGAGTTACGCATTGTTGTTCCATAACGGCGACAAATCATAACTCGGCGCTTTTCTCTTAACGCTTTAATAATAATTTTTTGAGTGATGAAATGACTTTTACCACTTCCGGCGCTGCCTTTATAAATTTCCCATCGGTGAGAATAATCATTCAACAATGGAAGAAATTTAGCACTGAATGTTCTTGCGTGGATGTTAAGTTGCATTGTCATCACCGACAATATTTATGTTAATCGCTACATCATCTCTGATGCCTTGATCTAACTTCTGTTTTTCTAAATCGAATTTCTTCGCCTTAAGTTCAAGTTCCTTAGCTTGTAACTCAATCTCTTGTGCTTCCTTACGATCTTTCCATCCGTGAGGTTTGCGGTTCTTTAACCAAAAGATCATAGCGGTCACGTTGCCGTTGATTGCTGCTTTATAAAGTGCATTTTCGACTTCGTAATCGACCACTTCTTTTCCTCTTTTTAGGGCAGTCAATAAAGCCGAATGTTTGTTTTTGTACTCTTTAAGCGTTGAATATGAAATCCCTAAGTTATGCGCTATCTGTTCTTCGGTTAAGCCATCACGCGCCCATCCTTCAACTAATATTAACTTATCTTTAACATGAGTCTCATATTTAGACTTCGCCATGACTATCACCACCTTGATGCAAATTAAAAAGCCATTCCGAAAGGGAATGACTGAAAGAAAGAAAAAAGTAGAAAATAAAATTAAAAAATAATTAGAAAAGGAATCATTCAACTATGAATTAAACCAACTTTACATAAACACACTAAATACGAATGTAAGGAGACTAGCAAGTGGTTGGATTTGCACCAACTTCACCCTCTGCTTTACTAACATAAGCTACACTTGCATATTGCCACACCGTAGCATGGCATTTGAGAGACTTAAAGACAAAGTAAAGTTAAATTTATTACTCACAAGGAGATTATTATGTTATGTTCTGCTCACTCTGCTCTAGTAGGACTCGAACCTACCGCTTAGGGAATAACGCCAACCTGGTCGAGCATATTGGGACGGCTCTTAACCGCCCTCTTGGATAATATTAACTGTTAGAGGAAATTAATGCTTCCTTTACTACAGACCGCGTTGATAATCAAGAACTTATAGTAGTATGTTAGCCACTTACCGGAGTTGCACCGACTATTACTCTTAGTGGCGTATGAGGGTTCGTCACACCCTCGCTCATAGACACAATGGAGATAACCCAACTCTTGAGTTATGTCACACAAATAAAGGTTTGAGATTATTCGATGCCATACTTAAATAACAACCACGTCCGTCGTCATATCGGACACATTAATATAATACCATATATTTCATCGACAAAAGTGACAAAAAAGGGACATTATTCATGCCCCTCTTAAAATTCTGATTTCAACTAATCAATTTGCCATAAACCGAATCATTTCTCTGATTTCAGTAAAAAAGTTAATAAATATCGATTTGAATCCATCAATTATCTTTAAACCTATCTTTTTCAAATCACCCCTCATCTTAATAACCTCGTAATTCCTCGATAAACTCTCTCGCTACTTCTTCATAAAATCCCTCAATCGTTCCACCATAATATTTCTGATAAATAATTGAGTTATCTATGATTAATTGCTTTATTTCAGCGTATAGACCTTTAAAAGCCTCTTCTTTGCGCTTTACATCTCTTTCTAATCCATTGGGATCAAGCTCATATTTGCTCGATCCCATCATTGAACCTTTACGACTCATACTGCCACCCTTTCAAACATCAATTTTATTTACCATTATATCTCATTAGAACTTCAACCGTTGTTTCACGTTCGTTATCTTTGTTTCTGACTTCTTTTTTACTTTTATATTCCCACACAATCTCAAAGTCGTTTGGGACATTGTACTTGTATTCGCTAATATAAATATCGTATTTATGACTATTATCTCTTACCCACTGATAAAAACGATTATGGTCAAATTCACCGACTTCGTTTTTACAATAGGTTGTTGTATTTTTATAAGGTATATCACAATACACTAATGAGCCGATTGGGATATTGACATTTGAATAATCGTCATTATTAAATGATACATCGGACATTTTATTAATCTTAGAAATGGAACTCCTATGTGATGATAGACAAAAGTTTTCATTTCTACCGACACTTGTCCTAGCATATCCCCCAAACCATTTTCCTGCAAAACTACACCCAAAACCTACAAAACCTGTAAGGTGCGGTTTTTCATCTTTATTGGCTTTTATGTATTGATATTCTTCCAAAGTTAAATTTTGCGGTGGTATCCACCCTTTTTGTAATTCAATCCACATCGCAATCAAATATTTGTGCTTGTCGTTTGCTATTTTAAGTCTATCGCCATCTATATTGACTATTACATTACAACTACCGCAAAATAAATCGACAAACGGTTGCCCGTCTTTTAGTTGTTCATTTAAAAACTTACTTAATGGTTTACTTATTCTTTGTTTCCCCCCAAAATATCTCACCGCATTTCCCCCTTTAAAACTATATTTTTAAATGAATCTAATCCTCTATTTCAACGATGTCAACTAAAATCCTTGGTCTTAATAGTCCTATCACTGTTAATTGCATTGATTCAGCATTGTCGCCGTACATTTCCCAAATTTCTTTCAATTTGTCTCCGATTTCTTCTTCTTCCACACAAAATTCTTTTCTAAGCATTGCCATGATTATTTACCTCCTAAGTAATTTAAAATTAGTTTTTTAGTAACCTAAATTCCCGAAATCGCAATTCATCTCTTCCAAAAACGAGATTAAACCGTCTTTTGTTTTAGGAACTTCAATTTCTCCTTCCTTAATCATCTTTGCAACTTCATTTACTTGCTTAATCGCTTCATCTGATAAGTTAGGATTAACCTTCGGAAGTCCAACACCATTCGCATTAACGTCCATTAAAATCGTACGTCCACCTTCAAATTCCCCATTAGCATAGGCGTTAATTTGTTCGTAAGCTGCTTGCCCTAGATATTTCATAGCGCTAGTTAATATCACTGAACTACCGTTAGTCAATAATCCTTCGTCGTATTGGTCTACATCGACTCCAACAATAAAGACTTCGTTTCCATCTTCGGCTCTTGTCTTAGCTTCGTTAATTGCGCCAACACCAACACCACCAGCAGCCGCAAACACAACATCAACACCTTTATCATACACTCCGGCAGCGATCGCTTTTCCAGCATCTAAATCCGTAAACGTCCCTTGATAAATATAATCTGTCACTTCTACATCTGCTCCTAAGTTAGCGTTAGCATACGCAATCCCTGCAACGAATCCCCAACCTAGCTTTTGAACCGCTGGAACTTCCATTCCGCCTAAGAATGCGACTTTATTTGTTTGAGTTTCTAATGCTGTTGCAATTCCTGCTAAAAATGATGCTTGTTGCTCTGCAAAGAAAATCGAAACTGTATTATCTGCCACTTCATACACCGGATTTCCCTCGGCGTCCGTCCCTACAAGTGGCTCAGCATCAATCGCAACAAATTTGATCTCCGGATGTTTCTCTTGCGCCACCCCAAGCGCTTCTTCAAACTTAAATCCTGGCAATACCATCACTTCTACACCAGTCATCGCTAAATTATCAATCGCTTCTAGATAATCCTGCGTCGTCTCGCCTGTTGGCATTAGATACTGAACCTCTGCGCTTGGATTATCTTCTTTGTACTCCAACACACCTTCCCAAGTTCCTTGATTGAACGATTTATCATCGATTGTCCCCGAATCTGTTACCATTCCAATTTTAATTCCTTTTTCTTCTGTTTCTTCTGCTTTAGCACAAGCGACTAACCCTAAAGTTAGGGCAGCCACCATCGATAATTTCATTAATTTGTTCATTTTCATTCCTCCTATTCAAAAACTTCATTCAATAATCTTTCTAATTCTTCGCGACCTTTTTTTACTTTACGTTTAATCTCGCGATCGCAAAACCCCAACTCTTCTGCGACAAACTCAACACTTTTCAATTCTAAATATCGCATTCTCAAAGCATTAGTTTCAGCTGGCATATATTGCTGCATTAACGATAAGGCTCTTTCGATTGCTGCTACCTCTAACCTAACCGCCAACCGTTTCACTCTTAATCGATCTTTCTTTAGCATCAATCTTTCGTATTGCTCTTCTAAACTCATTCGCGGTCCTGGAATATCGTCCGTAATCACCTTAGCTTTAATTTTAGGTTTTTCTAAATACTCCAATTGTGACTCAATCATTGCTAATTGTTCTTTTTTACATTTGTAAGTTCGTAAAGCCTCAATCGCGTTTGTTGCCACATCCGTTCCCCCTTTAAGAGTTATTTATCTTTCTTTTCCATTGCCGAAATCTTCTTCATCAAATCCACCACATTAATTGCCGTTTTAGTTAAGTCCGCATCCTTTTGGATAAGGTTATTTTTATTTAACATCGCTAGTTGACCTCTAGTAACAAGGTGTAAGTTGTCTATATCGAAATTTCTTTTATCTCCATCAAGGAAGATGACGGCAGAACCTTTCGGCACCTTCCCATGATGTTTTTCGTAAATTAATACGTGTTTCGGTCTCCAACGTCTGCCTGTATCGCTAACTTTTACCTCGCAATATCCGTCCTTAACTATCCTCTCTGAGCCTAAAGGTTTGTAATTATGAGGCTTATGCCCCTTTTTAAACGAGGTTACATTAGCTTTCATCAAGCCTTTTGTGCCTTTATTAGCTGGTACAATTCCTTTTTCAAATCGCCCCGTTCTTCCGGTATTCAATTTATAACGACTAATCGCCCCTTTAATTTGATGTTGTGTATAGTCAAATCCAAATTTGCGATTCATCATATCTTTAATCTCTTTATGGCTTCTTCCTGGTGTAATTTCCGTTAAATATCGCTTTTCTTCGTCACTCCAAATGTGTTGTGGTCTAGCGTTCTTGACTCCTAAAGGTCGCCCCATTTTTATCCCTCCAACATTTTAGGTAATTTAGTGTTAGCGTCTAGTCTGTCATCCATCATTTTCTTAGACTCTAGCACTAAAGAACCATTAGCGATGATTTGCTGAGCGATTGAAGTCACAGCTTTCGCTCTTGAAATTTCTTCTAATAGCTCTTCGCCTTTGATATCCTCATCACTCAATCTTTCAAGTTGCGCAAACAAATGATTGTTCAAATCTCCTAATGTATTTTTCATTTTTTTCTTCCTCCTTAAAATAACTATTCTAATCTACTAATTGAACGATGTAGTGCGTATTCCAACCGTAGTAAGTTTTGTCTTTGAAATCTTTAAGTTCAACTTTCATCCCTAACCTAGCAAACTCATCAATAATTCCGTCAGCTTTAAATTTCTTTGACACAATCGTATTGCCGAATTTTTTCATAGCGATCACTTGGAATTTTTTTAATTTCACTTTTTGCTTAGTTGCCGCGATCTCCGCTTCAAGTTCTTTTGATTCTCTGAGAAGTTTTGCTTTTTCTCCACCCATTTTCCCTTTTTCAGATGGCGTTAACACCATTTCTTTAGGAATTGAAATCCCTAATTTAGCTAACTTGTTAGCCGTTTGGACACCGAATCTACCTTCGCCCTTAGCTAATTTAGAAATAGCGTTTGGCGATACCCCCGAAAGTCTCGATAACTCTCTTTGCTTCATGTTGTGTTTTTTCAAATATTCCTCAACCGTCATCGACTTATCCCCCTTTAATAACTATACTCACAATTACAAGCCACTTCGCCACTTTCAATCTTCCCTAGATCGTCAACAGGTGGCACAAAATTAGCTTCGTAAAAATCTCTCAACTTACATTCATTACGGTTTTTAGTACAACCTTTACACTCAGCGTATAACTTACCATCGATTAGTGAATGAAACTCGCCTAGCGTCAATGTACGCTCACCGCATTTCGATAGCATCTTCTCTAATTTTTTGATTTGATAATCATCCGCGACGCGTAATTCCCATTTTACAATACGTTTAGCTATGACTTCTTTTGTTTTGCGATCTAAATTTTCCTCAACAAAACTATCTAGAAACTTGCGTTGGTATGTCGTCGCCATTTTTAAATACTTGATTTGCTCTTTTGTGATAATTCCACTCTTTTCGAACTTAAGCCACGCCGGTTCTTTATCCCCAACCCCATGTAGGGAGCGAATCCCCATCAATAATTGATGAACAGACGCTAACATAACGACTTGGTTCATTTCCTCTTGTCGCAAATAACCGCGTTTAACCTTGCGTTCTCTTAAGTTGACACCATCTTTAAATACTTCAAACCCTTTCTTCATCTTCGTTCTCTCCCTTTACTCAATTAAAATGGTAACATTTCGTCGCTAATGTTAATATTTGAACTAAAATCTCCACCATTCATCCAGTAACTCCCTGGATCTTGTTGCTTCTTCTCATAACGTACTTCTGCAACCGTTCGCTCCTGTTGTTTTGAACCTAAAAATTCAACCTCATGTGCTACAACCTTAGTAAAAGTTCTTTTTTGTCCATCAACTTCGTAATTTTCAACCGAGATGCGCCCGACAACGCCAATTTTGCTGCCCTTTTGTTGGAACTTAACTAGGTTTTCAGCTTGTTTATTCCAAACTTGCACCGGAATAAAGTCCGTTTTATCCCCGTATCCATTGACCGCTAAATTAAATTGGCACACCGCTTTACCGCCCGTTGTTTGTTTTAACTCTAAATCTGTACTGATATTCCCGATTAATGTTACATTGTTCATTTTTATACCTCCGTTAATCTGACTCTCACTTCTGCATTTTCTGCATAATATTTTTTAATACTCAATTCAACCACTTGCTTGTCATCTTGGTAAGCTAATCCATTCAATGAATCTAAAATGGACTTTGCTAAATTATCGCAATCCGGTTTAACCGTCGGTCTTATCATTCCTTCGATCTTAGCTTTTTTCTTCGTCTTACTGTCGGACTTAGGAACCGCGACTAACACTTCAATTTCGGCTCTGACTTGATTTTCATAGGGCAACCACCCAAATTGATTGGCGTAATCTGAATAACACATTTTAACGTAATTCTCGTAAACCAACGTTTCTTTTGGTGTGTATACAATGCCTGATCTACCCATTCTAGGTCTTTGTTTGGCCTGTGCCTTGCCAGGGATTTTAAACTCTCTCATCTTTCCCCACCACCAGTTCTAAAATTTTAGGATGAACTTTACTCGCGTCTGTTCTAGCCTTATTGAACACATCAAATTCACTAACATCAAACCCTAAATCGATAGCTATTTCCTTGAACCAAGCCGGAATTTTTTTCTTTTCTTTCCAAAGGTTGTAAGTATTACTTCTAACGCCGAATAATTTGCAAAACGGATCAAGCGTAATCCCGTTAGTCCTTAAGAAGTTATCGATTGTCCCTTTTTGGTTGTCGTTCTTGATATCCATTATGATATCTTCTTGGCTTTTTTTTCGGTTTCTAATTATTAATCCCTCATACTCTTCCAGGGATTTGTCGGCATTTTTATCCCACTTAATCTTTGTGCAAAATTCAACTTTAGATGTGTAATACGGGATGTTCTTATCTTCCAAAATGCTTGTTATCAACTCTAACTGGTCTCTATTCAGTGCATATAGTTCACCCTCTTGACTTATTCGAGTAAAATGATCCGTGTCGTACTTCACATAAATCAAATTATTCATCTCCGCTCGCATCTCCTATCCCTAGTTTTTAAATAAATCTCCGGTCCTATATCTGCATCAAAATTCAATCTTCTAAGTTCATAAACTTTCTTCATCTTTTCCCTGTATGCTAAGTAAGGTTCGCAATAACTATGGCAATTAAAACGTCTCTCAGTGCAATCTTTACACTTACGAAATACCATTAAATCCCCAGCTTTCTTATTGTTTTTTCATTCACCTTGATACCATCGACTTTATATTTAGCGTTAAATGTCTGCCAACCTATCGTGTGCGTTTCTTGGTGATGTTCGGCACACAATGCGATTAGCCTTAATTTTGTATGATCCACTTCATTTCGATTTCTACCACTTCCAACCGCATCGACATGATGAATATGAGCGTGTTTTTTGCCACATACAGCGCATTTACGGTGGACTAGACATAAATATAGGTAATTGTTTATTTCTCGCGCTAAAACGACTGTATTTGCGTTTAACGGGATATCCCACTCAAAACAAAACTCTAAAATATATTCGATAAAGTATCTCGCTGTCGTCATATCTACATTTGACAAACTAAAATGCTCTCTATCTTCTTTAATCATGAATCCTACTTTTAGGACATTCTCTTTCAAATCCTCAACATCATGCCCCGTATAGTCGCTAATATCTCTGCATAACGCATAAATCTTCTTCCGTTGATCGCTCGATATCCTTCTACCGTCGTCAACTCTAATTTCCCCGTGCATCACATCCGCTATAAACCTCTCGTCAATTAACTCATTCGGGATGTGGCATTTAAGCCACGCCCCTCTTGAATCCTCTTGATAATCCCAAAATATAGCTTTAAGCATTTTTATCAGGCTTTTGGCTTAGCATTTCAATCAATTCTTTGGCTTGTTTATCGCTCAACTTGTCGTAAGCGTCCACGCCGTAAGCAGTTTTGACGTGTTGTTGCACTGCAACTTCATTAACGTATTTTGTTTCGATTAATTTCATGATCTTAGCGGCGTTGACATTGGCTTTTGTCTTGCTTGTCTTATTTTCGTCAACTTTACCTAACGTTGCATCGAGTTCGTCATCTTCTACGATATCCAGTAGCGCCAGGTAGAGATAACGTCTTAAATAAGTCTGTGTCGAACCAAGAGCTTGGATCGGTGTGCTATTCTTTGTGTTAGCGTCCGCCATTGGAGATGTTACAACAATCGTCTCCGTCGGATCGTCTACGTTAATCACTGTTAAAGTTGCATATTCTTTATCAAATGAAATAACACCACATAACCCATGTTTATCCATTAATGCATTAATAATCGGCATGATATCTTCAAGTTTGAAATACTTAAAATTTGCAAACTTGTTGAACCCTGTTTTTTTCAAAGGTTTTTCTTGAAACTCGCATTTCATTTTTGCTAATTTTCCGTAAATATTCACAAATACCCCTCCTAGTTTTTGGCATACCACTTAAAGCCATATGCCGTGTTATAGTGTTTTTTATTTTTACAACAAGCCGATATTGGAGATTTTCTCGCTTTTGGATTAATATTTCCTTTTAACCACTCAACGGCTTTAGTAATGCTTTCAAACTCCCGAACAAACTCTCCGTTTACTTTCGCGCAAACAACCCGTTTTTTACGCTGATCCATTCGCCCCATCTCAACTGCGTGTCTGACATTTTCTTTTTGCGTAACCCACTCCAAGTTTGTGTAAATGTTGTTAGATTTGTCGCCGTCTTTATGATTAACAACCATATTTCCGATAGGTTTTTCTAAAAACAACTCAGCAACAACTCTATGCACTCTTATCGTTTTAACACCTTGTTCATTTCTGAATTTAAACACTTTATACCCTCTACTATTGCTTTGCTTAACTATTCTTTCTGATCTTCTTTGTGTTACACCGTCTGATTTTTTGACAATGCGGCTTAACGATTTAACTCGCCCCAAATTACTCACTTGATATAACCCCTCATAACCGGGTACTTCTTTCCAAACCTCCTCCACGTTTCCTACCTCCTATAAAATCACTTCAAATTTAGGAACAAACACTTTCCCATCTTTTTTTTGCGTCCCCATTAGGTGAATTGTTAAGTCATAAACTTCAACATCCCCGAAATTTTTAACAACATAATCATTTTCGATGCAGTAGCATTTGCCATCCTTCCAAACATATAGGAAGTCGTCACGCATTTTGTTCAACTCTACAACTTGGCTTAATGTTGGTTTGCTCATTATTTATCCCCTCCGAAATCTATTTGAATTTCTGTCGCAACCGCATGAATAAAAAATTTAAGACTAGGGCATTTTTCTGTTTGCCCAAATAAACGTTTATACATCTCTGTATCAACCAAATAAGCATTCTCAATTGCCCAACGACAGTTTCGATCAAAGCTGCAATATTTAACTTCACCTTCCGGATAAATCGATTGATAAATTTCTTTCATCATCATAGGCTCACCCTTATCAACGACCATTAAAATCGCTTTTGCCAATTCGTTAAAACCTTTATTAGCCGGGTTCACACCTAAATCCAACAACATTTGTTTAACCACGTTCTTCATTGTTTTTTTCTCCTAATTTTTGTTTTTATGAATATTTAACTCTCGACTTGCGTATAATAAACGTGTAAAATATTTACGTTATTGTTTAACTAAGGCGCTGCAACGCTTTAGTTAACCCCCATGTGAGCAAGAACCGTAATAAATTCGACGTAAGTCATCGGCTTAAAGAGATGTTGCAGCATCTCGTTATTGCTGATGGCTTTTTGTTTTATCGCGATAATATCAACAATTAACGTCTTAACTTCAATTTCGTTTTTTCGGCAGTAGCGTAAGAACGCTGCATCAAAATCTAAATCACTTGAAGTCCAAAAATCGATAAACCCGACCACGCGTTTAGCCATCACACCGCTTGGATGAATGCCGATTTTAAATAAAGCTGCTTCCCCGTTTGTCATAAAACCACCTCATCTTTAAATCTATAATTTCTCTCTTCGTTGCGGCCGATTTGCACCATAAAGCGATTGGTCGCTTTTTGTTTCATTCTTCCGGCGATTGCTTCATCGATTGCTCTTAACTCACTGATTAACAATTCAGATGATATGATAGTCACCAAATCATTGTTGTAACGATAATTGATTAATCTGAAAGCATAATTTAAGTCTGCATCCGTGAATTTCCCTTTTAGGAAGTCATCAATGTATAAAACTTCTGATTTTGAATAGTCGTTGAAGTAATTATCACGATCTGAATCAAAACTCATTTGTTTCAACTTATCTACGAAGTCATTCCAAATCATGTATTTAACTTGAACATATCTTTTTTTATCTTCGTCATAGTGCGTCATTCGTTCATTACAGATGGAAGAACAGATATGCGTCTTACCGCATCCACTCTGACCTAGCGCTAAAAACCATTCTTTTGACTTCTGAGCGTTCAAAATGTAGTCCTTAGCCTTTTCCTTCATCTCGACTTGAAATGGCTCTACAGCGTCAAAAAACCGCAATTTATGGCTTAATAATTCTTTCATGCCACTTTCTTCTGCATTTTTCTTTGATCTACGGACTTTCATGCACTCGCAATCATCGATATATGATGTGTCGTTGTCTTTGTCATAGTAAGTGATAAAACCTCTATTTAGGCATAGATCACAATCGAAGTCTTTTAAATTGCCTTTACGTTGGTTATCCAACTCAACTAATTGCTGAGTGATTGTCTTTTCTCCTGCGTCATAATTATCTGTAAGTTTAGAATCCCAATCGATTTCTTTAGATAGTTTTAAAGCTAGTTGAGACAAACTTTTCATTTTTTCCTCCTATAAAACCTTTAAGCCACATGAATCGATATAAGGTCCTGTTGCTTGGCGTTTGATGATAGGTTGTTCGTTTAAATAACTCTCGAATTTAGCGCCAAATAATGTGTTAGGCCTTAAATATCCTGCCATTTTTTTGTCTTTAAGCCATTGAGTTGTTTTCGTGTCTATTACTCGTTTAAAATCATCAAGTGTATATCCATCGGCAAATCTAGCCTTGATATGGCGTTGGGTTACTGTTGATGATGCTTTAAAGTTTTTACCCGTTTTTTGATTCAGATAATCAACTACTTCCTGGTAAGGAATAGGCGTGGTCGGGCTCTGCTCGACAATATCTTTATTCTCTGTAGTTAATTGCTTAGTTAACTGATAGTTAATTGGTATAGGTTGTTCATTTTCGAACGATGTCTTGTTCAAATCTGAACAATTAACTGTTTGATTTTGAACCATACTTCGTTCAAATTTAGGCAAGGCGTACCACGTTGTCCTGTCATAAGCTAACTGATTATAATTGCCTTTGATTAATAAACCTTGATTTTCTAAAGATGAAATAATTCGTTGAATCTTTGATCTATTCCAAAAAGGGAACAACTCAGTCAATGCCTTTTGAGAATTGTAAGTCCATGTATGTCCATCATGGAAATGTTTATCGTTCGCTTTGTTTTTTGCTATCCAATAGCTGAAGTATGTATACATAATCGCTTCATCTACTCCGTGCTCTTTAGCAAAATCTCCATCAAAACTAAAGTTCATCACTTCACCCCTTTATTCGTGAAATATTCCCTTACTAACTCATCCCTTTCAGCTTTCCACTCAGACATTTGTTTCTGATATTCGTTTAAACATCGTTTTTCGTCGATTTGAAGCGTCAAAAACTCTCCCTCGATATCTTTTTCAAGAATGTAACTAGAAAGGCTCAGAGCGTCTAAAAATGCGATTATCGTATCCCCTAGCAATTCATCGATAGGCAACTTGATAACTTTTGGTGATTCTTCGTTCAATAATCCCTTTTCGATTTCGTCTGCAACTACATCGTTGATTGTCTTTTCAATGTACCCGATCATCGGTAAATCTTTTACTTGCATAATCCTTCCCCCTCGTCGATAAAGACATTTGCGCATAACCAGTTGTAAAACATAACTCGTTGACGTTTTGGTAACATTCTGCAAAGCAACACAAACGCCACCTCAAATGCTCTGTGAAATGCAACAAACAAAATTAACAATGCTAGTATCGTTAAACCTCCCATTTTAAATCCCCCTAAATCAATTTCGATAATTTGTTAATACAAAACTCAAATGATTCATGCTGAAACGTTACAACCTTAAATCCTGTCATAAATGCTGCGATCCATTCGCCATTTCGTTTTTCGATTGTCCCCACTTGTTGATGTTGGCGATAGATTTTAAATCCTGTTACTGACTCATGGATACTTTCATAAGCCACAAGCGATAAATCCATCCATCCCATTTCTACGCCCCCTTAGATTCTTTAAATTGACTTGCCATCGAATATCCGATAATGATTCCCGTTAGTTGATCCTTTTGCTCTTGCGGAACAATATCTAACGCTGCAAATATTTTCGACACGATTTGAGCCTTTTCTTCAATCGTCATTTCATTCACCTACCTTATCTCCAATATTTGTTTTAAGACCAAACCAACGTTATATGTATGATTTTTGTCATCAGTAACTCTTATAAATTTGCACCCGAGATAATTTTCTATCTCCTTTTGTCTTAACTCATGAGATTCGTATGAATACCCTGCGTGTCCGTTTTCGTCATATTCGATAGCTATGTTTAATTCATGAATATAGGCATCTACTCTGTATCTCAAAACACGGTATTGTCTGCTGATTGTAAACCCAAATGGTTCTAACACTTCTAATAATAATTGGATGAAACCTTGCTCTTTTGTGTCCTCTAAAACCAATGCATCTTTCAATAACCCGCTCTTAACAAGGTTATTTTTGATTTTATTTATTTCATCTTTGTTCATTGTTCTGCATCGTTGCAAAATACTTAAAAATTCATTCTCTGTTATGAAAGATAATTCTTTGATTATAGGGAATCTGCATCTGAATTCCGGATAAACAAATTGTTTTGAAATTTTTTCGTTTCTATTTGTGAATCTAAAAGTTTCATCTTTTTTGTATCCCAACATCTTGAACACATCTTTAGAGCAATAAAATCGCTCATCTTCTTCTGTTAAAACTCTAAGCTCTTTTATAATTTCGTTTTTTACAACAAAGTTCTTTTTTGAAAAATGCCCTCTCAAGAATGTCATCTCAAAGTCTGATAAATAGTTTTTTTCTAATAAGTTTTTGATATCTACATTTTCCAACATCTCACCTCTATTTTTGTCTATTTTGTGGAATTCCCACTTACAAATAGAATTTTACACCACTTTTTGTGGCTTGTCCACATTTTTTTATAAACTTTTTTGAATATTTTGTGGCTAACCCACATATAATAGTGTATTATATATATCGGAGGAGTGGTTGTAATGCACACAAGAATTAGAAAGATTCGAAAAAGCCAACCTAAGAAGGAACAAAGAACTCAACAAGCCTTTGCTGATAAATTAAATATTTCAAGAAGTCAGTTGAGTTATTATGAATCGGGTACAGTCGCTATCCCTGACCGATCAGTAAAAGATATTTGCGAAAAATACAATGTCAACGAGGAATGGTTGAGATTCGGAACAGGGGAAATGTATAAGCCGGAACCGGAAATCGATGAACTGGCATATCTTATGGGAATGTTCATTTCTAATAACGATGAGTCATCGACAAGAGCGAAAATTATTAAAGCGATGTTGAATTTAGATGATGATGGATGGAAATTTATCGAAGGGTTAGTTGAACGAATTGCAAAATAAAAAAGGCCGAGAATTATTTCTCAGCCTTTTTTATTAATCCTAAAATAAATTTGTAAATTGTTGTTAGTTTAACCTCATCATCGATTTGATTAATGACGTTTAGAATTTTTCCTCTCACGAACGACTCACCCTTTTATTTTTTCATCAATCCCTAGAATCGCGATAAAACATAACCATTCAAAAAACAAACATTCGTTCAAATTGTTATTTTTTATAACGATTGATAAAATTATACAATATATAACAAAAAATGGCAATTCGATTTAATTACAGTTTTTTTAAAACTTAGATTTTAAATTTTCTCGCACACGCGCGTAGTTAATATTATTATTTATTATTTTATTAATTACTTATTGTATTAAGTATATATTATATTGTGCTTAGTTCACCAAATTAGGAAACGCCTATTTATGTGTAACCTAATTTGGAAAACGCAATTTAGGTCGTCCCTTTACCTAATTTGGAAAACGCAAATTAGGCTGAAACCCAAGTTCTTCTTGGTGTTTTGGTTGTGGATAAGTTGTGGATGGCTTTTATTCTGCCATCCAATCATAGTAATAGTCGTTAGGAATAGGGTTATAACTGACGTTCCCATTTTCATCTTTAATTGGTTCAAAAGGTTCTTCGTAAACATGATAGATAACTCCTTTGAGTCTACCTTTTTCATCACGAACTCTTTCGCGATGGAGATAAGAACACTTTTCTAATTCTTCTAATGCGCTTCTTAAAGATGTGCTACCATCCTTTACGATCGCCACAAGTCCTTTTTCGGAAAATTCCCAATCATCGGGTAAACTCAATAGTTGGCACAGAAGCCCTTTTCCTTTTAATGATAATCTTTTATCCATAAAAATACTGTTTGGTAGTGTTGTAAACCCACTGCTTAATTGTTTGTGTCTTTTGAAATTTTTCATAATAAAAAGTCCTCCTGGTGCTGTTATTTAGTAGCAAACAAAAGGACTCCGCACAAAATTAACCGAATTTAGAATAAAACTATTGCCAAATGGTTAAAATGATATTATAATTACAAACGTATTAACAATGATATTAATTACGTCTGTAATTAATTTATACAATTTGCGTTAGACTTCCACTCGGCGACCAAACTTTGTGGGAGTCTTTTTATTTGCTAATTGAATGATATCAGATAATGTCGTATTTTACAATAAAAAATAAAAAAAGGGTTATCCACACTTTCGGATAGCCCCCTTTTTTATATTATTCGATTTTTAATCATTTTTTATACACCATCAAAAAATAAAAGCGACTCTTTTCACTTTGAGCCGCTATTTTGATAACTTGCAAATAAAGTTATGTCTGCCGGACGGATAGTTAATACTACATATTGCTTCATGTAGTTTTAGGTTTGCTAGATCATCAAGTGTGAATGGTTGGATTTCTTCGGCTAACTTCTTAACGTTATCTTTCTGAGTAGATTGGCAGATGATATAATTTGTTCTTTTTGATAACATAGCTTCTTCTAGGGATTTGAATTGTCCTAAGTAGTGGCATGAAATAGTGAGTCCTAGTCTGTGTCGTCTAAATTCATTAACGTGTTCCGCTATAAAAGAAGCTGTGTTCGGCATTTGATGCACTTCATCGAAAATTAAATTACATAATCTTGAATTTGTGTTATCTTCTCTAATCTGAGCAGTGAGCCAAATTCTAGTCATGAAATAAGTCGTTATAATATCCCTTGTTTTTGGATTAGGAAATAAATTTTGAGGAATCATAATAAAAACAGATTTCCCTTCCTGTATCCATTTATCAAAATCATGCGATGGATCGATGTCTGCTTTTAACATCGCTTCGAGAAATGGAACTTTTGTAAGCTGAGTGAACCTAGACATGATGCCCTCTAGTGATTTATTAGTTGTTTTAGTCCCAATGACTTTCTTTCCATCTTTTGAATATTCATCAATACTTTTTAACTCATAAAATAGGCTACTATCGTCACTGTATATCGATTTTGCATAATTTATTGCTTGTTGTCGTTTATCATGTCGCAATAAAGTATCAAAAACATCACCTAACGTTGCTCCCGGTCTAACAAAAGTAATGCGACACGCTGCATTTAATAGTCTAACCATTGGATCAGTGAGTTCGCCTGTACCAGTTGTCGTGATGGAATTTACTAAATATTCAACTTGTTCTGCAATCATTGAAGCATAATGTATCTTCATCCAGTTATCTAAATCCTCAGTAATCAATTTTGAAACTTCATTATAGGCTAGCGCAGGGATAAAGCCTTTATCTCCAATACGCAAAATTACAGTTTTATCAACATCAATTCCTTCCATGACTTCCTTCGCTAATTTGTTATCCTCAATAAAATCAATCAGAATATTGCTATAACCCTGCCATGAGCATTCTTTGGCAATTCTTTTAATTTGCGTTGTCTTACCGCATCCTTCTGCCCCCATGATAACATTCGTAAATGACACTTTCTTCACATCATCGCTAAAGTAAGTGGTAACCGTCTTATTTTTACTATTTAAGGCAACTTCACCAATTCTAATCTTTCCATTCAGACACTCTTTCGGTAAATCTACTTCTCTAGTTTCAATGTTTTCTAGATTGTATAATTTTTGAAGTGTAATTTGCGGCAATTGGATGAGTTTAGTGGCTTCCTTATCACTGACGACTAATTCGTATGATCCATCGAAATTATGTTTTAAAATTTCCTTAATATATTTTCGGTTTGGCAATCGCATAACTAACTCATTATCTGCGTTCAAATCCTTATAAGCATTAGCTGTTGCTAGTAAATTCATTTTCGTTCTTTCTGCATTGTCGCCATCTGATAAGATTAATATTCTTGATAAAAATGCTTCTGACGTTCTTTTATAGGTTGAATGGTGGCTTAATCCATCTAGCGCTAGTGTATTATCGGATGATGATTGTTGAATGTTTACGAGAATTTCCTGCTTGGTTTCCTCTACCTGTTCGGGGAACATGACTCCAAACAACACCTCAAATTTTAAAAGTTGAAGGTTGATATACATTTCTAAACCTTTTTCCATCCCTTGAAATCCCCACTTGGTTAGCTGTTCTGATAATTTAACGGTACGATCCATTTTTTTACCTTTTTTAAAATCCTTATATTCTGCCTGTGCTTTGTCTATCCAGTTAGTTCGTTTCAACGGTTCAAGGCAGATGCTCACCCTCACACGTTCCTTTTCGTTGAGGGCTTTTGTCATGCTCAATAAATTAGTGAGGGGGAATAAATCCCCTTTATCTGTATTTAAACTTTTAAATGTGTAATCTTTTAACACTAATTCAGCTAATTCTGTGGTCTGAATGTTAAAGTTATTTTCCAACGCTTCAACATGAATATTTGCTTTGTTCCATACCGTTTTAGCCTTATTTATAACCATTTCTTCGACATTCGTAGGGACTGTTAGATAAAAATTTGCTGAATCTTTGGTTAATTCAATGTCAAAATAAAATTTCATTGGTTCAATAATCCCTTTTGATGAAATTCTTTCGATAGGTTTAAGGAATGTTGAAGCCATGCTTTGAACGATACTAATATTTTGATTATTTTTAATATTAACGTCTGGGATCAATTTGTAAGTGATATATTCACGCTTTACCATAATCCTGCCACCACCTGTAACACTAAATAGGTGATAACACTTGTATTAGCCACTTTAATTCCTAATTTCTTATGTCCTGTTGCTACAATGATGCCCCCAACCATAACACCGACAACAAAAACTTGACTCTGACCTGCTAGTAATTGACACACATAAGATACACCCTCACCAACTTTTAATAACATCCATTCCATAACATTCCCTCCTTACTTGAAGAAACTTAAACCGTCTAAAAAATCGAATAACTGAGGAGTGAATTTAACAACCAAATAACCCATTAATGCGTTCTTCATACTAGCTTTACCCTTAATCTCATCACCTGTTGCCACTTGCATAGCTCCCTTAATCATACAGGCATAACTAACTGGATTAGCTAATTCAATAATCGCATCGACAATTGGCTGTGCAGCTTCTTTAATTTGCAAACCACCGTTAGCCACATCTGCTGCATGGATTGGTAAAACTGGAGTCGTCATTAATGCACACGTTGTTACTACTTGCCCCGCCTTTTTTGGATCAACTTCAACCAACTCATTATTTTTCATAACAAAATAGCAAATTTTCATCTTCACTCCCCCTTAACTCTATCAACGATCTTTTTAATTTCCGGAATCGAAATGATGACTCCTAGAATAACACCGATTAATAACCGCACTTTTATCACCTCACGCTAAAATTTATGCTACTTTGGTGTATAATATGCTAAAAAATTGCGCAATATATTAGTGAGAATTAAGTAAGGTGGTGAACCGAAATGAATTGGTTAGTTGGTGGCATTGTTCTTAAATTATTAGCTGATATATTAGAAATCACATTTCTTCAATAAGGGCTATTCGCCCTTTTTATTTTTCTCTAATTCTGCTGAGATTAATTTTCTAGCAATCTTAGTCATCGATTCTTCTCTTTCCGCTGATAATTTTTTAAAAGCTTCATAGCACTCCTTATCTTTATCGTAAAAAATAACTGTTAATCTTTTATAAATGTTTTGAGACATGAAACCACTCCTTTCTGTTTAATGTTACGCAACTTCTTAGTAAAAAATACACATAAAATGCGATAAATATAATAAAAAAAGCCCCAAATAGGGGCAAAATTCGCAAGGTTATAGTCTGCCTAAGGCACTTACAGTGTAAGTGTATGATGCAAACGTTGAAAAGTTGACTAAATCACGAAAATAAATAAAAAAGACTAGAAATTAATCTAGCCTAATTATTAATCGGGTAAATCCGTAATATCTAAATCATTAGGATCTTTTGTTTCAAAAACTGGTTCTGTTTGTTGAATCACTGGATTATTAGCAACAGTTTGATTGTTGAGATATAGACTTTCCCTTCTTTGTTCGATAGCTGCCAAATCCTTTAGAAAAGCACTTGGACTCGATTTCTGTTTGATATATTCATACAGATACATCTCGCTCTCTTTGAAAGTGATTCTTAATTCTTTTGCCATTTCGCTACTCCTACCCTTCTAAACCCTTTTGCATTAGCTTTAATGTCGGTGATTGCTTTAGTTTGAGGATAAACCTTTAAAAATAGCGGATGTAGTATCTTAGCCCCACCACCACTTAGGATGATATTGTACTGAGATAGATTAGTATACATTCCGCGTAATTCATTAAGCAAATACTTCCCTAAATTCAACAACGCGTATTTCTTATATTCTGTAACTTCTTCAAAGCTATCATTCTTCACTGATAACTCCCCATCGAAATATTTTCGCGCATCCTCTAAAGACACACTTAAACGGTATTCGTTATCCAGTGTATCAGCTACTTCTTTGTATAGATCAATTAAACCTTTTTTTACTGATTTGCCACCGATAAACTTCCCTTTTTCATCAAACTCAGCAACATCTGTTGTTCCACCACCGATATCAATTACTAACGTCTTAGAGTTATTGTTAATAGCGGTTAAGGCTTCAACTTTAACCCCATATCCTTCCGGAGCAACAAATACATCTTCGATTGTAATTGATCTTAATTTCTTGTTTAATTAACGGTTTTGCATGAGTTTTGCATTAATGTTCGTCTGATATTTTCGCGTTCACTATTGTATTGCCCAGCAGGAACCCCAACAGTTAAGAAGATAGAATTGCTATCACAAGTTTTTGCGATGGCGTAGTAAACTAGATTGATGAAATTTTCTTTTTCGTGTTTGATTAAATTATTTTCGAAATATCCTTCCTCAAAAATAAATTTTTGATTGTCGATCTCAAACACATCATTACCACTAAATCTGTTTAATTGCTGGTATGGTTTAAGACGACTCTCAAACACTACCTCATTATTTTCCGAAACACAAACCGTTGTTAAATTTCCGATATCTAAACCTAAAATCATTTCTTACCTCTCCTTTCGTCATTTACACGAATCCGTACATTTTGTGATGTTTACAGTAATATAATACTCCTAAAATCCGAAAACGTCAACAATAATCCGTACATTTTGTGATGTTTTATGTATAATCCGTTTCGCTAGAGCATATAATGTAATATAAAGCGAAAGGGAGTTGATGATGATGAAAGTTAATTATTATGGTGAGGTATTAAAGTTAAATAAGGTGAACGACAATCTATGGATTTCAAACGTTATTGATGAAGATGTGTGCGTAGTATTTCAACGTTATGAAGGTTCTTGGGATCACGGTTATTACACTTTAGATGAGATCGAAAACTTTTAAGGAGTCGGCTGTATGCCGATTCCACCTTTAAACCATAACTAAAGGAGTGAACTTTATGGAAAAATGGGATTTTGAAAAAATTGACTTTGAAGGTTGCTTAAATACATCAGAAGCTGTTGAGAAATATCTTAGTTTTAAAGAGAATACACCGAAAGAGTTTATGCCATGCCTAGACTGGTGGTTCTTCTGTCACGTTGCGGATTATATTTCACATGATCTATACGATTTATATCATGAAGTTAGCAAGAAGTTAGTCGATTAAAAATACTTTTTTAATTGCATTTTATAAAAATTAGTGGTTTTATTGATTACGAAAGGATGATAACGATAATGAAATTGAGCGAAGTTTTAAAAAAATTAGAAACATACTCTTGCTTTAGCGTTCAAATTAAATATGGCGCTTTTAATTCAATTATAAGGGACACTTGCACGAATCAATTCCGAGAGCGAGGCATGGATTTTACGTTCCACACTGGTGATTCTTTTTTCACGTTTCCGAACGTTAAAAGATTTACCTTTGATGGAGCAAGAAACCAATATGTCGCTGATTATTGCGACCTGAGAATCCGAATCTATGACATTAAATAAAATAAAAAAAGAGGTAGAAACGGAATCGCCCGAATCTACCTCTTTTTACTAAATCTTCATCTGATAGAGATTTTTATGTGATATTTGATTTTTTTATTATATTTAGGTTAACACCTATGAATCTATTATACCACATTATTTACGTTTTACATATTTAGTGTTCATGCTAATATATCCAGCACCGCTTTTTAACTTACCTAAGCCGTTTTTTTCTTCAACGATAGTAAACACTTCGCCTTTTTTAACCGTTCCAACAACTTTAGAATTAAAATCCGCTTGTTGACGAATGTTTAACTCGTCACAGACAATTTCAACTAGAAATGAGTTATCTGAATTTGATTGAGTTGTAGATCCGACCTTATCAACATCATAATCCCATACCCATGACACAATATCAGATAACAATAACTTATTTCCATCAATTCGAGTGACTTCATACGTTGAACCTTTTACAAATGAAGCCATAGACTGTCCTGTTGCGTAATGAGTTGCTGTCGTCTTAACTTTCACTTTATCTCCAACAGAAATGCTAGACGATTGAGTGGATTGCACTGGTTTATTTAATTCGTTTAAATAATCTTTAACCATATTTACAAACGATGCCCAACCCTTGTCTAACGTGCGATGAGGACAATATTTATTGCTAAAGTCTTGATGTTTCTTAACATTATCTACGCCCCATCCACGTTCTTTTAATAATTGAGCAATAAACTTAGCGGCATTCTTTTCCGCATTCTCAAAACGAACCCCCCCGTTCTTAGAATAGCAAATCTCAATTTGAATACCTTTGCGATTACCTTTTCCATTAGCGCCGTCACCACAAGCCCACGCATTACGATCTAGAGGTAACCCTTGCACGACTTCCTTATCATCTACCGCAAAGTGAAATGACACTTGATTGTTATTGCTAATCATATACTTAACTTCATTAGCAGCTGACGCGTCATTTGCTGTGTTATGAACGACGATAAACTCTGGTGTCATAGAATAAGGGCATTTAACGCTGTATTTACTTTGAGATACTAGGTTTTTAACAATATTCATTTCACTCCACCTCTTTTGAATTGACTTTATTTACGCCCACTTCTAACGTTTGCTTAATCGAGTCCGGAATCCATACATCTAACTGGACTAAGTTCTCAACAATGCTTAAACCTTCTTTGAATACGAATCCGAGGATAAAAGTGCTTAAGATTAAACTTAATCCCGGAACTAATCGATCTATAAGTATGAAAATCACTAACACAATGCACTCACCGATTGAACGGAACATACCATTGCTGCATGTTCTGCTTTTTAACTTCCCTTGTTTAGCGGCTACTAATACACCGGTGATAAAATCAGTTACTATTGCTCCAAAAAAAATCATAAATAAGACTTCTAAAGTTACTAATTCCATTTTTACCCCTCTTTTAAATTAAAAGGCCACTCAATGAGTGACCTATTTTTGTTGAACCGATTAAAATTTAGTTTTTATTTTAGCGTACACGTTTCCTCTGCAAAGAAACCGCCTAAATTGATGATTTCTTGTTCCACGGCGTTTACTGTGATTTTAAGTTCTTCGATTACCCCACTAGCCGGGATTGAAGTGTATCCAAACATGATAGGAAGTTTAAAATAAGGACCTGTGCTGGTGATAGTAGTATCTGAACAAGTGATGGTAGTTACCCCGTCAGAAGTTGTATAAGTGAATCTTCTCCAACCCGAAACTTCCGCGCTAAATAAGCCGTTATTTAAGTCGCTACTGTTAGCGGTGAAAATACTTCCTCCGCCACTTAAATCCCCCTCGGTTTTAATGTTTGTCGCGTTAGATATTTTCATCGAACAACCAATAACATCACCCGCTGAAATACCACTACCGTCAATCACTGGCGTTAAATGATGATAACCGTTGAATTTAACCCCTGTTATTGTCAAAGTTTTACCAATGTAAGTACCGTCAAATTCTCCGCCAGTATCTTCGTTATCGTCACCTGGGTTATCGTCACCGCCAGTATCTTCGTCATCCTTAATAATGACATCTGTTAAGTGAGCGAACGTATTAAGCATATATTTAGCGATATTTCTCCCCACTTTTTCATGTCCTAGATCGTTCCAGTGTGTTCCGTCTGTTGTGTAAGTTGATTTGTTGGTCGCGTTTTGCGGGTAAATTCCGCTATTTTGGAAGTTGTCGTATACCGGAATAGCATACAAATAACAAACGTCTTTAACGGCCTTAGACACCTCATAACTTGTAATTCCTAAATTAGATGGATATTTGACTTGATAGTGCGGCGTGATAAAGATAATTAACTTCGTCGGGTACTTCGCTTTTAAAGTCGAGCATAGTAATTTCAACGCGCCATATGTCGTATCTTTGTCCGTTGAGTCATCGATTGTTCCTAATGGCTTATGGAATGTTTGGTCGTTGACACCACCCATGATGAAAATAACATCCCCTGTCGCGGCAGTACCCTGGACTTTAGTTGCTATCTGTTTGAGTGTGTAACCACTAACTCCGAAATTTTGATAAGATTCAAGCCCCACTAGCTCTGAAATCCATTGATGATAACCTTTAGTGTAGTGGCCGTTTTTTTCCGTTAAACTATCCCCATAAAACGTAGCTTTTAACCCCTTAAAAATGGAAACTGTTGAATTTCCAGTACCTAATTGAGCGTCGGCAATCTTTTGATTAACATATGTTTGAGTGGCTAAATTCGTTGGTTTGTCCTCTAAGTCATTCCATGAAGTCACCCCTGGCTCACCTTGAGGCCCTTGTTCTCCTTTGTCGCCTTTAGGGCCTTGTTCACCTTGTAAGCCACGCTCACCTTGTGGGCCTGGCGTCAACTCTATTTCTTTAATCTCTTGATTAACAAATTCGATTGTCGCGTAAGCGGATAAATCAACGTCACTACCACTTAAAGACGCTTCCGCGATTTTTTCTTGAACGTAAGATGGTGTCGCGTACTCACTATGACTATGAGCGCGATCGGCTTTTTTAGATACCTCACTGTCAACGTATGATTTTGTTACGTCCACTGTTGGGATCGTTGGTTTGTTCGTTAAATCGTTGTACGATCCGCTAAAATCTGATTTTGCGTCCCACGCTTTGATTTTAGTTTCTGTGATTTTGTGTAGTGTAGATAAGTTGTTATGAGTGTGTCCATCTGTGCTTCCACCTGTTCCAACTTGTGTTCCTTCTCCGATACCCATTTCCACGTCATACACATAGGTTTGAGAGACTTTTACGTCTCCATTTTTCATATTGGCTTGAATTTCAAATTTAATTTTTGTATCAGTAACTCTAACTTCTGATTTAAAAGGGATTAATATAAGTCTTTTTTCAATATCTTTTATAGCGATATCATCAGTAAGTTTATTGCCGTTAATTAGATAATTAACTTTCATACTTTCAACTAAATCTAAATCTAAATTGACATTAGCCTCTAATCCATCTAAATCAACTTCATTAGATTTGAAAAGCGTCCCTAATTCGCGTTTAAAGTACACGTCAAACTTAACACTTATAACACTCATTTTGCACCTCCATGATAAAAGCTACCTTATCGGTAGCTTAAAACGTCGTTTTTAATTACTTAATACTTCAACATCATTCGTTTTAAAAGACTCGCAATTCTCTAACACAAAACGCTCCGCATTTTCGATAACATTTCCCCCGTTTTCAAAATACAAGTCAAATAATTCTTCGCTTAAAATTGGTTCTACAACCGTTAAAATATGTTTTGCTGCATCTTCATTCATATATAAACACAGGGTAATAGAACCGTATTTATTAACCCTATCTAGGCTAATATACCCTACTTTCCAAATGTCAGCTTCCACACCAAACTCCGTCATGACCTTCTTCTTAATCATTACTTCCACCTCCCGATGGCAATATATTCAATCCACGTTTTAATTCCTGTTTGCGATGTCGGTTTCCATAAATAAACGGCTCCGGTTGCGGTTGTTGTTGGAGCGGAACATTGACACACCATGATAGCAGAACCGCTATCGTTATAAGCGTTGATCGTTACTTTCGGAGCTTCTGCAAAAGCAATATTAAATGATTGTCCACTAATCCACGGCGAACTATAAACGTTACCCCAAGTGGTGTTAACATTCCAAGTGCCACTAACTTTGATGACGCTGATTTGCAACCCGTTATGGTATCTCCACGTTCGGCAAATACTATCTGCACTTGTGGTACAGTTCCCATTGTGGAACGCCTCATTCCCCATGATAGCAACCGGAACATGGAAATGAAAATCACTTGCTCCCCAATCAAAGATAGGAGTTGATTTCACTGTTTTACTATCTGTTGTAGCCGTAGCGAGTTTATCAACCGCTTTAGCTTGGAATGTGTAAGATTGAGTGTAATCTAATCCGGTTAAATTGACGGTTGCTTTATAAGTGTTGCCGCTTAATGTTGCAGTTGCGTTGGTCCAACTTCCGCTATTCGTTCTGTATTGAACTGTTAAAGTGTTGTTAGTCGCCCCAAAAGAACCATTAAAATAATTACCGTTAATTGTAAGCGTACATTTCCCGTCAGCTGTGGGGTTGCTAACCGTCATGGCACAAGTTAATTTGACGTAGTTGACCAAAGTCTTATTAACGGTCTGACTTGCCGAAAAACCACGACTATCTACAACACCAAAAGCGAAACTAGCGCTCTCTACGTTTTGGAATGTTCCTGTTGAGTTGGATGTAACTTTAGAACCTACCGTTAAATTGTAAGTTTTAATGGTAGCACTATTTTTAGCGCTCGCGCCGAAACTAAAGTTAGCACTTGAGTAATATTTGATGAATTTATTCTCATCACCCGTTAATGCTTTAGTTGTAGCGTTAGTATCCTTCACTGTAGGACTTAACGTGGGTTTATTAGTAGACTCCTTAACATAAACGTCAAAACGGCACTCGCTCGAGCCGATTAAGGTAGAACCGTTATAGGTTTGACAAATGATTCTCCCCCAACTAGCTTTATTGTTAGGGATTTGAGCATAAAAGCTGGTT